>Ga0074199_1000599_pt1 | contig 51010 bp, 35 predicted proteins | sample EPASupsiteSAE347_FD_64528 | JGI IMG/M metagenome (GOLD analysis project Ga0074199, IMG submission 64528) | Bioremediated contaminated groundwater from EPA Superfund site, New Mexico - Sample SAE3-47 | ecosystem: Environmental > Aquatic > Deep subsurface > Groundwater > Contaminated ... | reverse complement strand
AATCGCAGAGTTTTTCCATCTTGGCGTTCTTTTTGCTCTTTTCACCCGTAAAACCGACACTGATAACCTTCATTGCGCGGCACTGTTTCAGCGCCTTTAAAACGTTCGGGGAAGAGCCCGAAGTTGAAATGCCGATAAACATATCGCCCTTAACGCCCAGCGCCTCAATCTGCCGCGCAAAAACGTTTTCGAAAGACGAGTCATTGGCGATGCAGGTCAGCACCGATGTGTCGGTTGAAAGCGCAATCGCCGGCAAGGCCGGCCGGTCAAAACGGAACCGATTGACCAGTTCGCCCGCAATATGCTGGGCGTCGGCCGCGCTGCCGCCATTGCCGGCCAGCAGGATTTTATGGCCGGAGCGATAAACTTTTACGGCCGCGCCCGCAACCCGCGCGATCAGCGCAATGAACGCATGGTCGGACAGAATATCCTGTTTGACATGAATGGATTGTTGAATCGCCTCGCCGATAAATTTGTTAATGTTCATGTTTATTCCTCTACTCCTTCATATAATTTAAGATTATTCTTTACCGCAGAGACGCAGAGGTCGCCCGCCTGCAACGCTATGCGTAGCATTGCGGGCAGGCAGAGACAAATGTTTTTTAATTATCCCAAATCCTTTAAAAAGTTAAAATGATATCCTCTCTTTTCTCCGCGCCCTCTGCGCCTCCAGCGAAGCGGGCGGTGAAAAATTCTTCTCCCATTTTATCTTTCTCCGCCCACCGTGGCCAGCACAAGGAATGAATTGGCGAAAAAATCAAACTTCCGGTTTTCAACGAGATTGACCAGGGCAAGCTTTTCGCTGAAAATCCGGTAGCGGTCGCGGTCATAATTCGGCGCATCCTGAAATATATGATTAACTTCCGGAAGATAATCGTCGCTGAAAATTTCCTCCGGCAGTTTGTAATCCGGACAGGGATAATAAAAGCGCCGGCCGGCAAACCCGGAACGAGACAGCAAGGCGGAAAGCTCATCGCGCGACCAGGTTTCCGCCGGCGCATCGGCGCGGTATCCTTCAATGCCTTCAAAAGAACGGCCGGAATGGTCTTCGCGCGCGCCGGCAAAATATTTCAGGCCGAATTTATTTTCAATCGCCGTAAAAAGAATGCCGCCCGGCTTCAAAAGCGCCCGGCAGAGTTCCAGCAATTTCAGGGCCGGAGCTTCCGCCTTGACGAATGAACGGGCATATTCCAGAACTCCGACCAGCGTGATGTAATCAAACCGTCCGTTAAATTTCAGGTCGCAGATATTTCCGGCAATGATTTCAAGATTTTCATGCAGACGACAGCGCTCGTAAATAATCTGACTGCGCCGGGCGGAAAGCTCAACCGCGGTCACCTTGGCGACCTTTTCTGTAAAAAGTCCGGTTAAGGCGCCGCAGCCGGCGCCGATTTCAAGCAAATGCGCCTCTTTGCGGAATGGAAACCATTCCAGCAGATTACGCCTGTCCGGCGAAAGATGATAAAGAACCGGCCAGCGCTTGTCTTCGCGCAGGACTGCGGAAACATCGCCGCCGGCCTTAAACAAGGCAAGCAAATCATCCTCGGCCGCGCCGTCCGAATACAGGTCGGCGCCGTTATGATGTTCTGTAATCAATTTTGCCATGTTTTTCTCAGACCAACTGTTATCCTGCTCTCCAGATCATACAATCCCACCATCGGCATGGAAGAAGAAACTTCAAACAAAACCGCGTCATAGAGCCGGTGATAGACAACCAGTCCGTTTTCATCGTTGCCGACACAACCCAGCGAAAGCGCGTATTTCCCGGACTGCATATTGAGAACCTGGTCAAATTTTACTTCAACCGCTTCGCCCTTGCGAAATGAGCCGGGGGAAAGTTTCTTAAATTCCGTATTTGTGCCGGTTATTTCAAGTCCTTTCAAGTCTTTTATCGTAAAGGCAAAAATCGGATTGGCAATATCATCCTGAAATTTTACTTTCATCCTGATCGTAAAAGGCTTCCCATTTTCAAGCAGGCGCGCCTGGCGTCCGGCCTCATCATACAGACCGCAATCCACAATCTGCGCTTTCTGGTTGCCGTATGAAAGCGTGTCCGAGCCGGACTGGCCCGCGTCGGAGTCCGAGCCGGACAGGTGGTGGTGGCGACGGCGATCTGATAGCACGGTATCGGAAGATACGCAGCCGGCCATAATTTGCTTATAGGCATCAACCGCCGTCTTCGGGTCGGACTGCGCCACCAGCCGTCCTTTTTCAAGGACTATCGCCCGGTCACAATAACGGATAAGCGTATCCAGGGCATGGGTTACAAAAATGACGGTTTTGCCGCTTTCCCGGAAGCTGGCCAGCTTGCGGAAACACCTGGCCTGAAAATTCATATCGCCCACCGCGAGGGCTTCATCCACGAGCAGGATATCGGGATCCACGCTGATGGCGACGGCAAAGGCCAGGCGGACGAACATGCCGCTGGAATAAGTGCGCACCGGCTGGTCAAGATAATCGCCGATGCCGGCGAAATCCACCATTTCCCAAAGCCTTTTGTCAATTTCGCGCTTTGTGTACCCCATGATTGTGCCGCTGAAATAAATGTTTTCCATGCCGGTCATCAAGGGATTGAATCCGGCCCCCAATTCAAGCAAGGCCGCCACGCGCCCCTTCACATTTACGGTTCCGCCGGTGGGCGTCAATATGCCGGCGATGATCTTAAGGAGGGTTGATTTTCCCGAACCGTTGCGGCCAATAACGCCGAGCGTTGCGCCGCGTCCGATCTGCACGGAGACATCCTGAAGAGCGTAAAAATCCTGATGATATTTTTTCAGCGGACGCAGAACGGCCCTGAACCGGTCGGAGGGACGGTGATACAACCGGTAGACTTTATTCAGATGCTGGACATTGATCATAGTCACAGGCTCTCAAATTCGAATGGGGTCTAGATACCGTGATTTTCACTGCAAGTCAATCATTATCGGGTTTTCATGGCAGCCAGATTTTGATATTTTTTGTTTGTTTGCCCCATTTGAGCGCCTTTTGATGAGAGCTGAAAAATAATTCAATATGATTTCCTTTGACGCCGCTTCCGCAATCTTCAACCCGCCCATAGCCATAATCCGGAATATACATGATCGTATTGTAAGGATACAGGGATAAATCGGCGGCAATCGTGCCCTTTTTTGCCCTCGTGCCGCTGGCGGTGATCCCGACTTTTTTCCGCCGCCCTTTCTGCGGACCGCCGGAATAAACCGGCCCGCCGAACCATGTGCGTTCCCAGCCACAGCATTTCTGGCATTTGCAGTAAGCGGTTATCAACATTTTTTTATCAATCGGCCTGACGCCCGCCGGCGGCCGGATTGAGGCGCAACCTCCGGTCAGGGCAACAACCAGCAATGCGCAGCACCATCCGATATATTTGCAAAAGTTATGGATTGTGGTCTTCAAGGAAAATGACTTGCCAAGACAAAGTTCATGGCGTTAATTGCATGACCGCCATGCTAGATATAGATTATTGCGGCTTTACTCTCAATATCTTTTTGCAACGGTCTTGACGAGCACGCGCATTCATTAGTAATAATCGCGGAAATGTGGCTGAAGTCACAAAAATATGCTAAATCGCGACGGCCGAATTTGGAGTGATCGGCCACGACGTAGACTTCACCGGCCGCTTCCATCATTCGTTTTTCAGTTTCGACGAGAAGGGCGTTTGAGTTATAAACCCCCTCCGCCGCAATGCCGGCAACACCGATAAAGGCTTTTTGCGCACGAACATTTTTCAACATGTTTTCCGCATAAATGCCAAGATACACGCCCGTGCCGGGATAGAGTGAGCCGCCGGTGCTGATGAGCTGGATATTGGTCAGATCGGCAAAGAGGTTTGCGACGGGGAGGGAATTTGTAATGACCTGCAAGCGTTTATGCTGCAGGTGCAGGGCGACCTGGTAGGGCGTTGTGCCGCCGTCAATTATGATTGTATCGCCTTCCTCGACGAGTTGCGCAGCGCGTTGACCAATAGCAGCTTTTTCAGCGGCCATGACGGATTGCCGGTCGTTGAAAGCGGGAAGGCGGTTCCGGTCTCCCAAAAGCATTACTCCACCGTGAATGCGTTTGACCGATCCTTCTTGTTCCAGTTCGTCAAGATCACGCCGGGCAGTGGAAATGCTGACGCCCAAGTCATGCGCCAATTGGTTCAGGCCGTAAAATCGGTGCTCGGCGAGCAGATCAAGTATTTTGTCCTGTCTTTGTTGGCTGAGCAAGGTTATCCTTTCATTTTATATCAAAACATGTCATATATGTATATTATAAACATCGCCTTTGTCAAGATATTTTACGGATAAAAACAACAATATTCAATAATATCATTGACAATCATGATTTAATAGTTTATGAAACGTGTTGACGCATTTATATCATTACATGTAATAATACTTTCAATTAACTTGAGTGGAGCATGACAAAAACAACAGCAAATTCAGGAAGCGATTTGATGACTGAGGCAAAAAAATACATCGCGGTTGATTTGGGCGCCGAAAGCGGCCGGGTTATGCTTGGCAAAGTTTCGGAAGGCAAGATCACGCTTGAGGAGGCGCATCGGTTTCCTAACGCGCCAATCGAGCAGGATGGTTCATGCCCAAGCGCGAGATATACGAAAACAGCGGCCTGCAATTTATGCCATTCAACACACTGTATCAGCTTTTGGCGGCGAGGATGACGGATAATCCGTCTCTTAAAAAAGCGCAGAAACTTATTTTTATGGCGGACCTTGTGTCGTATTATCTTTGCGGCAGAAAGTATGCTGAATATACGACCATTACTGCCAGAAAAACAATGTTGCAACTGGGACGGATTGGTTAAAGGCGGTCAAGGAATATGAGACCACGGTATTAAATGGAAGGAAATAGAGATACAATATGAAAGAAAAAGTTAGAAAGGCAATGGACCCATCTCTGGCCGGGCTTATAAGGCTTTCCAACATTGTGGGCCGGAATAAGCTGCTTGTGCAGGGCGGCGGCGGCAATGCGTCCGTCAAGACCGCGGACTGCAAATATATGTACATCAAGGCCAGCGGAACGGCGCTGAATGACATGAATGCCCGGTCGGGCTGGCGGCGAATGAAGATTGCCTCTGTGCTCGGAATTATAAACGATGAGACCCTTGCCAAGCTCGATGTCAACACGCGCGAGCTGGAAGTTGTCAATCGCCTTCAACTGTGCTGCGAGGATGATGTCGGGTCGGGAGCAAGGCCATCGGTTGAGGCGCACCTGCACGCGATTCTCGACGACTGCGTTATCCATCTGCATCCGGTCGTGGTGGGCTCTTATGTCAACGCCAAAAACGGCAAGACGCTGGTCAAAAAACTGTTCGCATCGCAAAAGCGCCCCCCATTATGGGCGCCTTATGTTGATCCGGGTTTTACACTCGGCCGAACTGTATACAGGCTGGTGGGCAGCTATGAAAACCGTTATGGCCGCAAGCCGGAAATCATCTTCCTGGAAAAGCACGGGCTGTTCGTCGCGGCGCACAGTCGCAATGCGGCGCTCCGGCTGGTTGGCAATGTAATCAAGACGCTGTCGAAAAAATTAAAACCACTCAAAACCGGCAGGCAACCTGTCGTTTCGCGGAAAACGATCACGTCCGCAAAACTGATGATACGCAAAGCGGTGTATGAGGCGACCGGGTGTTATACGCCGGTGAGCTTCTTTAACAGCGGGACGATCGCTGGTTTTATGGCAAGAAAAGATGCCGGCCGACTGTTGGATGCCGGCGCGATATCGCCCGATGAATTGGTCTATGCCAACGGCGCCCCGCTGTGGCTTGAAAAATGTGACGCCCTGAAAATTGCGGAAAAATTGAAAGCCCAGATCAGTAAAAAGCAAAAACCGGCCGTGGCGTTTTTACTTAAAGATATCGGGTTGTTCATCAGCGCAGGTGAGCCGACAATTTCCATCATAAACGATATCGTCACTTCGTCATTATTGATCAGGGCCGGCGCCGCCGCGTTTGGCGGGATAAGCGTCCTTAAGAAACGGGAAGTTGATTTCATAAACAACTGGGAAGCGGAGGCGTTTCGCAAGCAGTCCGTGGCCGGCAATCACGGCGGTGAATTACAAGATCGGATCGCGATCGTCACCGGCGCGGGCAACGGACTTGGCCGGAGCATCGCCATTGGCCTGGCAAGAGCCGGCGCGATGGTCGTTATCCTTGACATTGACGCCAAAGCGGCCGAACAAACCATCGGAATAATAAAGAACGAAATTCCAAAAGCATCCGTCATGGCCGTCAGATGCGATGTAACCAGCGAGGAAGATGTGGGAAAATGCTTCCGATCATTGCTTGAGCGTTGGGGCGGGCTGGATATACTCGTCAATGCGGCGGGTATCGCCCCGGCTTACGCGCTGGCGGACCTGCCGGCGGATAAATGGCGCATGGCGCTGGAAATCAACCTCACGGGTTATATGCTCATGGCGCAGGCGGCGGCGAGAATAATGATCAAGCAGGCCATGGGTGGCAGTATTATCAATATCAGTTCCAAGTCGGGCTTTGACGCCAGCAAGAACAATACGCCGTACAACGCGACAAAAGCGGGCGAACTGCACATGGCCCGCGGATGGGCGATGGAACTCGGGCGCTTTGGCATCAGGGTCAACTGCGTGGCGCCGGGAAATGTTTTTGAAGGCTCGAAGATATGGAACCCGGAATATATCAAGGTCTGCGCGAAAAAATACGGTATAAGGCCCGAAGAGGTAATACCATATTACATTAACAAGACATCGCTGAAACGCGAAATAAAGGGACAGGATATCGCTGATGCGGTGGTCTTCCTCTGCTCCGGCAAGGCGCGCGTCATTACCGGCCAGACGATAGTGGCTGACAGCGGCCAGGTGATGGTGCGATAAGACATGTCCTGCCCCTTCTTGAATTGATTATTCCCGATTCACCTTTTCGCGCCGGGTGATTGTTTGGGTTCATCGCCATTCACCCGGACTAGGATCCGGATTGTTGAACTGCTCAGGAAACTTACCCTCGGCTATTCCGCCGCACTGGTCCTCTTCCGGCGGCGATAATTTCCAGGGCGGACGGGGCCAGACCGGCGTTTTGAAATTGCTCTGTTCTATCCGTTTTTTCTTTTCCAGATTGTCCATGCAGGCCCGGATGCATCCCTTGGCGCCGCAAATCGCAAAATAACCCATGTGCGACAGGATCTGATTGTAATAATTTATAACGCCGCTGCCTTCCGGAAATTCCGGAGAACGGACACCCCATTTTGAAGTGCCCAACGGATAAGTAATTTTATAGGCGGCTTCTTCCGACATATTGGAATGGCGCACATCCAGGTTAAACCCGGGCACATCCTTTTTCAGGAACGGCGATGCTTCCCAATTAAGCCCGTGGTGGGTCAGCGTGCAACGCCCCATCTGCACGTCCGCCCATTCATATTCCCTGTCATCTATCCTGATTTTTATCGCCGGCCTTTCGCCCGGCTTTGGGATCGCGCCGCCCGGGCAATCCTTGACGCAACGCATGCACCGGTTGCATAATGTCCCCGGCTTGAGCAGCGGATCGGGCTCAAGTTCCGCATCGGTCAATATCGTTCCCAGCCGCACGCGCGGTCCGAATTTTTTGGTTAGAAAAACCTTTGACCAGCCGATTTCACCGACACCGCAGGCCACACCGGCAATCCGCACGTTCAAATTGATTTCACGGGGAGGGCGTCCCGGCGCAACGGGTTTATTGACGAAGGGACATTCCGGCACTCCTGGATAAACCGGCACGGCCTCAAATCCATAGTCCTCGATAAAGCAGGCGGTTTCATAGGTAACAATCGGACGATAGAGCGTATTGAGCCGGTTATAGGAATAAATCGTATAATTGGCCCAGTGCGTGCCTTCGGTGATGCCGCGGTAACTTCCGCGCGTTATCGGCTGGACAATGGTAATGACCGATTTGCAGTCCGGAAATATGTTTTTCGGGTGCATCATGCGCGGCGCATTGGCAAAGCGCTCGACATTGGCAATGCCGATATCACCGCAACCCGCACGAAAGGCCGCCTCTTTAATCATTTGCGATGTGAGTTTCATGAAATCGCGCCCTCCATTTTACCGGCCTGCGCCATGACAACCGACTTTGCCGGCATCAATAACCTGTTCTTTTACTTCCACCGGCCGTGAATAAAGTCCCATTGCCCATGGCGTTCTCTTGCGGAAAGGGAACTCAAATTTATTGCCCAATTTGCCGCCTGCCTCCAATTTCGCAAGACAGGCCCTTCCGCAGGCCGCCGCGCAACGGTCAGGACGATTGCCGCGTCCGCCCCCCAGCATGGCGCCATTCGGGCACGCCCGGCAAGCGGCATAATCAACGGCGGCAACCTGCATCGTATGCGGGGGCACGCCGACGTTTTTTTTGTTTTTCAAATCAATGGCGCCGAACGGACAGGCCGCCGCGCAAAGCCCGCAGTCGCCGCATAATTTTTTAACGCTCACCGCATCGGGAGAAAGTTCGGCATCCGTTAAAATACAAGCAAAACGCTGGCGAATCCCATACTCCGGCGTGATAAAAAACTCACCCAGCCCCACTTCCCCCATTCCGGCCGCCTGGGCCGCAAAATCCATGTCCAAAATCACGTTGGGCGCCGGCTTATCCAAAGACACCGGGACGCCTTTCGGCATGCCGTCCTCGCGATACCCGAAGAGCGGCACGCCCTCAGCGCCTTGCGCTTCAATAAAGCAGGTAACCTCGTAAGTGGTCCGCGACAAAAAATTATCCTCCAGCCAGATATAACCGAACATGTTATAGGTGGAATTGAAATTGGTCCCTTCTTCCACCCCGCGCATTGAACCGCGCAAAATACGGCGGCCAAGCACGATCACCGACTTGCATTCCGGAAATATTGACAATGGATTTTTCTCCGGCGGCAATGTTTTGAACCGATCAATGGAAGCGATGCCGATCAAATCGGCGCCGCGTTCTTTTGCATATTTTTTTATTTCATTTCTGTTCATGTTCTCATCCTGTTCTCGTGTTGTTTTATCATAACCTCTGGACCAACAGTCTTCAGCCTTCAGTCTGTCTGCCCCTATTTTATCTTATGCGCCGGGCAGACCCGCAGACATTCCGGCGCCACGTCCAACAACCGTTTCTGGACACCCCATTTTACATTGGCCAGGGTCTCAGCCAGAATTTCGCTCGTGCGGTTCTTTGGGACAGGAACATCAACTTTCAGTCCCAGATACTGTCCGCCCTCTTTCCCGCTAAGACAATAACGCTTGGCCCAATCACAGGCGAAGCCGTCTATATTGTTTATGGAAAATCCTTTGTTTTCCAGGTTCAGCTTCACCGACTCGCCAAGAATGGCGCGCCTTGAAACCGCTCCAAGGGCGCAATGCCGACCACGTCCGCTCCGTATTCAATCGCCGCCCGTTTCACTTCTTCCGTCAACTGTTGACTATTTTGCGGGTTCATCTGCTTTTACTCCGGTTTTTGTTGTCCGACTTACAAATTCATCTTTCGACAAACGCTCGCTGATGGCATTAGCCGTCGCTGATATTCCTTTTATAATGACCTTTTTATGGACGCCCTTGAACCGAAAAGCCGGCAAAAATAGACCCAATGCGGCAACAACCTTGCCCTTGTCAATAATCGGACTGGCGATTCCAACAATGTCGCGGGAAGACTGATAACACACCACTTTCTGGCGCCGGATCGCCGCCAGGGCGCTGTCCATTTTTTCACGCGAGGCCGCTTCCGGCCAGCGGGCGCCGGGCAAACCTTCCCGGACAATAAAGTTCTTTAATTTTTTTTTGTCCAGATGAGCCAAAAGCAACCGGCCGGTTGCGGTTTTATAAACATCGCCTTGGACAAACAGGTCGGAATTTATCTGTACGCTTTGGTTTCCGTCAATCTGGATGATGCTTGAACGTTTCCCTCCGTGCAAGACGGCAAGCAAAACGTTCTCCTTCGCATGTTTTACAAGGTCGAGCATGAGAGGCTCCGCGATGGAAACCAAATCCGCGCGACAATCACTCATCCTTGAAAGATAATGAATCATGGGACCGGGCAGATAACCGCCGCGCGCCTTTTCCTGGTCCACGTATTTGCGCTGGACCATGGTTTTCAGGATATTGGCGCAGGTGCCGGCGTTCAGCCCCAGATGCGCGGCGATTTCGTTCAATTTCCTGCGCCGGCCGGCCTCTTGCGCAAGATATTCAAGCATGTCAAAAGCCTTGTGAAGGACGTGGATCATAGTTAAAGACGCCTTTCTTTTTTATTTCTGAAAGGAAAATAACATCAAAATAATAATTTGTCAATATAAAATTTTAATTATTTTAATTTTATAATGTAACGATATCCAAACCGCCACGCGCAGCAGTCTATAATGGACCCATAAATTTACACCATATGGCAAGATGGTATTTGGGAGGCACGCATGCGTGGACGGAAGAAGTATGCGGCAGGGTATGCGGCCTGGCGCGAGATACTCGACGGCCCCAGAATTCCTGATCATAGTCGCTGGACAAGATGTGTATAAACTACTATAACGTGGCAAATGATACAAATGTTTTCGGGATTTGACAACGGCGCATTATCGGTGATCCGTCAATGATGATTTCCAAGAAAATCATGCCCTATTCGGTCGCCGCCATTCTGGCGCTCGCGCCGATTTTTGTGTTCCGGGCGTTGACCTGGCATGCGTTCCTGGATTGGGACGACACCGCGCATATCCTTAACAATCCTCACTTGCCGGATTTGGCTTATATCTGGACCCATCCGTTGGCGGGCATGTACATGCCGCTGACCTTCTCGGTCTGGTCAATTCTCATCCGGCTGTTCGGACCAAACCCGGCGGCATTCCATCTGACAAACCTCTCTCTCCATGTTGCCAACACCCTGCTCGTATGCCGGATATTGTCGGGACTTATGAGCAGTTGCGGTTCAAAAACAAAAGAGGCCGCCCCGCCGGACATCACCCTGCCCGCGGCGGCCGGAGCTTTGCTGTTCGCGCTCCATCCTCTGCAGGTTGAAACCGTGGCGTGGATTACTTCGCTGAAGGGGCTGGGATGCGCCTTTTTTTCTCTTATGGCCATTGATCAATATATCCGGCACACCGGCGCTCCGGAAGGCCGCGAATGGAAACGATATGTATTTTCCCTGGCATCTTGCGCGGCCGGACTCCTGTTCCATCCCATGGCCGTTTTCGTGCCGTTGACGCTTGGGATATTCAACGTTTGCCTTTGGAGACAGCGCGGCTTGCGTTGGTTGATGGAGTTGTGTCCTTTTATTCTTCTGGCCGCGGCGGCGATGGCGGTCAATTATTTCACGCAAAGCACATTGAAAATCACTTATCACGCTCCGCTCTTTCTGCGGCCGTTGATCGCGCTGGACTCGCTGGGATTCTACTGGAGCAAGCTGGTCTGGCCGATTGTCCTTCTTCCGGCTTATGACCGCAGTCCGTGCCGGCTGATTGAAAGCGGCGCGCTTGTCTGGACCTGGATTCCGGCCCTGGCCGCGCTGGCGGCCGGATTCATACTGCGCCGGCGCTGGAGCGCGCTTTGGATCGGTGAACTGATGTTCATTGCCGGAACGGCGCTCACACTCGGACTGGCAGGCTTCGGCGCCCAGGACAACAGCACGGTCTATGACAAGTATGTCTACCTGGCCATGCTGGGGCCGGCCTTTGTGCTGGCAATGATGTTGCTACGCTTTCCACGAAAATATTTTCTTCTTGCAACGGCCGTCATCCTCTCTCTGCTGGCCATCAAGAGTTCCCGGCAAACGCGCATCTGGCGCAATGATCGCACGCTCTGGGACTATGTTCTTTCAAAAAACGCGGACAGCCCCCTGGCGTTGATTAACTTGGGATATATTGAAGGCCGCTCCGGCCGGTCCGATCTGGCTGGACAATACTATCAACGGGCGCTTAAGATCAAGCCGGACGATCCGGACATTTTAAACAACTACGGGGCCATCCTGGCCGGATGCGGAAAGACCGACGAGGCGGGACAATTATTCCTGAGGGCATTGCATCTCGGCGCCTCAAGCGCAACCACGCTCGACAACCTGGCGCGCTATTATTTGGAGAAAGGCGACCTGACCAACGCCGGATATTTCGCGCGCGGGGTGATTGCACGCGAACCAGGTCATGTGGATGGAACCATCCGCCTTGGTGAAATCTTGCTGCGCCAGAAACGCTTTGCCGAATGCGTTCAATTGATGAGCAAATCCATGACGGACAAAAGCCCCATCGCCGCAGATGCCGACGCCTGGACCCTCTTGGGCGTTGCCCTGGCGCGGGAGGGCAAGACAACAGAAGCGGCACAGGCATTCAATCGCGCATTACAGCTCAATCCACAGCATGCTAACGCCAGGAAAAACCTCGGCATCGCTCTACAACAACTCAGAAACAGATGACTACCCTGGCGATGGATCGTCCGCCGGCACGATTTCATAAACTCAGTCTATTCACACGCCGGCTGATAATCAGGTCCACCGAAGAGGGCGGAGAATCCCTGATAACCCTGGGTTGAGAGGAAGAGTTCCCAAAGACCGGTATTTTGATAATAAACCGCCAAATCCGCCTTTCCGTCGCCGTCGTAGTCCGCCGGAACCGGCAGGGAATTAATGGCTCCGGCTGTCCCGCCCCACCAGGTATAATATCCCTTCGTGCCCAAGGTCCCGGACATCAATATCTGCCAGTATGACGCGACCGGCGCATACACCGCCGGATCGGTCAATCCGTCGCCGTCATAATCCGCGTAAGCCGGCAGATAACCGGCCCCGCCCAGTTCACCAGTCACCAGTTGATACCCCAGGCTGGAACAGCCAAGCATCCAGAAACCTTCGGCCTGGTTATAGACGGCCGGATCAGCTTTCCCATCCCCGTCATAATCCGCTATCACCGGTTCGAATCCTGTCTCGCCCAACTGAGTCAAGGTGGAGAGATAACCTCTCGACGATGCCGTCCCGATCCAGCATCCATCCGTCCCGCGGTAGACAACCGGATCGGTTTTTGCATCACCGTCAATGTCGCCCGGCGCCGGTGTAAACTCCGGGCCGCCATACTGGCAGACAAACACCGGACCGCCGGACGAGAATTTGACCAGCCATTGTCCGTTCAAATCGTTGTAAGCCGCCACATCCGTGATCCCGTCGCCGTCATAATCCCCAGGGACTGGCGTCCAGCCCGTTCCAATATTTCCGATGTCTAACGGCGCGCTGTATCGCATCCCGGATAATTCACCATACCAGCATCCCAAAACGCTTTGATACAGACATCCATCCGCCTTGCCATCGCCGTCATAATCGTTCAAGCCCCGGCCGATTGAATTCACGCCATTGGTCTTGATCCTGACCGTGCCGGCCGCATTGGTGGTATTATTGGCCGGGTTCGGATCGTAAATGGAGCTCAAATGCCGCACCGTGACCCGCACCGTCTGTATGCCGGATAGATCCGCGCGCGCGATCAATCCCGCCCTGGCTGTCGGGCCAAGAATCACCAGGGCTTCGCTGCCGCCGCTCAGCGTCAGATTGCTCTGCGCCGAACCGATCCAGACCATGTTCGCCGCGTCTGTTCCCATATAAAAATCAAATCCCACTCCGGATGCATTCAATGCATCCGGCCCATTATTCATCACTCGGCACGATACGGTCCCGGCATGGGACAGGTTCGTCATGTTCACCGGCAGAAACACCATGTCTGATACGGCTATGTCCGCCGTGCCGCTCGCACCATGCGGACCAATCGCCGCGTATCCCATCCCTGCGTAACTCAGCGCGCTGATCTGCGATGATGTCTTCGCTCGCACCCAGTAATAATAGGTATTGACCGCATTAATGGCATAGTCGTCATAATAATAATTGGCTTTGCTTGTGTCTTGCGGGTAGGGCGAACTGTCCCCAGTGAGCCGTTCATTGTTCTGCGGCTCAGCGAGACGCTTCGCTCCACCTTTCATATCCCCAGAAGTCAGTTTCAGGCTGATCAACGGAATATCCGCGATCCGTGTTGCCGTATTCGCGTCATTCGTCTGACTCCGCCAGATTTCATAACCGGTTGCATTGGTTGCCCCCTGCCACGTTACTCTGATCTTGTTCGTGTAGGTTCCCTCCGTTGCCGTCACTCCGGTCGGGGTGGAAATATTCGTGGAAATCTGCAGATAAACTGCCGCAACCAGCGTCGTGTTGCCGCTGGTCACAGTTTCAATATTGTTACTCGGCGCCACGTAACCGGACAATGCTCCATAACTGACAGTGTATTGCCCGGTAACAGCGCTCACCGCCGCCAAATTGCCGGTTCCAGCGGTCGGTCCGGTGTAGCCCGCCGGCGCGGTTACTGCCCACGAACCAGCCGTAGGCGTCACTTGAATCGCCAGCCAGCCATCCTGACCTGGAGTCGGACCTGCCAGAACATGGAACGTGTTGGTCACGTTCGGAGCGGCCTCATATGTGGCGTTCCCCCACTGTCTGGCCACGATGTTGACTGTACCTGTGGCGGTAAACGTTATCGTGGTCGCATTCTGCCAGCTCACGGGACTGCCCGCCAGATTAGTGAAAGTTACCGTCAGCCCCGAACTGGCCGTGGCTGCCAACCTCACCGTGCTGGTGAGAGCCTGATCCTCTATGGCCGGGAACGTGATCGTTTGCGAAAGTCTCGGGACTGTGCCGGACAGATAGACGACATACGACGTGGTCGCGGAACTGTTCACCATCTCCACGGCCGCCGTGTAGGTCGCAGTATTCGTCGGGGCAAATCTCACCGTAAATTCGGCGGAATTGCTGGCGGCAATGCTGAATGTTGAAGGCTGAATAGTGAATGCAGAGGCGTAACGACCATTCGTGGTCATGCCGCTGATGACCAAATTTTCAAGCCCGGCATTCGTGATGCAGAACGTGTTGGTCCGCACAACGCCGCTGGAAACGCTGCCGAAATCAGTGCCTTTGGCCGTTGAGGCCGCCTCCCTGCTGGCGATCGCCGCGCCGTTCGTGCCCAGCACCTGCATGATCGGCAGGAATGTATCCTCAAACACATAGATCATGTTTTTGGAAGACGCGCCCACAACGATCACGTCGCCCGCCACGCTGACTGCGCCGCCAAAATCGTTGTACACCGCACCGTCCGAGGCCGTGAGCTTCAGGGTTTGCGCCCAGGCATTGGTCCCGCCCGCGTTACGCTCATACACATAGGCCGCGCCAGTCTCTGTAACCTTGCCATACGCGCCAACGACGGCCACATCGCCCGCCACAGATACGGAATAGCCGAAATAGTCATTCGCCGCGGCATCCGAAGCCGTTAACTTGGCCACCTGTCCCCAGACATTGGTGCCGTTCGCGTCGCGCTCAAACACATACGCCGCGCCGGTATACGAATTTTTCAGATACGCGCCCACAATGATCGCGTCGCCAGCCACAGACACCGCTCCGCCAAAGTAGTCATTCACCGCGGGGTCCGAGGCCGTAAGCCTTTTAACCTGGCCCCAGGCATTGGTCCCGCCCGCGTCCCGCTCAAACACATACGCCGCACCGGCAGAACTATAGGAACCAAGGGTCATGGTATTCGCGCCAACGACAATTACGTCGCCGTCTATTGATACCGACTGGCCAAAGTAACCGCCCTCCCCCGCCAACTTTTTAACCTGGCCCCAGGCATTGGTCCCGCCCGCATTGCGCTCAAACACATACGCCGCGCCTTTAGAATTCGCCCCCACAGCCACCACGTCGCCCGCCACGGACACCGAAGAGCCAAAACGATTGCCCGACCCCACGTCTGAGCCGGTGAGCTTGATCACCTGGCCCCAGGCATTGGTCCCGCCCGCATTGCGTTCAAACACATACGCCGCGCCGGTCTGCTCATTTTTTTGAAATGCGCCCACGACCGCCACATCGCCATCCATGGACACTGATGCGCCGAATTTGTCACCCGGCGCCAAATCGGAAGAGGTGAGTCTCGCCACCTGGTTCCAGGCATTGGTGCCGCCCGCGTTACGCTCAAACACATACGCCGCACCGGCACTCGAACTGTTGTAATACGCCCCGACAATTGCCATGTCGCCCGCCACGGATACCGAATTGCCAAAATAGTCAGTTCCAGTGCGGTCCGAGGGTGGCTGCTCGGCGATTTGATTAAATTCTTTTGTCGTCTGCGACACAGGATACACGTAGGCCTCACCGCGATTTGAATTATGTCCATACGCGCCTGCAATGATCACGTCGCCCGCCACGGCCACCGACGCGCCAAATTGGTCACTCGCCACCGCATCCGATGCCGTGAGCTTCAGTATTTGCCCCCAGGTATCTTTCCCGCCCTTAGTGCGCTTAAACACATAGGCCGCACCGGCGTTTGAACTTTTGCCAGATGCCCCCACGACAGCAAAGCCGCCCGCCACGGACACCGATGAGCCAAAATAGTCATCCGCCTCCGCATCCGACGCCGTGAGCTTTTTAACCTGGCCCCAAGCATTGTTGCCGCCCGCGTCGCGCTCATACACATACGCCGCACCTGGCATACCACTAGGATTGATCCCCACAATTGCCACGTCTCCGGCCACGGACACCGAATTGCCAAAATAGTCACCTGCCACCGCATCCGATGCCGTTAGCTTGGCCACCTGCGCCCAGGCATTGGTCCCACCCGCGTTACGCTCAAACACATACGCCGCGCCAGTAGAAGAATTCTTTGACCTCGCGCCCACGACCAGCACGTCTCCGGCCACGGACACCGAATTGCCAAAATAGTCACCTGCCACCGCATCCGATGCCGTGAGCTTCGCCACCTGACCCCAGGCATTCGTCCCGCCCGCGTTACGCTCATACACATACGCCGCGCCAGCAAAAGAATCCTTGTAAGACGCGCCCACAACCACCACGTCGCCCGCCACGGATATAGATTTGCCAAAGCAGTCGCCCTCCCCACCATCTTGGGCTATGATTTCTGCCACCTGGCCCCAGGCATTCGTCCCGCCCGCGTTACGCTCAAACACATACGCCGCGCCGGTATAGCCCATAGGCGTCATCTTATTGGTCGCGCCCACAACCGCCACATCACCCGCCACAGACACAGAATAGCCAAAACAGTCATCTGCCGCCGCATCAGATGCCGTGAGCTTGGCCATCTGCCCCCAGGCGTTGGTGCCGTCCGCGTTGCGCTCATACACATACACTGCGCCAGTAGTTGAATTATTATATGCGCCCACAAGTGCCACGTCGCCCGCCGCCGAAACCGACCAGCCAAATTTGTCGCCCGATGCCCCGTCCGACGCCGTCAGTATGATTTCCGAGCCGTAAATGACCGGATCAACCGTGATCGGATACACTGCGCCGGCCGTGTCCAACACAAGAACCAGATTATTTTCGATTTTCGATTTTCGATTTTCGATTTTGTCAGCCGCGGACTGAGCCGCCTGTGGCATAGATTGCCGATTTTTTAATTCTGATTCAGAAATTCTGCCTTCTACATTCTGCATTCTGCATTTAATTGCGCGGCCATTCGCATCCCACGCCTTCAGGCCGTCATAATGATAAATTTCCCGTCCCGTATCCTTCCGGCAGAAAACCGCATTAAGTCCATCATCCGACACTCTTGCATTCAAATCCCGGTTGAAAGCAACGATCAGCTTTGTCGTTGCCGGCGCCTTGTCAGTTCCATCAGTCGCCTTGTGAATCGTAAAACCCTGTTCCACTCCGTCAGCCCGGTTGTCATACCACTCGGTTACCAGTCCCTTCCGGTATTCCACCCTGCGGCCGTCTTTCATCGGCGCAACTGCAGACAATACCGTATGGCCGCTGCCATCCTCCAAGCCTATGGCGCTCAGATTAAGAGGAGATTGTTCGTTGTAGCTGACTTCAAATCCCTCCTCGCCGGCGTTCATTTCAAGCTGTTTTTCCGCGTTGCGCGCCGTATAGGCCCCAGCCTCATCCGTTGCGAATGAAAACGCTTCAGCCTTCAGCTGACTCTGAATCTTGCCCCAAGAGGCCGCGTCCATGCCGGAAGGAATTTCACCGGCCTTGACAACTTGGGATTTCACGGCCGATTCGGCAGCCAGAATTTGAACGCCCGCAAGACAAACGCAAAACAGGGCCAATGATATTTTTTTCATATTTATTCTCCTTATGACAACAAGTTTCAATCTCTCTTCGCCGCCGGAACACAAGCCGGACTGCTTTGAACCAATGTGTTTATACGTATAAATTACAGCATACGCGGCCGGAGAGGAAGATGGTATTCTGCGAATCGTTAAAAACACGCGACGAAACCTGATTTTGGCGCGACGAAACTGTCTTGTGCGGCGGACAAAAAAGGCAGGGCGAGGCCTCTGGACGTGCCGTCTGATGTTGGAACGGATCACCCACGCTGGAAGCGTGGTAAACCTGAGGGCTTGCCCCGCGTTCCGCGGGGTTCACCCTACCGGATGGAACAGAATAAAGTTGTCCTGAAATTTACGCCTCGGCGGATCAGCTAAGCGGAAAGCGAAGCGCATGCTTCAGCGCCTAATTTATTTATCAGCCGCCGATCCCGTTTAGACGATCGCCGCTTTTACATACTTCCAGCAAACGCCGCCGGGCGGTGTCGCCGATCTCAACGGGTTTGGAATGATTTCGGATGTGAAGGCGGGCCGGATGGTTTTCCGTGGGCCGCGCGAAAGATTCTATGCAATCGAGATTGACCAGGAGAGAACGGTCAAGCGCCACAAGACGGTTCTGGAGGATATCCAGCCATTCCTTCATGCGCCGGCGTGTCAGAAATTCCCGCCCACGCCGATCAATAACGCGCGTGTAATCGCTTTCGGCCAGAACCGCCGCGATATCTTCGCATTTGAGCATCACGCTTTGTGTGCCCGTATCAACCAGGAGGTAACCTGCCGGCGCCGAAGCGCCGGGCGCATTGCGGGACCTCGCATCCATGCGCGCGCGCAGGCGTTCCAGTGTCTGGGCCAGCCGCTGCATTGTCACGGGTTTGAGCAGGTAATCAAACGCAGCCACATTGAAGGCCTGGAGCGCATATTTCTCGTATAGCGTGGTAAAGATCACGAAGGGGATCTTGCCTAGAGACTCCTTCAGGGCGAAGGCTTTCTGGTCTTTAAGCCGAATGTCCAGGAACAGGGCGTCGGCCGGCGTCTGCTCCAGCAATGCGCGCGCTGACGGCACATCGCCCGCCTCGCCCGCCAGTTCAATATCGGTCACGCGCGAGAGCATCAGCCGCAAGTTCAGGCGGTCCAGTTCGTTATCATCCACAATAAGAACGCGTATGGGCATTTTTTCCTATTAACCGCTAAAGTTTTGTTTTGCGCCGTTTGCTCCGGCGTCTGTTGTCAGCGGAATGCGAAACTCAAAATGCGCTCCGCCAGCCGGCAATACTCCGGCCGACACGCTCCCGCCGAGCAGTTCGGCGTTTGTTTTCACGATGAACAGCCCGAGTCCAAGTCCCTCCCCCTGCCGCTCGGCACCGATTTGGGCATCACGATCCCACAAGGTGGTTTTCCGTTCCTCAGGAATTCCCGGGCCTTCGTCATCCACGGTAAGAATAAATTGTTCCGCCCGAGTTTCCAAGCCGATTCTTACTCTGCCGCCCGTTGGCGTGAATTTGATGGCGTTGTACGCCAGATTCATCAGTATCTGGCTGCACCGGATTCGGTCCGCACGAAGGACCCGGGCGCCATCGGTTACCTGCCATTGGACATGGACGCCTTTATCCTCGGCCACCAGCCCAATGACAGGCCGCAGTTCTTCCACCCATTCATTCACGGTGAACGAATCCTTCCTGATGAGCGGCTTACCCAGTTCAATCTGTGACAGATCAAAAAGATTGGCAAGCATATTGCTCAGCGCGTTGCCGCCGGCCCGCACCCGGGCAAGAAATCGGCAATACTGTTCCGGCAGGTTAAGTTTTTCACTCTCCAGCCAAAGCGCCTGGGCCAGACCAAAAACCGCATTGAGGGGCGCACGGATGTCGTGGACCACGTTGATCAGGAAATGGGACATGGCTTGCCGGGCGCGTTCGGCCGTCTCCTTTGCCTGATGAAGGCTCTCGGTGCGCTCCCGCACTTGCCGCTCAAGTTCGTGGGTCATGGTTGCTTGTGCCGCCAGCAACTGCGCCTGGGCGGAGAGCCTGTCACGGTTTATCTGGCGGATGCGGTCGCCAATGGCCAGCAGGAACAGCGTGTAGCCGAACATGGCGGCCCACTGAATTATGACGTCCTGTTCCCAATAGGCTGACAACCACCCGAATAAGGCCAGGCAGCGCAGGACAACTGCCAGCAGGAAGATCAACCAGGCGGCCATGTAAAAAATGGCGATCCGGCTCCCGCGCGCCGCGTAGACCGCACTGACGATAATCACGATGGCCATGCATATCTGGGTCTGGAAAGTGAGCACATGGACAATGACGGCGTAGGAAAAAGGCATGACCGCAAGCCCCGTGAGGAAAAAGCATCCGATGGTCCATCGCATAAAGCGGTCCAGTTTTGGCGTTTGGTTCGGCAAGCCGAAGATATAACGCGTGTAATACAGGAAGGTGATATTGCCGAGGCCTTCCAACACCATCATCCCCTTCCGGCACCAGAATGACAATCCCGGCAGGCCGAAAAAGGCAGGGTACTGCATAAAGCAGAATAGAAAACACACGATCGTCATGGTAGTAAAAATATAAATCAGGTATCCCTTGTCCCGGGTGATCCAGGCCATGAAGATCGCCACGACAGTCAATGCCAGCATGTAACCGAAAAACAAGAGGTTCCATAACTCCCCGCGCAAGTAATGGTTCCAGAAATGCTCCGGCCCCCAAAGGCTTAACGGGATCCACAAGGCCGCCTCCGACCGAAAGGCCATGAACACTTCAACCTCGGCGCCGGGATCCAGAGTCAGCTTGAACACAAAAGGCCGGACCGGCACATCGCGCGGCGCGGCGGCAACCATATTGCCCGCCTCACGGCTATGGACGACCTGATTACCAGCCACGATGTAAAATCCGATCCAGTCCAAACGCGGCCGGTTGACTTCCACATACCAGGTGCTCGGCGCGGCGGCGCGCGAAATGATCCGATACCGGAACCAATGCGTGTCCGGGGTAAATCCGAAGTTCGGCGTTGTGGTCCATCCTGAAGGACGGAACTGGCTGCGGATAGAATCCGTCATGGCGGAGTCAATGGCAAGGGTATTGGAAGCATCCTTCAGATATGCCGCATGGGGAATGAGATCAATCCGGACGGTGTGTTCATCAACCGGCACCGCTTCATCCGCCTTGACGCCACCCGCAGCCATCATGACAATACCCGCAAACGCGATCGCTGCAATTGAACGTTTCCGGACAGGGAACACCAATAAACGAACGATGGAGAAACGATATTTGTCCAATTGATGAATTGGCCGGCAAAATACGAATTCAACAAATGCACAAAAAAATGCCATGGAAATTATCTTCTCAGGCGCCGCCTATGGAGGGAGAACAAGCCGCCCATATCAATCAATCGCCAACAATGGTTGACGAATGGGCCGCACTGGATTTTCCGCCGGAGGCGGAGAACCAATGGCTTCTGCCATCCGCCGACACGCTGTAAAAACTTCTCAATCTGGTGGGCCGTACTGGATTTGAACCAGTGGCTTCTACCGTGTGAGGATAGCACTCTTCCGCTGAGTTAACGGCCCGCTCCAAGTTTGAAAAACAACGCTATCATGTCCGCCCTGCGTCCGATTGTCAAGCCTCTCTGAGACAATTTCTCCGCCATGGCTGTGTCATGCTCACGGCTCACCGGGACGGTTCGCCCTACCCTTCCGGAATATGGCCGAAATAGGTAGGGCGAAGCCTCCGGCTGAGCCGTTATGCACGTCAAGAATCGAGCATGACGCAACCATGATTTCTCCACGCTCACTTTTTCCTTGCGCGGAAAGGACTGAACGGATTAACCGCGGCCTGTTTTGCTTCCGGCATGCGCACCGAAGAGACAAGCGCCTCATCGTTTTCATTCAGTCCGGAGATAATTTCAACTTTTTTGCCGTCATTTATTCCGGTCCGGATTTTGGTGCGGATCATTTTTTTGCCGCCGGCCGGATCAGTCTGCCAGACAATCGTATCTTTGCCTTCGGCATGCACGGCTCCGGTCGGGAGCATCAATACATTGTTGGTCAACATCGTTACCACCAGAATATTGGCGGTCATGCCGCTGCGCATGAAAGACGGAACATGTTCCGGAAGGACGTCAACATAATACATGGTCACATTATTCACGGTTGTGGCTTCATAAGCGATCTGATCCACCACACCGGTGATAACTACCGCGGGATAGGCGTCCAGCGTCAATTCCGCCGGCTGTCCGCGCTTGATGCGGCCGATATCGGTTTCATCAACCTGCGCCTGGACAATAAGCCGGTCGGATATGACAAACACTTTTTCATTGGCGGTGACGGTCTGCCCGGGCTCGACACTGCGGGCGATAATACTGCCGTCAATGGGAGCGACGATCGGCATGGGATTATAAAGCTTTTCCCAGCGCTCCAGTTCGGTTTTCCCTTTTGACCGCGCGGCGTCCAACAGAGCGGATCGGTCGGTTGAACTCAGATAGCCGAGGATTTCGCCCTTTTTGACGACGGCGCCTTCGTCAAAAAGTATCTCCTCAATGCGTCCGGCAATGGGGGGTTTGATTTCAACGCGGTTTTGCGGCTTGACTGTGCCGGTGGTCGCCACGGTCACTTTCAGGTCTCCGCGTTCAACTTTGATCCGGGTATAATCCGTTTTGTCGGTGTTCCGCAGAAGGTGCCAGACAGCGGCAATAACGGCGGCGAAAACAAGCAGGACGCCAATGATCATAAACTTTTTTTTCATGTTCATATATTGCCGCATGACCTCCTTTTACAGCCCAACATGAGCCTGTGTCCGCAACCCAAATTCGAAATCCTAATTCCAAAATGCGAAACAAATCACCATGAACGAAACATGTTGAAAAACACTCCCGTTTCGAATTTCGCGCGGTTAAAGCCTACCTACGGCACAATTGATATTCCGACCGTCTTTTCCCATGCGGCCCGGGCGGTTATCGCGTTTTGTTCCCTGTTCAGCATGTTCTGTTGATTTGTGATCAGGTCGTTCCCGATCGTATCCCAGTCCTGGAACGACATCAAACCGTTTGAATATTTAATGTTGGCGATTTCCACCCGGACTTCGGCCGCTTCCAGCAATTGGGCCTGAATCCGCACATTGTCAACCGCGTTCTGCCAGCTGGTATATGCTTCCTCCAGAGTTGTCAGGGTTGAGTTGGCCACGCTCGTCAACTGCGCCTCCGTACTGCGCAAAGAGGCTTGGGCGGAGCGCAGGGCGAAGATGGTCTGGCCGCCGTCAAAAATATTAAGACCAACCGCCGTCCCAACATTCCACGACTCGTTATGCGGAATAATGCTGTCATCATCGTTGAGACCATAATCGCCCGAGACCGACCATGATGGCAGGAATCCGGACCGGGCCACGCGGACTTGCTCCCGGGCAATGGCGCATTGCTCCTTGGCCGTGCGGTATTCGGGCGTGGTTTCAACCAATCCCTGCAAAGCGGGCGCCGCCGGCACGGAGGCGTGCTCCCAGACTCCGGTTACAACAAGTCCGCCCCCATCCTGCCGCCCAAGAACTTTATTTAAATTGTATTGCGCCACGCTGATCCTGCGTTTGGCCTCGGCCACATCCTGCAAAGCCTGGCTGTATAACGCCTGACTGCGCAACAGCGATCCCTTGTCTTCGCTTCCCGCCTCAAAACGCATCTCAACAAGCTCCGAATTTTTCTTCCTCCGGCCTGCGATATTTTCGGCCAGAACCAGATAATCCTGCGCGTACATGAGCGCCGCAAACGCCTGCCTGAGGCTGGCGCTCAGGTTGGATTTGACACGCTGCAAATTTATTTCGGCCTGGGATAATTTTGACCGGTATTGATTAAGCCGGGCCGCATCCTGAAAACCATTGAACAGGTTCTGTTCCACCGCGAGTCCCGCGGTATAGGAAGTTGTTTTCTGGTAGCCCGTATCCAGTTCCTGGTTGTTCTTGCTCGCCCCGGCGCTGGCGGACACCTGCGGCAGGAAAGGACTGTAACCGCCCAGCAAGTTTGCCCGCGCCACATGGACCCCTTCCCGGGCGGCGTATAAATCCGGGTTGTTGAGCCCAACCTCACGGACGCATTCCTCAAAAGTCAGCGGCAACCGCCCCTTCGCGTTCACCTCCGGAGACTTATCCGCCACAGCAGTCTCCACGAAGGCGGACGATTTCTGCTCGACGGCGAAAGACTGTCCGGCGGCCAGTGCCGCCCCAACCAGAAATAAAAACACTCTTTTCATTTAAAAAAACCGGACCGCAAAGGTTGCTATAATTACATTAGACAAGGTGTTGCTAATTTATGTTCTATCATATTCAAAGGCAAGAATTTTTCGTTTATATTTATTTCAACATCCCCCATGGCTGCGTCATGCTCACGGCTCACCGGGACGGTTCGCCCTACCCGCCCGAATATGGCCAAAATAGGCAGGGCGAATCCCGCGCGGCGCGGGACAGGGCCTCCGGCTGAGCCGTTATGCGCGTCAAGAACTGAGCATGACACAGACATACAACATCCCCCACCCCCTTCAGGCAATCCCCTGATTAACCATGCCTCGCCTCGGCTCGGAATGCCAAACCCATGATTCCCGCGGTGTTTTTCAGTTTCATAAATTCAATTAATTCAGTTACATTCCACTAGAAAATCGCGCCTGCTGAAAGATTGAATGAAGGCGTTATGTCGGACCCGAAGGAATCCACCGTTGTGCCGTCATCGGCGCAGAATTTATATTGCCGGTAGACCGGAACCGCGGAGGACAACTTGACAAAAAGTCCGGCGCATGGCTTAAAGGTGGCCGCCAAAAGCAAAGGAATGCGCCGGTCAATAAAAATTCCGCCAGGCAATGCCGAACGGTCGTCCAGGCGGAAAACGCGGTTTTCAAAATTGGCCCCGAGGTCAAACAGCCAGCGCGAATTTTGGCAAGGATTGCAGGACAAAGTCACACCCTGCGCCGTTTGCAGTGAAAGACGGTCGTTGATTTTCCAGGCAATGCCGGGGATCGGAAGAACCAGCGTGGAGTCTTCAAGGCGCGAGTGCGCGACAAGACCGATCTGCCATGCGAAAGATTTGTTCACCTGCTGGCGCACGGCCACGATTCCGTCGCCGGTCATGCCGTCGCTCCAGGCGGCGTGGTCTTCCGTTGAAAAAGTAAGGTCGCCCACGGCAATCGCCGTCCAGTCCTTGTTGATCTTATGGCGTCCGATCAGCCCGAAACGGGTTATGGAAAGATGCATGAAGCCGATCCCCGCCAATTCGGGAGGATTCAAGTCGAAATCATACTGGCTCCATTCCCGCTCAATTGAACCGCTGAGCGATGTCTTTTGCGAAACCGGCACGTCAAGACCGGCCAGGATTGATTCTCTTGTTGCGCGCGCGTGTCCGGCGTCATCCTCAAGGCTGTTCTGCAAATCGGCGCTGGCGCCGGCCGTCAGCACGCCGCGGACAAGGTGAGATGCCCGAGGCGGCGGCAGAGTGGCGGCTTCAATTTCCAATGATGTGCCGGCGTCAATGGTCATTGCATAGGGAATGTCGGTATCGTGCGGCGGAGAAGAGATGCCCAGTTCCAGCTTTTTCCCAGCATCTTCTTCCTGAACAAGCTGATCAGCAAACGTTCTTTGATTTATAACGGCAAAAACTAACATAATGAAAATAAACCGGCAGATATTTTTCATGTCTCCAGTCGGGAAGTCATGGCGAATCATCGGCGCATGATTTCGTCAATAAATTTCTGAGTGCTCCAGACATATCGCCCAAGCGCTGTTTCCCTCCCCTGCTCTCCCATTTTTCGTCTCAGTTGATGGTCTTGCGCAAGCCGGACCATGGCTTGCGCAAGACCGTCAATATCTTTAAATATCAAGCCTCCGCCCGCATCAATCTTTTCCGTGAGCACCGGCAGATTGCTGACAATCAGAGGCAATCCCGTAAGCATGCCTTGAACAGAACTCTGCGAGAAGGTTTCCCGCATGACGATCTCGTCCCGCGATGGCACAATCATGACGTCCATTTGTCTTAAAAAATCACCCATCTGTTCGTGCGGACGCCATGAGTAGGTGATGATATGGGGGTCAAAGAAGGCCGGCGGATTGGCGAATCCGATGAGATGGAGGCGGCATTTTCGTTTGAGTCCATACGGGAGCTGAAGGAAGGCCGATACGGCGGTATCGGCGCCTTTCCATTTCCGCTCCAAATGACCGACAACACAAAAATCAATCCGATCTTTCCGCGCGCCCAAGACCGAAGAAGCGGGATGGAACAACTCGGATTGAGCGATTCCATAGCGGGTCGTCATTGAAGTGAATTTTCCCTGATCAAAGCGAGACGCTATTCGCTTGTTTCCCGCCAACACGGCAACCGGCATGCGTTTCAGGGAACGGATAAACCGCGCTTTTGGCTCACAATGAGCAATCAACGCAATACGCCCGGCGGCGCGCATCCATCGCAAAGAGGTAATGATCGGAATCAGGCTGTCCTCGACATTGCCGAGCAGAAGAAGATCAAAGCGCCGCTTCCGTATTTTTCTCAAGGCCAGCAGTCCGCCGGGTATATTGCTTAAATTGCGCGGTAAATCAACAATCTCCACCGATATATTTCCAGACCAGGCTTTGACGACGCGGCCCCATCCGTGGTGTGCCAGAACCGCAACGGAATATCCTATTGATGCCAGGTCCTTGATCAGGCAAAGATTGAATATTTCAACGCCGCAAATCGGTTTTGTCCTGTGTCCAAGAAATGCCTTGTCCAAAAAAAGAATTTTTTTCATGACTCCTGAAACTGGCCGATCGGGACATCGGAAACACCAAGCCGAAGGGAACATTCAACTTCCAACACGTCGAACGTTGGAAGTTGAGTGTTGAACGTTTCTTAATTCCGCAATTGGATCACCCGCCGCCCAAGACCTTATAGAGCGTTACCAGATTGGCAAGCTTGGCAAGGCGGACAGAAATCAGTCCCTGTTGCGCGCCATAGAGCGAGCGTTGCGAGTCCAAAAGAACCAGATATCCGTCAATCCCGTTGCGGTAACGCGCATCGGAGAGCCAATATGTTGCGGCAGATGCATCCACCAGCGATTCCTGCGCCTCCAGTTGATCCAGCAGGGTTCCCCGTTGCGCAAACGCATCGGCCACCTCCCGGAAGGCCGCCTGAATGGCCTTTTCGTATTGCGCCACGCAAATATCACGCTCGGACTTGGCCACATCCAGATTGGCCCAGTTTCTTCCGGTGTCAAAGATCGGCAGTGTGATTTGCGGCGTAAAGGCCCAGACCCCCGATCCTGACTTGAACAGTCCGGAAAGCTGGTCATCCATTGTGCCATAACTGGTGCTCAATGTGATGGATGGGAAAAACGCCGCCCGGGCCGCGCCGATATTGGCATTGGCGGCCTTGAGCCGGTTTTCGGCCTGCAGGATATCGGGGCGGCGTTGCAGGACCGCGGCTGGTATCCCGGCGCTGATATCCTTTAACATCGTAATCGTTCCCAACGCGTTGGGAAGCAATTCCTGCGGCACCGGCGTCCCGGCAAGAAGATTGAGCGCGTTCTCATCCAGCGCCGTCAGACCGGTGTATTTGGCGATATCAACGCGCGCCGAGTCCACCCGGGTCTGGGACTGGCGCAGTTCCAGATCGGATGCGTCGCCAAGCTCAAAACGTCTTTGGATCAGCTCGTAAGTCGCCTCCTGGCTCACGAGGGTATCCTCTGCCAGCCGCAGCCTTTCACGGTCGGCGGCCAGGTTCAGGTAAGCGCCGGCAATCTCGGCCACCAGGGATATTTGCATGCTGCGGCGCGCCTGCTCAGTGGCAAGATACTGTTCCAACGCGCGCTTATTGAGACTGCGGACCCGTCCGAAAAAATCCAGCTCATAGGAACTGAAGCCAACATTCGCGCTGTAATACTCGACCTGGAAGGATTCCTCAAAAGTCGCGACATTGGCGAATATGTTCTGTTTGGTGCCATAAGCCACGGCATTGATTGTAGGCAGGAGATCGGCGCGCTGAATACGATACGCGGCTCTTGTTTTTTCAATGGTCAAGGCCGCCACGCGCAGGTCGCGGTTGTTGGCCAGCGCCAGTTCGATTATTTTCCGAAGTTTTGCATCAACGTAAAAGTCGCGCCAGGGAATATAGGCGGCCTGATTGGTCGTTCCGTCGATCGCGGCCTTGTAGGCGGCGCCGGTCGGCCAATTGGTCGGCACTGGCGCCGCGGGTCGGGTATAGTCGGGCGCCAAGGTAGTGGAGCAGCCGGCCAAAACGACGGCAAGCCCAAGCAGCAGGAGGGACCCTGCAAAGCTGGACTTTATTTTTCCCAGACTGGTAGGGTGAACCCCGCGGAACGCGGGGCAAGCCCTCAGGTTTACCACGCTTCCAGCGTGGGTGAGCCGATCTTCGTCAGACGGCTCGGCAGAGATGCCTCGCCCTACCTTTTTCAAATTTCTGGATGTAGATTTATTCATTTCATTTATCTCCGGATGAATTTATATCAGATATCTCGGCTGACGCTTGCTTGCTGCGTTTGCCGAAGTTCTTCTCGATCAACACATAAAAGAGCGGCGCAAATATGGTCACCAGGAAGGTGGAGGTTACCACGCCGCCCAGCACCGAAGTGCCGATGGCTTTTTGGGCGCCGGCGCCCGCCCCGTTCGCAAGAGCCAGCGGCAGAACCCCGAATCCGAAAGCCAGCGAGGTCATCAAGATTGGCCGCAACCTCAGTTTTGCCCCTTCCATGGTCGCTTCAATCAGCCCTTTTCCTTCTTCCACCCGGGTCTTGGCAAATTGAACGATCAGGATGGCGTTCTTGGTCGTCAAACCGAGGGTGGTCAACAGCCCGATTTGGAAATAGACGTCATTGGGCAATCCCCGGAATGTCGAGCTGATCACGCCGCCGATGACACCGAGTGGCAGGGCCAGCAGGATCGAGATGGGGATGGGCCAGCTCTCGTACAGGGCCGCCAGGCACAGGAAAATAACCAGAATGGAAAAAGCGTAAAGGGGCGCGGCCTGGGCGCCGCTCTGCCGCTCCTGGTAGGAGAGCCCGGTCCAGTCAAATCCAATCCCGCGCGGCAACTTCTTGACAAAATCTTCCATGGCTGACATGGCCTCGCCTGAACTCCTGCCAGGCGCCGATTCGCCCTGGATATTTATGGATGGGAAACCGTTGTAGCGTTCCAGCTTGGGCGAGCCGGAGGTCCAGTGCCCGGATGCGAATGAGGAAAAGGGAACCATCTTGCCCGCAGTGTTGCGCACGTAAAGTTTCTCCAGATCCTCGGGCAACATGCGATAGGGCGCGTCGGCCTGGGCATATACCCTTTTTACGCGTCCGCCCTGGATGAAGTCATTTATATAGGCGCTGCCGAAGGAAGCCGAGATGGTGTTGTGGATTGAAGAAATTGGAACTCCCAGAGCGCCGGCTTTTTCCCAGTCCACGTCAATGCGATACTCGGGCACGTCTTCCAAACCGTTGGGACGGACCTTGGTCAATACGCGGCTTTGGGCGGCCATGCCGAGGAGCTGGTTGCGGGCCGCCATCAGACCGGCGTGGCCCAGGCCGCCGCGATCAAGCAACTGGAAGTCAAACCCCTTGGCCATGCCCAGTTCTACAACGGCCGGCGGCGCAAAGGCAAATACCATGGCGTTGCGGATCTTGGAAAACTCCCTCATCGCCCTTCCCGCAATGGCGCCAACCTTCAGATCCGGTCGGTTGCGGAGTTTCCAATCCCTGAGCTTGGCAAAAGACATCCCGGCATTCTGTCCATGTCCGGCAAAGTTGGCGCCGGAAACCGTCATGCAGGATTCCACCGCGTCCTTTTCCTGCTCCAGAAAATAGTTCTTCACCCGGTCCATGACCGCCCTGGTCTGTTCCAGGGTCGAGTTCGCCGGAAGCATGGCCTGCACCATAAGGATTCCCTGGTCTTCATCCGGCAGATAGGCGGTGGGCATCCGCTTGAAGAGGAAGCCCATCATTGCCACGATCAGAATGAATATAGCCACATAGCGGACCTTTTTTGAAAGGGAATGGCCGACCAATCGCAAATACCGGTCTCTGGTACGGAAAAATACGCGGTCAAACCAGCGGAAGAACGGACGCAGGAACGAGACCCCGCCCTCCGCCGGCTCATGCCCCTTGGCCACCGGCTTGAGCAGTGATGCGCACAGTACCGGCGTCAGCACCAGCGCCACCACCACCGAAAGAAGCATGGCGGCAATGATGGTCACCGAAAACTGGCGGTAGATGACCCCTGTTGATCCGGCGAAAAATGCCATCGGGCCAAAGACCGCCGAAAGCACCAACCCGATGCCGATCAAGGCGCTGGTGATCTGGTTCATGGACTTGGCCGTGGCCTCCTTGGGAGAAAGTCCTTCTTCGCTCATGATCCGCTCCACGTTTTCCACCACCACGATGGCGTCATCCACCAGGAGGCCGATGGCCAGCACCATGGCAAACATGGTCAGCATGTTTATGGAGAATCCGAACAGTCCCAGCATGGCAAAAGTTCCCAGGAGCACCACCGGCACCGCGATGGTCGGAATCAGGGTGGCCCGCATGTTTCCCATGAACAAATACATAACCAGGAACACCAGGAAGATCGCCTCGAAAAGCGTCTTGACCACCTCTTCGATGGCCACCTTGACAAAAGGCGTGGTATCATAGGGGTAGACCACTTTCATCCCAGTGGGAAAGAATTGGCTCATCTCATTCATCTTGTCCCTTATGGCTTTGGCCGTATCCAGCGCATTCGCGCCGGCGGCTTGCCGGATGGCCAGCGCGGTAGAAGGTTTACCATTATAAGAGACATCAACATCATAATTTTCAGCTCCAAGTTCTGTCCGTCCCACGTCGCTGACGCGCACGATGGAACCATCCGGGTTGGTGCGGATTGGAATCGCGGCAAACTCTTCCGGTGTCTTGAGCAGGCTCTGGACGGTAATCGTGGCATTCAGACGCTGGTTTTTTACCGCCGGCGCCCCGCCGAACTGGCCTGCGGAGACTTCCACGTTATAAGCCTTCAGCGCCGTGGTGATATCCGCGACCGTCATCTGGTACTCGGTCAATTTATCGGGGTTCAGCCAGACCCGCATGGCATACTGGCCGCCGAATATCTCCACCTCGCCCACTCCCGGCACGCGCGAAAGCACTTTCTCCAGGCTGGATTGGGCATAATCCCGCAAATCGTCGCCATCCATACTCCCGTCTTCCGAGATCAAGCCGACCATCATCAGGTAGTTGCGGGTGGATTTGCTGACCTTCACGCCCTGGCGCTGCACCATTTCCGGCAGGCTGGCCATGGCAAGCTGGAGTTTGTTCTGCACCTGGGCCCAGGCCAGGTCAGGATCGGTCCCCGGCGCAAAGGTCAGTTCAATGCGGGAAGAACCGGCCGAATCACTGCTGGCGGAAAGATACAGCATACTGTCAAAGCCGCTCATCTTCTGCTCGATGATCTGGGTAATGCTGTTTTCAACCGTCTCCGCCGAGGCGCCCGGATAATAGGCGGTAATGGCGATGGAAGGCGGGGCGATCGGGGGATACTGCGATATGGGCAGTTTGTAGATCGCCAGACCGCCCGCCACCATCAGGACGATGGCGATGACCCAGGCAAAGACAGGACGTTCCAGAAAAAATTTTGATAGCATTGCGCGCCTCCGTTATTTAGATTCTGCCGCCTCCGGCGTTTTTTTGCCGGACCCGGGACCATCCTTTTGACCGGCATCGAACGGTACAGCCTTTACTGAAACGCCGGGCCTTACTTTTTGAACACCCTCGACGATCACCCGGTCACCCGGCTTTAAACCATCGGACACCAGCCATTTATCGCCGATTGTGCGGTCAACCTTGACGTACCGTTGCTCCACCTTGTCCGCACCATCAACCAGCATTGCAATCGCGTTTCCCTTCGGATCGCGGGAGATCCCCTGTTGCGGGACAAGAAGAGCCTGCTCATTCACGCCTTCTTCAATAACGGCGCGGATATACATTCCCGGCAACAGAGTGTGTTCCGGATTTGGAAAGATCATCCGGAGGATAAACGAGCTGGTGCTCGGGTCAACGGTGACGTCGGAAAACTTCAGCGTGCCTTCCAACGGATAGGAAGTGTCGTCTTCAAGGATCAGCCGCACTTTTGCCTGATAATCGCCGGCGCTCTTGAGATTGCCGCTTGCAATATTCCGTTTCAAACGCAGAAGATTGGCGCTGGACTGGGGCACATCCACGTAGACCGGGTCAAGCTGCTGGATGGTCGTAAAGGGGACGGCCTGATGCGCCGTGGCCAGCGCGCCGATGGTTACCGATGATTTGCCGATGCGTCCGGAAATCGGCGCGGTGATGCCGGTATAAGCCAGATTGATCCGGGCCGTTTCCATGGCCGCCCTGGCAATGCCAAGCTCCGCCTCGGCCTGTTTAAGCGCCGCGTCCACGTCATCATAATTCTGCTGGCTGATTGCCTTGACCGCCGCCAGGTCCTTGTAACGCGCGGCTTTCAACCGGATGGGCGGCACATTGGCCTCGACCTTGGCCAGCGTCGCCCTGGCGCCGGCATAAGCCGCCTCATAAAATGCCGGATCAATCTGGTAAAGAAGGTCGCCTTCCTTGACGTCCGCGCCTTCCTCAAACAAACGTTTTTGGATTATTCCGCTCACCTGGGGACGAACTTCGGCGATCAGGAAGGCGGAAACCCGCCCCGCCAATTCGGCGGTGATTGATACGCGTTCGGATTGCATGGCGACCACCGCCACTTCGGGAGCGAACCCCTGCGGAGGACCGCCCGCTTTCCCGAACTTGCCGCAACCGGCCAATATCAGGCCAACGAGCAAGACACCCAAGGATGCCATAAGGTAGTTTTTGTATTGTCCAAGGTGGCATTTGACCGCAACCAAAGCCGGCTCAGCCTGAGGCTTCGCCCTACCTGTGGATTGGTAGGGCGAGGCGTCCCTGCCGAGCCGAAAAAGATCTATGCGAAAGCGTGTCAATCTAATATTCATCTTTTTTATCCTCTCTGTTTCTTTACTCCCAATTCCTTCCAAAGTATCCGCAACTGGCGCAGGTATTGATATTTTATATTCTTAACATCGCTGAATTTCACCGCGATCATCGTGCCGACCATGATCGTTATTAAAGACACCAGGGCATTGTCAATATTGACGTTCCCGGGAAGCTCGCCGGTTTTCAGCGCGCCTTCCATGCATTCCCGGAAAAATTCATCCATCAAAAGGGGCGAAATCTTCTCTATACCGGTCAAATCCGGGAAAAAAAGATGTTTTTCAACATCAGAAATGTCGGCTTTTTTTGGCTTTTCATGCTGGACAACCATTATGGAAATGAGCTCATACGTAATGTTGATCTTGGCGGATTCGCGCCCCAGTTCTTCGAAAAAGGAGTTAAGCAAGGCAATGTATTCGCCCTTGGAGACTTTTTTTTGCGCCTTCCAGATGAACTTCATGGTCATGAGGTTGACATAGTAAGTGATGACGTCTATTTTTTCCGGAAAGTAGTTGAAAAATGTGCCTTCCGAGACTTCCACGCTTTTGCACACGTCCCGGATGGAAATATCCTCAAACCGGGATTTCTGCAGGCGCCCGACAAAAGCGTTCATCAGGGCGATTTTTGTCCGGGCGTGCTTTTTCTCGCGCAACGAATATTCCATTCCAGCCATTTCTTTCTCATCTTTTTATATAAAACATCTAAAATGTAGTAGACTATAAATATAATGTCAACATAAAAATATATTTATTTTACGCACGGGACCGGAAGACAAGAGATCAAGCGCGGCCGTTGCGGGACTATTCCTGGACGACCCTTGCATTGGCGGAATCGCCGCCTGTGTCCCGGACGGTGATGAGGTTGGTGCCGACGGCGTTTGTGAAACTCTGGTAAAGCGCAATCGCCGTATTTGTGGCCGCCACGTAAAGCGTTCCGAGGGCGTCGTTGTTCATTGACCATTTATAACTGTTGTTCCCGCCGCCGGCGGTAAATTCAACAATGTTTGTCTCGTCGGCCTTCAACGTTGCCGATGTGGGATAAATGGTCACGGAATTCGTGGAATCATCATCAAGCTCACAGCCGGCGGTCAGGAAGGCCAATACGCAGGGGATGATGACAACTGCCATCAGTCTTTGAATGCGACAATTTTTTATCTCCGTGTTCATACACTTCTTAAGATCCCCTCCTTCATTTCTTCAGATTAAGCGCCGCATAGTCATAATAAAGCACATCGTAATCAATACGTCCATTTTGCAATAAATCCACGCCGAAGTAAAAGACATAGGTTCCAACGGCAAGCTCTGCGGTGTTCATATTCAACACTTCAAATGGCGAAAGATTAAACAACGGCCCTTGATATGACGCTTCCGAGGCGGCGAACCGCCAAACACAATCTGAAGGACTATAAAAATACCAGACGAACCAGCCGTAAGGCGTGTCCGCCAATACCCACCAATCCGCCTCAAGCGAACTGCTTGTGCTCATGCTGATGGCGACCGATAATTGACTCCCTTGTCGCAGGGTGATTTGAGAAGAGTTTTGGCTGTTAATCGTGATATTCGGCTCGATTTCAGCCGAAGTATTCGGCGCCGTTGTCGTCGCCGCGGCATACGCTTTGATGCATATATTCATGGTTGAGTCAAACGTTACGGCGTCTTCCCAATCAGAGGCGCCGTCGGAACTTACGAAACTCTGGCCGGCTGAGGCCGCGGCCGCACTGCTGTATCCGGGATAAGCGTATTCCACCGGGAGCGGGTAAGCACAACCGGGCGTGGTAAATTTAACCACGATGGAAAACCGTTGATTTGCGCTTAAATCAACGGCCGTGTTCAGTGGAATCGTATGATATCCCGCTGCGGAGAGCGCGCCGGACTGGGATGCTGCCAGCGTCCCGCTCCGCGGCTGGCCGGCCGTGACACCGGTATAGACGAATATTTGATAACTGGTATTTTCCGTTATGGAATAAAAACCGACCGCGCTCAAAGACGCCGGGGAGCCGGCGGTGAAAATATTGGCGCCCCATGCGGACGTTGCATCATAACCGCAATAACCGATCAGTCCGAGCGGATCATATTGATAAATGGCGCCGTAATTGTTTGTTGATTCGGCGTCAAGAAAGATGACGTTATCCAGGCCGATGCCGGAATCATAATAAGAAATATAACCGTATCCGCTCTTGCCCCAGTCCGTTCCCCAGCTGTTTTTAATGATGAAGGCGCCGTTCCCGCTGGGCTGGCTGGCAAAGTTCGCTTTGCTGTAATTGTCGTCCCAGCCGACGACTGCCACGGCGTGATTGGCGTCTTCCGCGCCGTTGTAATAATAAGACGCCGTGCCGGCCTGATAATATGCGTCGTCCCAATAAAAAGAGGTATAGAGCGCCCCGTGATCAACGATTGTTTGCTTGATATCATCGTTATCGGTCGCGCTTGCGCGTTCGGGAATGAACTCCACGTTTTGAACGTGTTTCCGGACCGTTAGTCCGGACGGACTGCCGCCGCGGTTGGGATACGGATCATCGCTCTCGTTCACCGGACCGCCCCAGCGCGTCAGATAGGCGGTTGACATATAGGCGTTGCCGCCGTCGTCAAAGCCGTCGTAGTCAAACCCGTGCAAATTGGCCAGATTATTTTCGGAAAAATTGTCTGTTTCGTCATTAAGCAGGCACGATTCCAGCGAGCCAAAAGTCGCGAAAGCCCAGCAGGAGCCATAATTCCCCTGGTCTTTGACCGCCGTGACTTTGCCATAGGATCGCAGATCGTATGACGCCGCAAAAGTCTTTGATGCCGCCTTCAGGCCCTTGGCGGACCTGGCTATATGCGATAAATTAACCGGCGCCGGACTGTAGCCGAGCGGACGGCTCCCGCCGGTTTTACCGATTGCGCGCTTGGATTGCAGATTTTCAAGCCGCTTAATGAACTTCGGATTTACCGGCGCCAGTTCCTGGGAATACGCAAGCAAGCCGGCCGCCAGCCAGACGACTGTTATGCATGGGGTAAATATCTGTTTCATCAAATATTTAGTATAGCTTAAAGGGGCTCAAAAATCCAGCGTTTATTGAACCAGAACAAATTATTTCGCGCTTCAAGGACAACCTCCCGTTGTTTTATTATTCATAGCGCAATGCCTCGATCGGATTGAGCCGGGCGGCCTGGCGCGCCGGCCAGAGGCCGAAGATAATGCCGATCGTTCCCGAAAAAGAGACGGCCAGAATGATTGATGACATGGTTATCAGCGAAGCCCATCCGGCGAAGGTGGAGACGCAAAAACCGATCAGCCAGCCGAACAAAATGCCGGCAAAACCGCCGACCAGACTGACGACCAGCGCCTCCACGAGGAACTGGACCATGATATCGCGCCCCCTTGCGCCAATCGCCTTGCGCACTCCGATCTCGCGCGTCCTTTCCGTGACGGAAACAAGCATGATATTCATAATGCCGATTCCGCCGACCAGCAGGGAAACCGCCGCGATCGCGGAAAGCAGCCACGACATGGTCTGGCTGCTTGAACTTATGGCCGCCTTCATTTCCGCCAGATTGTGGATCTGGAACGAATCATAGCGCGAAGGCGGCAGACGGTGTGTGCGGATAATCAGGCTGCGGATGTTATTCTCGGCGTCTTCCAGGTCATCCACCGACGCCATTTCAACTTCAATCTGATCAAAACATTTTTTTCCCTGCAGGCGGTCCATGGCCGTTGCAAGAGGAATCAGGACAAGGTCGTCCTGGTCCCTCATTTTATCCGCTCCTTTTTCAGGCAGGACGCCGATAATCTGAAAATTCACCTTGTTGATTTTTATAAATTCACCCAGCGGGCTGACGTCGCCGAATAATTTGCGCACGACCGTCAGGCCGATGGCCGCCACGCGCGCTTTTGAGATTTCCTCTTCCGCCGTGAAAAAGCGCCCGATGACCGGTTGGGAGGCATGCATTTGGGCATAAACCGGTTCCACCCCGAGTACCTGCGTGTTCCAGTTTTGCCCGCCATAGGTCGCCTGGCCGCGCCCCTGGACTATGCCGGCGATATTACTGATGGAATCAACCTCGCGCTTGATGTCGGCCAAATCCTGCCGCGTGAAACGGAGCATCATGCCTTCCGACATGGCTATTCCCTGCATATGGGGCGGCGCCGCGCGCAGAGTCAAAAGGTTCGAGCCCAGGCTGGAGAGCTGATCATTGATTGACTTTTTTGCCCCCTGCCCGATGGCCAGCATGGCGATCACGGCCGCCACGCCGATCAGAATGCCAAGCATGGAAAGCGCGGAGCGGACTTTTCTTGCGGCCAGCGCCCGCCAGGCTTGCTTCAGGTTGGCCTGCAGGCCGGACGCAAAACCCGCCCAGCCGTTGGGGGCAAAAGAGTAATTTTGGATTTTCTCAGCCGCAGACTGATCCGCCTGTGGCGGAAATTTTTGATTTGCCTCATTCCGCTCATCCTTCTGGATCACTCCGTCGCGCATATGGATTACGCGGCGGGCATAGCGGGCAATATCTTCCTCATGGGTCACCATCACGATCGTCAGGCCGGCGCGGTTAAGCCCGGAGATAATTCCCATGATTTCCACGGCGCTGGCCGAGTCCAGATTGCCGGTCGGCTCGTCGGCCAGGATCAGGCCGGGATTGTTGATCAGCGCCCGCGCAATCGCCACGCGCTGCTGCTGGCCGCCGGAAAGCTCATTGGGCTTGTGCGCAATGCGGTCGCCAAGCCCCACTTTCTCAAGCATCCTCCGGCCATGTTCCGGATTCGGCCGCCGCCGGGTGTACAGTTGCGGCAACATGACGTTCTCCAATGCCGGAACGCGCGGCAACAGGTTGAAATGCTGAAAAACAAAACCGATGGAAGCATTTCTCGTTTCGGCCAGTTGGTCGTCTCCAAGCGCATGGACGTCCTGGCCGAAAAGATTGTAACTGCCGCTGTCGGGCACATCCAGAAGACCGAGGACATGCAACAGGGTTGACTTGCCGGACCCGGAAGGCCCCATGATCGCCACAAATTCTCCCTCCGCGATTTCAAGCGACACGCCCGCCAGGGCATGCACGGCGCTTTCACCGCGGTCATAGGTTTTGGTAATATTGACGATCCGAATCATAATAATAGCGGTTGCCCTTGCGGAAGTTCCGCAAGGGCACGATTCAGAGTTCCGGGTTCACGGTTGCTAATTTTGCGCAATGGTCGCAATGGCGGAATCGCCGACTGAGTCCACGACCGTAAGATAATTGGTTCCGCTGTTGGTGGTATTCTGGTAAAGCGCAACCTCGCCGGCCGCATAAATCGTTCCCAGAGTTGAACTCTCCAATGACCAGGTATAATTACTGTCCCCGCCGCTGGCGGTAAAGGTGACAACACTTATCTTGGCGGCATCCAATAATACCGATGAGGGAGAAATGGTCAGTTCTGAGGTCGTGGAAGATTCGCAACCGGCGATTAGAGCGGCAACGACGCAGAGGGCGGCAACCGAAAGGGCCGTTTTTCCGATGAGTTGTTTTTTGGCATTCATATTTTTATGTTTTTCCGGGTCCAAGCGCGGGGGCGCCCCGCATTTGTAACACGGAGCAACCCCCGGCTGGTCTGATATCCGGGAAGCATTGGTAAGTAACCCGGATATATCAGGAGATCTTTTTAATTACCGGCATTACTGACACCGTTTGTTGATGGCGGCGCCATCGGGCACGGAGGACGAAGCTCGTCCTGCGTCAACTGGCCGTCGCCGTTTGTATCCAGCGTCTTGAGCGCCGTTGCGGCATTGGCTATCTCATCCGCGCTGATGACGCCGTCACTGTTCGCATCCAACGCCTTGACGATCGGATTCGGCGGCGGAGGCGGCGGCCTCTGCATATCCTGGGCTTTCGCGCTCAATGCCCAGGCAGTGATTCCGAGCAGAGTGATTGCGATCAATATTTTCATCTGTTCTCACCCCCTTTCTTTTAGTCTTGCCCCTATTGAATAATAATAAGATTACAAGCCGGCATGCGGATGGATTACAAAAATGTAATACAGGCCGCATCGTATATCGGGGTATTGATGTCCGATTTCCCTTTTCATAAAAACCGTTCCGCCTATTCATCCTCAACCGGTTTCAAAGGTTTTAATCCTTCCAGGGCGGTGCGGGATGTTATGTCCTTGTTCAACTCCGCCCTCCTGGCGGAATTGGTCGTGGCATGCGGGGTGACAAAAACAAGAAGATTCGTCCGCTCAACGGCCTCGGATTTGGAACGGAAGAAAAATCCGATGATCGGGATTGAGCCAAGCAACGGCACTTTGGTTTCCTTGGTGACGTTATCTTCGCGGATCAAACCGGTGATAACGACCGTGTCGCCGTCAGGGACGGTGACGGTGGTGGTCACTTCGCGCCTGGCAATCGTGGGGGTATAATCCTCGCCGCCCGTTGATTCTTCAAGAATGGCCTCAATGCTCGGATTAATCTTCATCAGGATTTCGTTATTCGGATTGACATGCGGAGTAACCTTCAACTTGATGCCCACGTCCACGCGGTCAATGCTTTGGATGGTATCGCGCGCCGTGCCGGAACCGCTGGAGGTCGTTGATTTGAGCATGGGAATATTCTTCCCGATGGTGACCGTGGCCTCCTGGTTGTTCTGGGTCCAAAGCGGCAGATTTGAAAGAATCTTCATTTTATTCTTGGTCTGCTGGGCCACGATATTAAGCAGGAAGGGGTAATAGGGCACAACATTGCCGTCGCCATCAACGTAACTGCCATGGGCCAGACCGAAAGTCAGTCCGTTCGGCATGACGCCCGAAGAGATTCTTGACATAAGCTCGCTGTCGCTCCCGGAGTTGTTTATGCCGCCGAGCGCAATGGTGGAGCCTTCCGACGGCGTGCCGCCGGCCAGAAGCGATGCGCCCAGTTCCTTGCCGTTGTCCAGCGTCAGTTCCGCGATCATTACTTCAACCAGGACCTGTTGCGGAGGTTTATCCAGCTCTTCGATGAGCTGTTTGACCATTTCAAAATCCTGCGGCGCGGCGTCTATCATCAGCGCATTGTTCGCCATGCTGGCTTCTATCGCGATGGTCTGGTTCTGCGGCTTGTCAACCCCGCGCGCCAGGAGTGTTGTCAAGCTCTTCGCCGCCTCGTCCGCCGCCATGTATTTCAGGACAATGGCTTTCAGATGGCCATGCCCCGATTTTGGCTCAACATCCATGCTGACGATAATGCGTTTGATATCGGTCAGTTGGGCTGGCGGTCCGGCAAGAATCAGACTGTTGGAATGGGGCGCGGGCACGACCATGGCGCCGGCAGGAACCGGCGTGTTGCCGGAAGAGTCGGCCGGCTGCGGCAGGCGCTGTTTGATCCGGTCGCCGGCCGTTTCAACCTTGGCGGATGAAGTTCCGGCCATGGCCTGATTGAGTTCATTCGCCACTTCCGCGGCCGCGGCGTATTTAAGAGGATAAACTTCAATCACGCGCGCCATGCCCGGTTTGTCAATCTGAGCGATAATCTGTTCAATCCGGCGCAGGTTTTCGGCAGTGTCGGTGATGATTAAATGATTTGTGCTTTCAAGGAGTCCGATTGCGCCGGTCTTGCCCTGGTCAACCATCGGTTCAACAATTTTTTTGACCTCGGAAGCGTTAAGATGATTGATCCGAAAAACTTTGGTGATTACGCCCGAAGGCGAAATCGCATCCTCCGCGCCCAATACGGTCGCGATCGGCGTCAACCGCCGCTCGCGGGACACGACATGGAAAATACCGTCCTGTTCAACCACCCCGCATCCATTCGCCTCAAGGGTGTGGAGAAAGAGCGGATAAACTTCGCTGATCGGAATTTGCGGCGGGGTCACCACCGTGACCTTGCCGTCAATTTCCTTGTCCATGATAAATTTTTTGCCGGTCAGGTCGCCGACCAGTTTGACCAGAAACCTGATTTCCACCTGGTCAAAACTGAAATTAACAAATGTTCCCTGTTGCCCGCCCGACGCCGCAAATGACACCGCGTTTGACGCCACAGCCTCTGGTCCGGCCGGCATGACAGGCTGGGCATTGGCCGCGGCGGACGGAATAGGCGCGGCCGCGGATGGGATGGCCGCCGGTTGAATAACTTGAGCCGTGATGATTAATACCGCCCAAAAAAACGCCGTAGCGCCGGTCGTTGTCCCGCATTGCTCACGCCTTGTGCAAGAAATGCGCCTAAAAGGCTTCGGCGCGCCGCGCAGGCGGGACGTTTTTATGCTCCTGTCTTCCGCTTTTCTATTCATTATAACCGCGCCTTGATCGGATATCACGGGATGGAACAGAATCCCCTGCCCTATTTTTTCCGGCCAAACGGCATAAACGGATTGACCTTGGACTGTTTTGTTTCGGGCATCTGTCCCGACGCAGTCAGAACCGTATCGCCCTCAGTTCCTGGTTGTTCTTGCTCGCGCCGGCGCTGGCGGACACCTGCGGCAGGAAAGGACTGTAACCGCCCAGCAAGTTTGCCCGCGCAACATGGACCCCTTCCCGGGCGGCGTATAAATCCGGGTTGTTGAGCGCCGCCTCCCGGACGCATTCGTCAAAAGTCAGTGGCGCCGCCACTCCCGCCGCGCGCGCCTGGCCGGCAATCAGCGCCGCCCCAACCAGAAATAAGGCGATTCTTTTCATTTATCACTTGGCATACATTACCTTCAATTGTTCAATGGAAGGAAATTGCGGATAATATTCGCCCTGGGGACCGATAAACCCGTTCCCGGACCTTTTCAGGGTGACGGGCGTATAAGTTCCCTTGGAATTGGGAATGTTCACGGTGAACGAATCCTCGGCATTGCTCGCGGGCGCCGCTTGACTTGTATTTTCCACTGCTGTTTTTGCGCTGGCCGGCGCGACGGTCTGGGTTGCCGGGGCGGTGTTCGGCGCCATCACAACGGTCGGCTGTACCACCGTCTGGACGACGGCCGGCTGCGGCACCACCTGATAACCATACGGCGTATACATGTAGGTTACGTTATTGACCGTATAATAGGGCACACCATCAATAACAATCACTTGCGCCGCGCTTGGAACGGTCGTTACGACCGCGCCAACCGGCGCCGGAACCACGACATAGGTATTGGCCCTTCTCTGATAAAACACGCCTTCACAATAATAATAAGTCACGCCGGCCATGAACAGCATGGCGGCGACCATGGGCAGAACATCAAAACACCGTCCGGGCGGGTAAAAAGGTCCGCAAGGACCACCGCCTCCCGGTCCGCAGCCGCCACCGCCGCCTCTGGCGAACGATTGTGTGGCCTGGATCATCAACGCCAGACACAAAACCGAAATGATGCCGATTTTTTTAATATGTTTGCCGTTTTGCATTAGCTTTTCCTCCCATAGTTTTATTGTTCTTCAATCACAGAGCATGCATCCTTTTTCTTTTCTTGCCCGCTATTGAATAACAAGGAGATTACAGCGCCGCATGCGGATGGATTACAAAACTGTAATGAAAGTTCTGTTGGCTTTGGGTTTCACCCATGATAGGATAAATTCATGAATGTGCTGGTTGTGGAGGACGAAAAAAAGATAGCCGGCTTTATCCGCAAGGGGCTGAAGGAACGCGGATTTGCGGTCACCGTGTGCCATAACGGGGACGAGGGCTACCTGCTTGCCAGGTCAAAATCATTTGACGCGATCATCCTTGATATCATGCTCCCGGGCCGCGATGGCCTGAGCATCCTGAAAAACCTGCGGGACCAGAAGAACACCGTGCCGGTGATTCTGCTTACGGCCAGGACGGAAATGAACGAACGCGTGGAAGGCCTGAACCTGGGCGCCGATGATTATGTTACGAAACCTTTCTACGTGGAAGAGCTTGCCGCCCGGATCCATGCCGTGGCCAGGCGGGGGGCGAACGATAAACTGGTCATTTTCCAGTCGGATGACCTGACGGTCAATCTGGCCACAAGGGAGGTAAAACGCGGCGACCGCAACATTGAATTGACGCCGCGCGAGTTCAGCCTGCTGGAGTATCTCATGCGCTCCCCGGAGCGGGTCTTCACGCGCACCCAGATCCTTGAACACGTCTGGGGTTATGATTTTGACCCCCAGACCAACCTGGTGGATGTCTGCATCCAGCGCGTGCGTAAAAAACTGACCGACGACGATGATGACGAACATTTTATTGAAACGGTTCGCGGGGTCGGCTACCGCTTCAGGCAGAAAAAAGATTAGCCACAAGAGGCACAGGATTCACAAAAAGGGAAAAGAAAAAATAATTATTTTCATGTTTTGTGTCTTTTGTGCATTTTTGTGGCAAGAAAAAATTTAAAATGAAATTGAATTCCTTCAAGCTTAAAATCGGATTGTTCAACCTGCTGATCTCCGGCAGTGTGCTCATAATTTTCGGTCTTTTTTTCATGTCCGTTATAAACAAGATCGGTTATGAACGCATAGACAGCGAGTTGAGAGTCCTGGCCGATCTTCAGGCAAGGCGGCCGCGTCCAAACGAGCGCTGGGGGCATTTTGAGGAATCCCTGCTGAATCTCTACGGCGAAAGCGCCAAAAAACAATTTGTGCTCAAGGTTACATCCCTCCGTAACGAACCGGTCTATGTTTCGCCGGGTTGGCCGTCCGGGCTACAGAACAATAAACTTCCGGCGCTTGAACCGGCGGATAATGCCGGTAAAAATTATGAACCGCCCGTGCTGTCGCGCTTTCCAATACCATTCAACGATTATCCGCCAAGGCATGGGCCTCCGCCGCCCATGCATATAAGAGGGCCTGTTTTCTCAACGGCCGGCGCGGAGCATAAACTATGGAGAATTGTCGGGATCGGGAATGAAGCCGTTAATATTTTCATCGCCATGGACCTGGCTGTTTTCTTTGCCGAAATTCACCGCTTTGTCAACTTTTCCCTGATCGCCATGCCGGTCGCGCTCATCCTGCTGGCCGGAGGCGGATGGCTGATTGCCCGGCGAGCATTGCGCCCCGTCGGAATCATTGCCGATATCGCCGGCCGGATTACGACCCGGGCGCTGGACCAGCGCATTCCGAAAACTGATGCCGACAAGGAATTCACCCGGCTGATAGACGTAATCAACGGAATGCTTGGCCGGCTTGAAAAAAGTTTTCACCAGGCCGTCCGGTTCAGCGCGGACGCGGCGCATGAACTGAAGACGCCGCTCACTATTTTGCAGGGCGAGCTCGAGCAGGCCCTGCAGGAGGCGCCGGCCGGATCCGCGGCCCAGCAACACTGCGGCGAACTGCTGGAGGAAGTCCAACGCCTGACAGCCATCACCCGGAAACTGCTCCTGCTTTCCCAGGCTGATTCCGGACAGATGCGGCTCAATCCCGCCCCGTTCTGTCTCAGTTCCGCCCTTGAAACCATGTGCGAGGATATCGCCATTCTCGCGCCCGGCATTGCGTTGAACAAGAAAATTGAACCGAACCTGCATGTAATGGCCGACTCCGACTTGATGAACCAGGCGCTTTATAACCTCATAACCAACGCCGTCAAATACAACCGGAAAGACGGCTGGATAAAATTGGCGTTGTGTCCCGAGGGGAGCATGGTCAAATTCACCATTGCCAACAGTGGCGAGGAAATTCCGGTGGATGATCAGGAACGGATATTTGAAAGATTCTACCGGGTCAGCAAATCGAGGGACAGGACAATAGACGGCGCCGGCCTGGGACTGAGCATTGCCCGGGAAATCGTGCTGGCCCACAAGGGCGAACTTGTTCTGGAAAGCTCGCACAACGGCATAACCGCGTTTGCCATGCGCCTGCCGCTTTCGCGCGTCCTGGCGTGATATTTTTTTTATTTACAACTGGTTTGTTCATTTTTATTATTCCAGCAGAACAGCATCGGCATGGATTGAATGATATGGAATATGAACGCGATGAATAAGGCCGTGAGTTGTGTTTCAAATTGCCGGGAAATATGTTTCCTGGCGCCGGTCGTGTTTCTCCTGGCGGTTTATGCGGCGGGAGCGAACGGCCTCAATTATAATCTTCTCCCCTCGTCCAACGGTCCGGCGGCCGGCGGCAATGTCCTGATTATTACCAACTGCGATTCACCCATAAGTTCCGGCCTGATCACCAATGTGGTTTTTACCAATTCCATCGCGGCAATCGGCACAACCGAGATTCTCGCGCACGGCGCGGACTGGATCAGGATCGTTGTCCCGGCGCATCTGCCGGGCGCGGTGGATATGATTATTCAGGATTCTGTTTTGGGCGACACCACGCTGGAAAGACACAAATACAACTACAATCTGCGGGGACGGATTTTCCCGAATATTCCCCAGGGCTGGAGTGAATTTACCGGACTGCCCAGAAGCATGAGCGGCAGCGTTGCCGGGGAACTGAACGGCGCGGTGCACATCGCGGGCGGGGCCTATCACACCAATACTTTTCGACTGGACGATAATGTCTGGACAGAACTCTCGGGATTGCCGGCCGGGGTGGGCAGTCCCGGAGGCGCGGTCTGGAGCAACGAGCTTTACTGCATCGGCGGATACAGCAACGGCGTCATCACCAACGTATTCGCGTTCAACGGAGCAACGTGGCGCGAGGCGCCTGGAATTCCCGCTCAACGCCAGTTGCCGGGCGCGGCCGCCTTGAACGGCCTGTATGTCATCGGCGGTCTGCCTGACACGCACGCTACCGGACAGACCAACGCATGGCGGCTTGAAGGCGCGAGCTGGCAGGCGGCGGCGAAACTGCCGCAGGGGCGATATAACTTGAAGTGCGCAACCTTGAGCGATCGTTTGTATGCCATCGGCGGCGAAGATAACTGGCAAATCTGGACCAATGTTTTTGTTTTTGACGGCGCCAACTGGTCGGAAACTGCGGGCTTGCCTGCGCCGGATGGAAATCCGACCTATTATTTCACCGCGGGAGTTGTGGATGGATATATCTATGTGGCAGGCGGCTACACTGGTTCTTACGCGACCGTCTCAAATGTGTATCGTTTTGACGGCACAAACTGGACGGAAATCGCCGGTCTTCCGCAAAAACGCTCCGGAGGCGCCAGCGCCACGCTGGATGGAACATTATATTATATTGGCGGAGACGCTACCAATGTCTATGCGTATCGCCCGGATTCCGACCTGGTCGGTGTTAGTCCGATGTCCGGTTCCTGCACCGGCGGGTATTCGGTGGTCATTTGCGGCGCCAATCTGGGCGACGGTTCCGACATCACGAATGTGACCTTGTGCGGCGTAAGCATGTCGAATATCGTCAGCCAGTCCGGCACCCAGGTTGTGATCATCGCCGGGCAAGCCGCCGAATCCGAATCCGGCGACGTGCGGGTTTATTCCGCCAGTTACGGCGAGACGGTTAAATCAAATGCGTTCACTTATACTAATCTGATCATGACCGTCCTGGGAACGAACTGCGAGATAATCGCCAGCGGCGAAGCCGCCTCAACGGAAAAAGGCACGGATTTCAGCGCGATTCCATGGGGAACCGCGCAGACCAACACCTTTGAAATTGACAATAACAACAGCGCAACGCTGAACATCAGCGGGGTGACGACCAGCGGCGCCGGCGCCGCCGCATTTTTGATTTCCGATTTACCCTTTTCGGTTGGGGGCGGATGTTCTTCCAATTTTTCAGTCTGCTTTGCGCCGTCAAATGCGGGGACATACACGGCAACGGTGGAGATTGCCAATAATTCCGCCACCACGCCTTACATCGTTTATCTGGCCGGCACAGGCGCCAAACAGGAACAGGCTGCATTGACGTTCAGTCCGGCGAGTCCGCAGGCATATGACACTACCAATGCCCTGAGCGCCAGCGGCGGATCTGGCACAGGAGCGTTGAGTTACGCTGCCACTGGTCCGGGTGAGATAGTTGGTTCAACCAATCTGCATGTCACCTCCGGCAGTGGCGTGGTAACCGTGACGGTGACCAAGGCGGCGGACGACATGTATAACTCAATCGCAACCACCGGAACAGTGGCCTGCGCCAAAGCGGATCAGACCATTACCTTCCCGGCCATTGCTGACCAGGTTGTTACTTCGCCTGTTGGATTGGCGGCCACGGCCAGTTCCGGACTGCCGGTCAGCTTTACGAACCTCTCCGGCAGTCCGGTCAGTTGGCAAAGCGCGACCACTATTACGTTCACCGCCACGGGGACGGTAAATATCGCGGCCTCCCAGGCAGGGAACAATGATTGGAATCCAGCCCCGGCGGTAACCAACACCTTCAATGTTTTGCCCGCGCCGGCGCAAAATGGCTGGCTGGCGATTCAAGTTAGTCCTGCCAGCGGCTCTTGGCAATTGACCACACCGCCAGGTTACACTGGACCTGCCTCCGGCGCCGGCAATTTGTCAGCGGTAAGCGCGGTTACCGGGCAATATATTGTCAGCTACGGCGCATTGTCCGGGTATGTGGCGCCGAGCAACCAGACCGGATTTGTGACCGGCGGAAGCACCACGCTCATTGCGGCGGTGTATCTGCAAATTTCCACTAATATCAGCACGCCCGGCGGGATTGCAGCCACGAAAGGAACATATACTAACAAAATCAGGGTAACCTGGAATGGGGTGTCCGGCGCCACCGGCTATGAAATCTGGCGCAGTCAGACGAATGAGGCGAGCGCCTCCGGACGGATAGCGGATATTCCATTGATTACGTTACGCGGGCTTGCGGATAATCTGAAAGGTAGGGCGCAACAGCCTGTTGCGCAAATCTTAAGCATGACGGACGGACATGCTGTCCGTCCCTACCTTGACGGCAACTCATATTATTATGATGACTATGCCATCAATCCCATCAACGCATATTATTACTGGGTGCGGGCGAAGACTGCGACCGAGATCAGCGCGATGAGTTATGTTGGGATGGGATATGCGGCGATTGATCCGCACAATGCCAGCGGCACGGCGGACATAGGGGTGAGCGATTTTGTATTTCTGCCGGTGAACATGACCAATCTTTCGCATGCCGGGACAATATCATGCCGTGTCATGAACTATGGTCCGGATGGTTTATCCTCTTCCGGAGTGGGCTTTGATTTCCACATGATTTCTAACGCGTCCCAGGCAGTGCAAGACACAGGGGAAACAGTCTGGATAGGTTCGGCGCAAAGCAACATGACTCTGAATGCCGGCGAAGAGGAACTGGTTATTTTTGGAACCGAAGCAAAACGTAATCTGATCACCCGCGACGATTTGCGCGGCATGCAGACCGTGCGAGTCACGGCACGGCATCTGAGCGCCATTTACGATCCGAACCCGGCAAATAATACCACTAACGCGGCCGGCACGGTCAGGATAAAGACCAATGGCGTGAATTCAATCGGCCGGGCCTTGAATGATTACGACGGCGACGGCAAGGCGGATGGACCGATCTACCGCGTTTCGGACGGAAGGTGGGACACGGCCTTGTCCGGGGACCGTTTCCAAAACTGGCTGAGCGTGGAAGTCGGCCTGGCCGGCCTGCAGCCGGTTCCCGGGGATTATGACGGCGACGGAGTCACGGATATGGCGGTATATAACCATGCGAATGGCTGGTGGATCATCGCCTTATCCTCCACCGGGGAAATCTTCAGCGGACAGTTTGGCGGGCTGGAATACACGGCCACGCCGTGTGATTTGGATGGCGACGCCAGGACGGATCCGGTGGTGTATCGCGATAGTGACGGTTACTGGTATGGCGCGGCTTCGTCAAGGGGATATGCGCTTGAATATGCTCCCGGCAACTGGCCGGGATATACGCCCGTGCCCGGGGATTATGACGGCGACGGCAAGGCCGACCCGGTGGCATATTACAACGAACAGACCGCCATCTGGATATTTGGTCCATCTTCCATGGGATATTCCCTGCTGACCGGCGCGTTTGGCGGGCCGGGCTGGCTGGCTGCCTCGGCGGATTACGATGGGGATGGATTGACAGATCCGGCCGTGTTCACTCCGGAACTCGGGACGTGGCAGGCGCTGTTGTCCGGGAGCGGATATGCCTTGTTCCAGGTTTCGCTTCAGCCTTCCGTCTTCACTCTGCCGGTCCCGGCAGACTACGATGGCGACGGCAAAGCGGATTTGGCGGTTTATCATCGGGATACCGGCCTTTGGCAGATTTACCTTTCAACAAGCGGCTATCATGAAATCAACGGCGTTTTCGGCGGTCCGGAATTCCAGCCGGCACAGGAATGATTTTTCCGCCGGCGCCGAATCTTAACCGAATCTTAATTGTATTTTTTTATTGTAAATCGGCTTCAAAATGGTATTTGAAGCTGGAATTCAATATCTGCAAATAACAACACGCATAGGAGACGAGCAATGAAAATGATATCATTAAAGCTATTGTGCTTGACGGCGGCAGGCATTTGCCTGTGCGCGGCAGACGGATGGGCTGGCAGAGTAGAATCAACGGTGATTCCATCCAACGGCCCAGCCGCGGGCGGAAACACGATCATTGTCACGAATGTATCTGTTACGATCGGCAACGGCTCGGACATCACCAATGTGTTAATTGACTTTCCGGTCTCTTTACGGACACCGCCGATCTCTATCAGCACGACCAACATTCTCGGCCAGGGCACGAACTGGGTGCGATTCGTGGCGCCGGCTACCGCGTCAACGGGACTGAAAGTCATCTACACCCAATCCACGAGTGTCGATCCCGGGTATCCGATACCTGTGGGATATTACACCTATAATCCGGCGGGGGAGATCGGGCGCGAAAGTTATTCGGAATGGATGAACCTGGGCGAAGGAATCGGCGGGGAATATGGAGATCTGAACTTTGCCCTTGCGGCGGACACGAACGGAAATCTATATGCCGGCGGATCGTTCACAAACGCGGGTACGGTGGCGGCGACAAATATCGCAGAATGGAACGGGACGACCTGGACAAGCTTGGGTAGGATGCAAAGCTATGTCAACGTGCTGGCGCTGGACACGAACGGAAATCTATATGCCGGCGGAGCATTTACAAACGCAGGCGGGGTGGCGGCGAACAGGATTGCGAAATGGGACGGGACGATGTGGACAAGCTTGGGTAGCGGGCTGGGATTGAATGTCAGCGCCCTGGCGTTTGACACGAACGGAAATCTATATGCCGGCGGATCGTTCACAAACGCGGGCACGGTGGCGGCGAACTATATCGCGAAGTGGGACGGGACGACCTGGACAAGTTTGGAGAGTGGTTTGGGCTGGGCTGTCTACGCCCTGACATCGGACACGAACGGAAATCTATATGCCGGCGGAATATTTACCAACGCGGGTGAAATGGCGGCGAACTATATCGCGAAATGGAACGGGACAACCTGGACAAACCTGGGAGCCGGAATGGACACATGGGTCTTCGCCCTGGCGCTGGATGCGGAGGGAAATCTGTATGCCGGCGGAGATTTTACCAACGCAGGCGGGGTGGCGGCGAACCATATTGCGAAATGGGATGGGACGACCTGGACGAATTTGGGGGACGGAATAAATGCTCGGGTCAGAGCCCTGGCGCTGGATACGGATGGAAATCTGTATGCCGGCGGAGATTTTACAAACGCGGGCGGGGTGGCGGCGAACTATATCGCGAAATGGAACGGGACGACCTGGACAAACCTGGGGACTGGAATGACCGGCGTTGTTGATTACAGTATCTCTGTCCACGCCCTGACGTTGGACGCGAACGAAAATCTATATGCCGGCGGATCGTTTACCAACGCAGGCGGGGTGGAGGCGACGAATATCGCGAAATGGGTTGAAACGCCCGCTGATTTTGGCGTTTCGCCGACGTCATGCCCTCTCGCGGGCGGGGTAACCGTAACGATCAGCGGCACAAATCTGTGCAACGGGACGATAGGCGACGTAACCAATGTGACGCTGTGCAGTGTGACGGCCGCGGTTACAAGCGTGGCCGGTTCCACACAGATTGTCGTGACGGCTGGCCAGGCCGCTGCTGGAAGCTTGGGCAACGTAGCGGTCTATTCCACCAGCTTCGGCATTACGATCAAGTCCAATGCGTTCACCTACGTGGGCGGGGTGGAGACGAACCTGCCGACGCCGGTCGTGGCGACGGTAACGTACGGGACCTATACAAATATGGTGCGGGTAACGTGGACGGGGGTGACGGGGGCGACCTCCTACGCAGTCTTGAGGAATACGACGAACGACGCGAACGGGGCGACGGTCCT
>Ga0074199_1000597_pt1 | contig 51063 bp, 59 predicted proteins | sample EPASupsiteSAE347_FD_64528 | JGI IMG/M metagenome (GOLD analysis project Ga0074199, IMG submission 64528) | Bioremediated contaminated groundwater from EPA Superfund site, New Mexico - Sample SAE3-47 | ecosystem: Environmental > Aquatic > Deep subsurface > Groundwater > Contaminated ... | reverse complement strand
ATATTCGAGAAAGAGATCCAAAAATCGGCTAAAAAATGAGAATACTGATCACCGGCGGCGCGGGTATGGTGGGAAGCCACTGCGCGGAATTTTTCAGCCGGCAAAATAAACGCAATAAGGTCATTGTCCTGGATAACCTGGCGCGTTCGCGCATCTTCGGGGTAAATAAGAAGAGCGTGGAATACAACTGGCGCTATCTGGCTGATTTCAAGAATATCCAGCTGATCAAGGGCGATGTGCGCAGTTTGAAGGATGTGGCGCGCGCTGTGGGCAAAGGCGTGGACCTGACGATCCACGCAGCCGGGCAGCCGGGTATCCGGGCGAGCGTAAATGACCCCAAGGAAGATTTCGATATAAATGTAACCGGCACGGTCAATGTCCTGGACGCTGTCCGTAAAAAATCAGCGGATCCGGTTTTTATTTATTGCTCGACCAATAAGGTCTACGGCGAGAATGTCAACAGCCTGGCGATAAGAGAGCTGAAAACACGTTTTGTTCTGTCCGGGCTTAAAGGAGTCCCGGAAACGATCGCTATCGACCGCACCGGGCACACGCCTTACGGCGCCTCAAAGTTAAGCGCGGATCTTTACGTCCAGGAATACAGCCACACTTACAAGATGAAGACCGGGGTGTTCAGGATGTCCTGCACTTACGGCACCCGGCAGTTCGGGTTCGAAGACCAGGGCTGGATCGCCTGGTTGATCCTGGCCACGCTATTTAATAAGCCGGTGACCATATACGGCAACGGTAAACAGGTGCGCGACCTGCTTTATGTGGATGATCTGGTAGGAGCGTTCGATTGTTTTCTGAACGGCAAACTGGGCAGCGGGGTGTTCAATATCGGCGGGGGCAAGGATAATACCTTGTCGCTTCTGGAATTGCTGGAATATCTCAAAGCCCTGACCGGAAAACAGCCTAAAATACGTTTTAGCAATTGGCGGCCGGCTGACCAGAAGGTGTATATTACTGATCTGGCCCGGGTGAGCAAGGCGCTAAAGTGGCAGCCTCGAACTGATGTTTGGTCAGGGGTGGCCATGCTGGTGGATTGGGTGAACAGGAATAAGGAGTATTTTGCTTGATGAAGATAGTTTTTTTGGATAGAGACGGCGTGATCAATGAATACCCCGGGGATACCCGTTATGTGACCAGTTGGAAGGAATTCCGTTTTTTACCGGGGGTTAAAAAAGCCCTGAAAGAGCTTAAAGACGCGGGTTATAGTTTATTCGTGATCTCCAACCAGGCTGGAGTGATCAAAGGTATTTATTCCCAAGAGGACCTGGATGAGATCACCCGGACTATGCAACGCGGCTTAGAAGAGGCAGGAGTGAGCCTGGATGGCGTGTATTACTGCATCCACAGGGACAGCGACAATTGCGACTGCCGCAAGCCCAAGACCGGGATGATCGAGCGGGTTTTGCTTGAGCATAAGATCCCCAAACAGGCGTTGCAGAAGAGTTTTTTTATCGGGGATACTATCCGCGATATCCAGACCGGCAAAAGCGCCGGTTGTAAGACCATCCTGGTTTTTTCCGGCAAAGAAAAAGCCGGAAATAAGGATAATTGGGAAGAAAAACCGGATTTTACCTGCCAAGACCTTCCAGCCGCGGTTTCCATCATCAAGACCCGGTCTTGAAACATATTGCATTTAAAAAGGGCGTGAAATGAAGATCCTCATAGCTCATGTTTCCGCAGGCGCAGGCCATCGTAAAGCAGCTGAGGCGGTATATAATTACCTCCAAAAGAACAAGCCTGAGATCGATATCCGGATAATCGATGTGCTGGAGGGAAGCAATTTCTTCTTCCGTTTCTTTTACACTAAAGGGTATTTTTTTCTGGTGAATTACTGCCTGGGGTTGTGGGCGTTTTTATTCTGGCTGACCAAATTGCGGATCTTCAGCGGCCTGGATAAAACCCTGACCATCTGGATCGACAAACTTAACACCGGGCACTTTTTTAAATTGCTGGTTAAGGAAAACCCGGATTTCGTCATCTCTACGCATTTCCTGCCTTCAGAGATAACCGCATACCTTAAGCAAAAAGGCAAGATAACCTCTAATCTGATCACGGTGGTCACGGATTTCGGGGTGCATCCTTTCTGGATATCTCCGGGCACGGATATTTACGCGGTGGCTTCGGGATTTACCGCTGAGCAGTTAAAGGGGATGGGGGTTGATCCCAAACGGATAATGGTTTTCGGCATACCGGTGGATCAGAGGTTCTCCGCCGGTTATGACCGCTGGAGCTTGCGGCACAAACTGGGTTTGCTCCAGGAGAAATTCACGGTTTTGCTGATCACCGGTTCGTTCGGGATCGGGCCGATCGAGGAGATCAGCGAAATGCTGCATAATGACTGCCAGGTGATCGCGGTTTGCGCCAGCAATAAACGCTTATACGCCAGGATGCAAAAGCGCGATATCCCCGGGGTCAAGGTCTACGGGTTTGTGAATAACGTGGAAGAACTGATGGCGGTCTCGGATGTGATCATCACCAAGCCCGGAGGAATGACTGTTTCCGAGGTCCTGGCTATGGAACTGGCCCCGATATTTATTTCAGCTATACCCGGGCAGGAAGAGTTCAATATCCAGGCTATGGCCAGTTACGGGATAGGGCATCAGGTCAAGGATATCTGCGATATCCCGGATATTGTTATGGCGTATAAGAATGACCCGCGCAAATTAGCCGAGGTTAAAGCCCGGATCAGGCAGATAAAAAAGCCTTTAGCGGCACAGGAGCTTATTAATGCAATATGCACAAGTGGTTTTAGGCCTGCCGATTGACGGGCCGTTCGATTATATAGTCCCGCAGCCGCTGGAGAAAAAGATCAAGCCCGGACAAAGGGTTAAGGTCAATTTCCGCGGCAAAAAAGAGATCGCTTATGTGGTAGGGGTTTCCGGCCATACCGATATCCGCTATTTAAAGTCTATTACGGATATCATTGATGAGGCCCCGATGCTTGACGCTAACCTGCTGGCTTTGACTCAGAAGATCGCGGAATATTATTCCTGCAGCTGGGGCGAGGCCATTGAAACCGCTATACCCCAAGACCTGCGCAAGGGCAAGAAATTAGATACCGCTGTTGATGCTTTAGCCGGTGGTCCGGATAAACGTTTGGCAACCGCTGAAAAGATATTATTGCATTGCCCGGATCAGGCAGTCAGGTGGCAGGTGTATTTTAAAGAGATCAAAGCAGCAGCGGCTGACGGCAGATCCAGCCTGGTCATATTGCCTGATGTTGACCTGGCGCAAAAAGCCGCGCTGGCTATCAAAACGGAATTGGGCCTGGATACAACGCTGCTTTTCCGCAAACAGCCGGATGAGCTAAAGGCCTGGCAGGATATCCGCCAGGGCAAATTCCAGGTGGTGGTGGGCACGCGCTCCGCCATATTCGCGCCTTTGAGCGGGCCGGGTTTGATCATTGTTGATGAAGAGCAGGATTACGTCTATAAACAGGACCAGGTCCCGCATTATCATTGCCGGGAAGCGGCAATAACCCGCTCTGGCCTGGAAAAGAACAAGCTTATCCTGGGCTCGAGCGCGCCTTCTCTGGAAAGTTATCAATTGGCCAGATCCGGGCAAATGAAGTATATACCTGCGCCAGTATCCGGCCAGCGGCCGCAGATCCAGATCATTGACATGAAGAACCTGCCGCTAATGAGCAAGCGCCAGCGGGTGATCCTTTCCCAGCGTTTGCAGGATAAGATGCTGGCAGTGCTGGGCGCCAAAGGCAAGAGCTTGTTGTTCATCAACCGCAAAGGCTTTGCCACGCTGGCGGTATGTTCGACCTGCGCCAAGATCCTGAAATGCCCGCGCTGTAATATAAATCTGGTATATCATTTCAGCCAGCAGCAGCTGCGCTGCCATTACTGTAATTACAAGATCCCGGTGCCCAAGATATGCCCGCAGTGCAATGCCGGTTATATCCGTTATTCCGGGGCAGGGACTGAGAAGATCGAAAGCGAACTGGCTTTGCTTTTTCCGCAGGCTAAGGTGAAGTTGATCGAGGATAGCGTTAACCAGGATATTTCCGGATGGGATATAATCGTTTCCGGCCAGGCAGGACTGCGCAGTATTGATTATAAATTCGATCTGGTGGGTGTCCTGGATATTGACCGGATGCTCAACCAGGTGGATTTCCGCTCAACGGAGCGGGTCTTTGATCTATTAACCGGGCTTTGCGCTAAGACGGAGAAATCGGTAATGGTCCAGTCCAGCGTCCCCGGCAATTACGTCCTGGCCAGCCTGGAAAAATACGACCCAGCGGTTTTCTATGACCGGGAATTGGAACTGCGCAAACAGCTGGAGTTCCCGCCGTATAACCATTTCTGCCAGGTGAGGTTCCGAGGGGCCAGCGAGGAGAAGGTCAAGAACAGCGCGGCCAAGGTTTTTGATCAGTTGAGCAACAGCCATTTGCCCAAGGGGATCAAGGTTGTCGCGCTTAATCCGGCTGAGCAGGCAAAACTGCGGGGGAATTATTACTGGGTGATCCTGATCAGCGCGGAAAGCATTCCGGCTTTGCACAAATTTTTAAAAATTAACCTGAAAAACTTGAAGCATTCGGGTATAATAGTAACTGTTGATGTCGACAGCCTGTAGACGTTGTAGCTAAACTGTTATAACATCGCGGGTTCCAAATAAATGTTTTATTGATAATTTTCTCGGGAGAAATAAGGTAATGAATATCGTGTTCATGGGTAGTTCAAGTTTCGGGGTTCCGGCGTTACGAGGCCTGGTTACTGCCGGATATAATGTCTCTTGCGTGGTTACGCAGGAGGATAAGCGGCAGGGACGGGGCATGGCTGTGGGCCATACTCCGGTCAAGACCGCAGCTTTAGAGCTCAAATTAAAGCTTTTTCAGCCCAGAAATATCAATTTGCCGGAGTCTACTAAGGTGTTAAGAGAATTGAACCCGGACCTGTTGATCGTTATTGCTTACGGCCAGATACTCAGCCAGGAAGTGCTGGATATGCCCAGGATCATGCCTTTGAACATCCACGCCTCGCTTTTGCCGCTGTTGCGCGGGCCGGCGCCGATAAACTGGGCGATCATTAACGGCGACAAGACCACAGGCAATACCTTGATGAAGATCACCTTAAAAATGGATTCCGGGCCGGTGATATCGCAGAGCCGGATGGATGTTCTGGAATACGATTCCGCGATAACCCTGGAGGAAAAATTATCTCAGGACGCGGCGGAGCTGTTATTAAAAGGCCTGAAAATGATCAAGGCCAAAGGATATAAGCTTCAGGAGCAGGATGCGGCTAAAGTGACTATAGCCCCGAAACTGAATACCGATACCTGCAGGATAGATTGGAATATGCCGGCTGCCAGGCTCAATGACCTTATCCGCGGCCTGCTTAACTGGTCAGCGGCTTTTACATATTACAAGGGTAAGCGGCTGAAAATATATTCAGCCAGGGTTGTTCCCGTTGAGCGCAGGTCTGCCAAGCCCGGCTCAGTGGTCAGCGCAGGAGCTGAAGGCATCGAGGTTGGGACAGGGATGGGAAATCTGTTGGTTTGCAGGCTGCAGCCCGAAGGCAAGAGGGTTATGGACGCGGGTGAATTCATTGCCGGTTACAAGCTTGTTCCCGGCGAGGAATTTTCTTGCAATAGTTTAGCGTTGTGATATAATTTTGCGCTATAAACAAAAGGTTTTAGAGAGGAAATCAGAATGCCGGAACTGAGGAAAGACCCGATCATTGGCAGGTGGGTTATCGTGGCCACGGAGCGCGCGCGCCGCCCGGATCAATTCGTTCCGAAAGCGCAGGAAGTTGTGCCGGACAAGGCTGTTTGCCCGTTCTGCGAAGGCCAGGAGATACAGACGCCACCGGAGATATACAGCATCCGGCCGCAGAACACCGCCCGGAACATGCCGGGATGGGAATTGCGGGTCATTCCCAGCAAAACCCCGTTCTTGCGCATTGAAGGCGATCTGGAGCGCAGCGGCAAGGGCCTGTATGACCTGATGAACGGCATCGGCGCGCATGAGATCGTCGTTGAGACCAATAAGCATATCGCCAACATGGCGGATCTGAGCGAAGAGCAGATCCTGAGGGTGATCAGCTGTTATATCGACCGTATCGTTGATCTGGAGAAAGATCAGCGTTTTAAATATGTCCTGGTATTCAAGAATTACGGCGTGACAGCCGGAGGCGGAAGCGTCCGGCATTCGCGTTCGCAGTTGATCGCCACCCCGGTGAACCCTAAACGGGTCAAAGAGGAGCTGGTCGGCTGCCGGCAGTATTATGAATACCATGAACGCTGCATATTCTGCGATATTATCAAGCAGGAGATAGAATCGAAGGACCGGCTGATCCTGGATGTCGACGGATTTATCGCCGTAGTCCCGTTCGCGGCCAGGTTCCCGTTCGAGGTGTGGATCCTGCCGAAAAAGCATTCCTGCGATTTTGTTTCGTTGTCCGATCCGGAGCGCCAGGGCCTGGCCAGGATAATGAAACAGGTTCTTTTAAAATTGAAGACCGGCTTGAACGATCCGCCGTATAATTATATAATTCACAGCGCGCCGTTCAAACGCCACAAGTCAGGATACTGGTCGACCATCAATCAGGATTATCACTGGCACATCGAGATCACCCCGCGCCTGACCCGGGTAGCCGGGTTTGAATGGGGCACGGGTTTTTATATCTGTCCGGTAACTCCCGAGGCAGCCGCTAAATTCCTGCGGGAAGTCAATATTTAAGAGGGGTTATGTCCGAACTAAGAAGAGACCCGATCGGCGGAAGATGGATAATCGTGAATAACGATGATCCGATGGCCCCTGCAGGTTACGGACACCAGCCGGAAGAGCGCAGCGCTAAGACATCGTCCTGCCCGTTCTGTTACGGCAACGAATCCCAGACCCCGCCGGAAATAGTGGTAATCCGGGACAACAATACCGGCGCCAATACCTCGGGCTGGCAGGTCAGGGTGGTGGCGAATAAATTCCCGGCTTTGCAGGTTGAAGGCGACCTGGACAGGAGAGGTTTGGGGTTATACGACCTTTCCAACGGCGTTGGCGCGCACGAGGTGGTCATTGAGACCCCGTACCATCATAAAGATCTTTGCGACTTGACGACCGCGGAGTTAACGAATATAATCCATTTATACTGTCAGCGTTCGCTGGACCTGGAACGGGACAAGCGTTTTAAATACATACTGATCTTTAAAAATTACGGCGCTTCAGCCGGGGCTTCGCTGGAGCATCCGCATACCCAGGTGATCGCCCTTCCGATGATCCCTAAGAACGTCAAGGAAGAGTTGAGCGGGGCCAAGCATTACTACGATTACCGGGAAAGATGCATCTTCTGCGACATGATCCGCCAGGAACTGGGGGACAAGGAGCGGATAGTCATGGAGAACAGGAATTACGTGGCTTTTTGCCCGTTTGTTTCGCGGTTCCCGTTCGAGACCTGGATCATGCCGAAGAAACATACCGGTTTTTTCTGCCAGATCCCGTATGAAGAGATGCCGGATTTCGCTGTGATCCTTAAAGGGGTTATCGCCAGGGTCAAGAAGATCTTCGGTAATACCGCGTATAATTTCATGATCCACACCTCGCCGATAAATACCGACGGCGACCATAGCGACAGTTACCATTGGCACCTGGAATTCATGCCGAAGCTTACCCGGGTGGCCGGATTTGAGTGGGGGACGGGGTTTTACATCGTTCCCACGCCTCCGGAGATGGCGGCAAAATTATTGAGGGAAGCGAAGATAGATTAACGGATTGGTATAAATCCAAAACAAAAACACGTAAAAGGAGGAAACAAATGGCTGTAAAAGTTGGCATCAACGGTTTCGGCAGGATCGGCCGCCTGGTTTCGCGGGCTATCCTGGAAAGAAAGAACAGCGGCTTGGAATTGGTAGCGGTGAACGACCTTACCGACGCCAAAACCAACGCTTATCTTTTGAAGTATGATTCAGTGCACGGACAGTTCAAAGGCGAGGTCAAGGCTACCGCGGAAAACGAAATGACCGTGGACGGCAAAGTGATCAAAGTCCTGGCGAAGAAAGATCCTTCAGAGCTTCCCTGGAAAGAACTGGGAGTGGAAGTGGTTGTGGAATCCACCGGTTTATTCACCATCAAGAAGGACGGGGTGAATAAAAAAGGCAAGGAAGTAAAAGGCGCTGAGAACCATATCACCAAAGGCGGGGCTAAAAGGGTCATTATTTCCGCTCCCGCTCAGGATGAGGATATTACCATAGTAATGGGCGTGAATGACGATAAGTATGACGCTAAAAAACATTTCGTCGTTTCCAATGCGTCCTGCACCACAAACTGCCTTGGCCCTATCGCCAAGGTCTTAAACGACAAGTTCGGCATTGAAAAAGGCCTGATGACTACTATCCACGCTTACACCAATGACCAGAGGGTCCAGGACCAGGCTCATTCCGATCTGCGCAGGTCGCGCGCCGCAGCGGTTTCAATGATCCCGACTTCCACCGGAGCGGCTAAGGCGATATCTTTGGTCATCCCGGAACTTAAAGGCAAGCTTGACGGGTTCTCGATGAGAGTCCCGGTCGCCAATGTGTCGGTAGTTGATCTTACCGCCCAATTGGCCAAAAAAGCCACTGTTGAAGAGATCAACGCGGCTTTGAAGGAAGCTTCGCAGGGAGCGATGAAAGGCATATTGGGATATACCGAGGACGCGGTGGTTTCAGTGGATTTTAACCATTGCGCCTTGAGCTCGATCGTTGACGCCCAGAGCACTAAAGTTATGCAGGATAATCTGGTCAAAGTGCTTTCCTGGTATGACAACGAGTGGGGATATTCCAACAGGGTTGTCGACCTTATTGAACTAATGGTCAAAAAAGGTTTATAAAAAGTAAGTGGTTAAAAGGGCGGATGAAAATCCGCCCTTTTTTCTTTTCAAGACCTGGTCTTGTAACGCGCTGAAACGCATGCGGTTGGAAGACGGGGTCTTGCCAACAGTAGTAAATAAATACTTGACAATGTAGATAACATCAGGTATAGTTAGTTAACAAATCTGTTAACTAAGTGTATTTATATGAACTATACCAAGATCAGTCGATTAACTAAACTTTACTTCAGTTACCGGGATATTTCCAAGGCGTTTGGGATATCTTTAGGTTCGAGCCGTGTCACGGCCTCCCGTTTGGTAAAGAGCGGCGACATAATCAGGATCAAACGTGATTACTACGTATTGAGCCAGAAATGGAATTCTTCAACCCTGGAAGATCGATTTATTTTAGCCAATCTTCTTCAGGTCCCGTCTTATATATCCCTTATGACAGCCTTAAGCTATTACGAAGTTACCACGCAGATGCAGCGTGATTTTATTGAGTCGGTGGTATATTACCGGACAAAACACGTTGAGATCAGCGGCGCCAGTTTTAATTACAGCAAGATCAATAAAAAACTATATTCAGGGTTCACTAAGGTCAATGGGTTCTTTATCGCCAGCCCGGAAAAAGCGTTTTTGGACGCGGTTTATCTGAAGTCTTTAAAGAAATACAATTTCGACATTACATCCGTGGATCGTGATAAATTGGATATGACGTTGGTTAAATCGTTGGCGGGGAAATACCCGGTTTTAACCCGGAGATTGCTATCAAAATATGGATACCTTGAAAAGGCATGAAATATTTGAGATCGAAGTGCTTGAAAAACTCAAGAACAGGGATTTTTTGAGGCCGCTTGTGTTTATCGGCGGGACAATGCTTAGGCTTTGTTATGAGCTTAATCGTTATTCCACTGATCTTGATTTCTGGTTTGTCAGGGAAATAGACCAGCAGGCATATTTCGCCAGCCTGAAAGATTACCTGGATGGCGTTTATGAGATAACTGACGCCCAGTCAAAGTTCAATACTTTGCTCTTGGAAATCCGCGGTAAAAATTATCCCAAACGGCTGAAGATCGAGATACGGAAAGGAATAAAGGAATGCGATACTCAGGAGCGGATAGCTTTTTCAAAATATAGCACCGCTCAGGTTATATTAAGGGCGATCACTTTGGAAGAGGCGATGAAGAATAAGGTCAAGGCGGCTTTAGACCGTAAAGACATCCGTGATTTCTTTGATATGGAATTTCTTTTGCGCCAGGGTATCGCGTTATCCTGCGGGAAAGAAGAATTAGCGGCTCTAAAAGGTATCTTGGCCAATTTTAAAGATTATGAGTATAAGGTCGCTCTGGGATCATTGTTAGAACCGGATATACGTAAATACTATGTAAAAAACAGATTCGATTATATATTAAGCAAAATTGAGGGGCAGTTTCCAGCTTGATAAAGGGACAGGTGCCGGTTTTGGTTCAACCCGGTTTCCCGATCGAGTTTAGAAGCGTTCCTGGGTTGGGGATATGTTTATCGCTACTATAGGGATAATTGGGTTAAGCGGGATAATAGCGCAGGTGGTTATTCTGCGCGAACTCCTGGTCAGTTTTCAGGGGAATGAGCTGACTGTGGGGATCATTCTGGCTAACTGGATATTCGCCGAGGCTTTGGGCGCGTTCATCTGCGGCCGGTATATTGAGCGGTCCAGGAACAAGGAAGGGGTTTTTGTTTTTCTGCAATTGCTCTTTGCCTTTAGCCTGCCCGCAATGATTTATTTCAGCCGGGTGTTCAAGACTATGCTAGGTTTGCCTCCGGGAGCGGGGTTGGCCCTGCAAGATATTTTTATCAGTTCTTTGCTGTTGAACCTGCCGTTAGGTTTGGCTCACGGGGCCTTGTTCAGCGCGTGCTGTGCGATGGATAAAAGAACCGGGGGGATCGCCAGGGTATATACCTGGGAGACCATCGGCACGATCATCGGCGGAATAACCCTGACCTATTTGCTTATCCCGCACTTTAATCCGTTCCAGATCGCCTACGGCATAATCTTGATCAACCTGGTTGTTTGCCTGGTATTTTTGCGCAAGACCGCCGGGCCTAAGGTTAAGATCGCCTATTTTTTTATTATCTCGGTTTGCCTGTTGGCCAGCTCCGGGCTGCCCGCGGAACTGCTGCAGAGAAAGTCATTGCAGAAACAATATAAGGATAGCCGGGTCGTGGCCTGGCGCAATTCCCTGTACGGGAATATCTGCCTGACTGCCGCCGGCAGCCAGAGGGTTTTTTATTATAACGGCATACCCAGCGTAACTGTTCCTTATCCGGATATGGCCTTCTGCGAAGAATACGGGCACCTGCCGCTGTTATTCCATCCCAAACCCCGGGATATCCTGGTCATAAATTCCGCTGTTGGCGGCCTGCTCAGCGAGATCCTTAAGCATCCGCTTGATTCCGTGGATTATACCGAGCTTGACCCGGTATTTATCAGCATGCTTAAAGATTATCCTTCAGCGTTAACTGCAGGAGAGCTGGGCGATCCGCGGTTGCGGATCATCGATACCGATGCCCGGTCTTACCTTAATAATACCGCCAAACAATACGATTTGATCATTCTGGGCTCGTTCCGGCCTCAGGACCTGACCACCAACCGGTTTTTTACCATTGAATTCTTCGGGCAGGCTAAAAGGCATCTTAAGCCGGAGGGGATCATCGCTTTTACTTTGCCGGGATCATTGACTTATATCAGCGATCAACTGCGCGATCTGAATTTCGCGGTGATCAACAGCCTGCGCCCGGTATATAAAACGGTGCGGATAATCCCTGGGGATTATAACCTGGTCCTGGGTTCGGATTCATCGAGGATGCTGGGGGTTGACGCCGCGGCTTTGAGCGTGCGCCTGGTTGAGGATAATATTCCGGTCAAGATACTGCAAAAGCCGTATATCGAATACCGGCTGGATAAACGCTGGAATGAATGGTTCGAAAAGTCGACAAAAGGGGCGACCAGAAGATTAAACCGGGATTTCCGGCCATTCGCCCTTTTTGAGAACTTGTTGTTCTGGAACCGGCAGTTCGCTCCGGCTTTCAGCGCGATCTTCGCGAGCTTACGCGGTCTGAACGCGGCCATTGCTTTTGCCGCCGGTATTTTGTTCTTCCTGACGATCTGCGGTTGGATATATATAAGGAAGAGGAGCGTGAAACAGAGCGCGATCGCTGTTGCCATATCCACCACCGGTTTCTACGGCATGACCGCGAGCCTTGTTTTGATATTCGGCTTCCAGATATATTGCGGTTACTTGTATCAGTTGATCGGCCTTTTGATCAGCGCTAATATGGCCGGGATCGCCTGCGGCAGTATTTTTACCGCCCGCAAGCCCAGGGTCGGGAAAAACGAATACCGTATCTTTGTATGGATCGAGGCCGCGATCATTATTTATACTCTTTTGCTGGCAGGGCTGCCGGGCCAGGCGAATCTGAGCGCGGCTTACGCCAAAGCGCTGTTTTCCGGGTTGATCTTTTTGGCGGGGGTATTCCTGGGAGCCGAGTTTCCCCTGGCCAGCCGGTTATATGGTGAAAAAGAGGAGAAGCCGGGAGAGGTCTCCGGGGACCTTTATTTCGTTGACCTGGCAGGAGGCTGGTTGGCCGGGTTGTGCGTTGGCGTTGTTTTCCTGCCGCTTTTAGGCGCGGTAAACACACTTATCCTGGCGGCGGGGATAAAATCCGCGAGCCTGTTATTCCTGTCTTTTGCCGGGAAATCCGGTTTCGGGGCAATACGCAAAAAAAGTTAAAAAAGTTGTTGACAAAAACCGCATTATAAGGTATATTTAATTCTCTACGTCAAACATCGAATAGCCTCTCGACGGTAAATCTATATATTTACTCTGGGCTATAGCCAATTTGGACACAAGAATCTCGAAAGAATTCTTGATGGGGATTTTTTTATCTCTTTTAATATTTAAACGCGCGATGGAGCTGGCCGGCGTGAAAAAATAAGAATAATTCTGCTGGAGTAGCTCAGTCGGCAGAGCACGTCCTTGGTAAGGACGGGGTCCAGGGTTCAATTCCCTGCTCCAGCTTAAATGCGGCGTAACAGTAAATTAAGGGCAGGCAAAAATGCGTGAAATAATCACATTAGAGTGTACGGTATGCAAGAACCGCAATTACAGCGACACCAAGAACAAGAAGGCGCACGCTGACAGGCTGGAAACCAGCAAGTATTGCAAGCATTGCCGGAAACATACTCCTCATAAAGAGATCAAGTAGCGCGATTCACCACCAGACGAGGTTCTAATAAATTTAGGGGCGTCCGTTAATTGGCAAACGACGAGACTCCAAATCCCGGCCTGGGGGTTCAAGTCCCTCCGCCCCTGTAGATCCGGTAGATACTTGAACCAAAAGAGAAAATAAACTATGTTTAAAAAAATCGTAAGTTTCTTGCGCGAAGTGAAAGCTGAGCTGGGAAAGGTTTCCTGGTCCACCCGCGAAGAGCTGATCGGTTCAACCTCAGTGGTCATAGCGCTTACCTCGATCATCGCGGTTTTTATATTCGTGATCGACTCGGCGCTGGCCAAGATACTGAGCATCGTATTCAAAGGATAAATGAAAAACTGGTACGTAGTGCACACGCAGACGGGTTTGGAAGACAGAGTAAGGACCATCCTCAACGGCCAGGTCGCCGCCAGCCCCTTTAAAGATTCGATAACCTCGGTAGTAATCCCCACCGAGCAGATCTCGGAAGTCCGTTCCGGAAAGAAACGCGTTTCCGAACGCAGATTTTTTCCTGGTTATATCCTGGTGGAAATGGATATGAACGAGAACACCTATTCATTCCTGAAGAATATACCCGGAGTTACCGGCTTCCTGGGCGCCGGCAAAAAGCCCATCCCGCTTTCACCCGCAGAAGTAGATAATATCCTCAAAAGAACAGAAGAGACAAAATTAAAGCCCAGCCCTAAAACGATATTCGAAAAAGGCGAACAGATAAGAGTAAAAGAAGGCCCGTTCATGAATTTCAACGGGACCATTGATGATATCCATCCTGAAAAAGGCAAACTCAAGGTCAGTATCTCTATTTTCGGACGGTCAACTCCGGTCGAATTGGAATATTGGCAGGTAGAAAAGGTGTAACTATGGCAAAAGTAGTCAAGGCACAGATCAAATTACACGTTCCCGCAGGCGCTGCTAATCCCGCTCCTCCGGTCGGCCCGGCATTAGGCCAGCACGGTGTGAACATTATGCAGTTCTGCAAGCAGTTCAACGACCAGACCAAGAACCGCGACGGCATGATCCTGCCGGTAATCATCTCGGTATTCGAGGACAGGACGTTCTCGTTCATCATCAAGAGCCCGCCTTCATCGGTGCTTTTGAAGCGCGCGGCCAACCTGGCCAAGGCCTCAGGTATAAGCGGCAAAGAGATCATCGGGAAAGTCACGTTAAAACAGGTCGAAGAGATCGCCAAACAGAAAATGAAAGATATCAATACCACGGATATGGCCAAGGCCGTAAAGATAATCCAGGGCACCGCCCGGAGCATGGGTATTGTTATCGAAGGATAATGGACTTATGAAAACGCGAAGCAAGAGATATGAGGAATCGGTAAAAGGGCTGGATCTGGAAAAATTATATAATTTGAAGGACGCCCTGGCCTTGATCAAGAAGATGAAGAACACGAAATTCGACGGTTCGGTGGATTTGCATTTCAGCCTGAACGTCGACTCGAAAAAAGCCGAGCAGATGGTCAGGGGCACCGTGGTCCTGCCGCACGGCACCGGGAAAAAAGTAAGGGTCGCGGTATTCTGCCGCGGCGAACACGAAAAGGTCGCCCAGGAGTCAGGGGCTGATTATATTGGAAGCAATGAATTGATGGAAAAGGTCGCGGCGGGGTTCATGGATTTTGACTGCGTCATCGCCACGCCCGATATTATGAAGGACCTGAGCAAATTGGGAAAGGTTTTAGGCCCCCGCGGCCTGATGCCCAGCCCCAAGACCGGCACGGTAACTTTCGACATCGCCAAGGCGATCGAGGACGTGCGCAAAGGTAAAGTGGAATTCCGCGTGGATAAACAGGGCGGGGTGCATCTGTCGATAGGAAAGTGCTCTTTCGACGAAGGCAAACTGCTGGATAATGCCACTTGCGTGATAAACGCTCTCTCAGAGGCAAAGCCGTCCACCGTCAAAGGCAAGTATATCAAAAGCCTGAGCATCTCTTCATCAATGAATCCCGGATTGTTACTGGATTATTAAAGATAAGGTCTGACCTATGAAAAAAATCGGCAGCATATTCAAAGAAGCGTCTGAATCAAGGATCAAGAAGAACCTGAAAAACTCTAATAGTTTTTTCGTGATCAAGTATTCCGGTCTTTCAGGCCCGGATCTGAACGTCCTGCGCCAGTCTTTGCGCGACGCCAATTCGGAACTCTTTGTGGTCCGCAATAACATCGCCAAACGCGCTTTAAAGGAAATAGGCAACGACGATCTGCTCAAGCTTATCGACGGCCCTTCGGCCATGGTTTTTCCGAAAGAAGAGCCTGTAGCCGCGTCCAAGGCGCTTTACAATTTTGCCAAAGACCACGAGAACCTTAAGCTCGAAGGCGGATTCCTGTTCACCAAGGTCCTGGGCAAGAAGGATATCGAGATATTGGCTAAACTACCCGGCCGCCAGGAGCTTTTGACCCAGGTCGTCTGCACGATGAAATCCCCGATCAACGGGTTGGTATTCGTATTAAAAGGCAATTTGCGGAAAATGGTATACTGCTTGGAGCAGATTAAAGGGAAAAAATAATAACAAGAAGATCTCTCTGCGCCTAAGGCGCATCGAGATCAAATTTTCCGGCACATAATGCGTGCGGAAAAATTTGAGGAGGAAGAAATGGCTAGCGAGAAATTGGAAGAGATGATTAAATCGATCGAAACAATGACGGTGTTGGAACTTTCCGATCTGGTCAAGGCCCTTGAGGAGAAGTTCGGGGTCAGCGCGAGCATGCCGACGATGGCCGCTCCCGCAGCCGGTGGTGCAGCCGGTGCCGCACCTGCCGCAGAAGAGAAAACCGCGTTTACCGTAGTCCTGGCCGCCGCTGGCGCCAATAAGATCGCGGTCATCAAAGAAGTCCGCACCATGACCAGCTTAGGCCTGAAAGAGGCTAAGGATCTGGTCGACGGAGCTCCGAAACCGATCAAAGACGGCGTGACCAAAGAAGAAGCCGAAGAGATGAAGAAGAAATTGGAAGCTGCCGGCGCTAAGGTTGAATTGAAATAAACGCTTAAGGATGTCGGTTTTATCCGATAGTCCGCGGGTTGACATTGGTATGACCCGGCGTTGTTAGAAGGTTTCCGGCGCGAACGCGCAGGTAAGAAAGCGATAAATAATAATGAGCAAACGGAAGAATTTCGCCAAATTCAAGGACGTTTACGATCTGCCCAATTTACTGGATATTCAGTCGGTTTCCTACAAGGAATTCCTGCAGATGGACTCTGTGCCCACCGAACGCAGGAATATCGGATTGCAGGAAGTCCTGGCTGACACTTTTCCCATTGAAAGCGCGGACCGTACAGTAAGGCTGGAATTCGTAAGCTATACCCTGGGCAAGCCCAAGTATGATATAGCCGAATCCAAGAAACGCTCGCTTAGTTACGCATCTCCTTTGAAAGTAAAATTCCGCCTTATCACCGCACAGGATACTAAAGAACAGGACGCGTATTTCGGTGAGATACCGCTGATGACCGATACCGGCAGCTTCATCATTAACGGCGATGAGCGGGTCGTGGTCAGCCAGCTTCACCGTTCCCCGGGTGTTTCTTTCGAGGAAGAGGACCATCCTACCGGAAAGAAGATCTTTTACGGCAGGATCATACCTTACCGCGGGGCATGGCTGGAGTTCAAATACGACCTTTCCGAGACAATTATCGCCTACGTGGACCGCAGGAAGAGTTTTCCGGCCACGCAGTTATTAAGGATACTGGGATTCTCCACGGACGCCGAGATCACCGCGGTTTTCGCCAAGGATTATCCGGAGATCCACAATACCTTCAAGAAAGACATTACCCATAATAAGGAAGAGGCTTACATCGATTTTTACCGCAAGATGCGGCCCACCGAACCGGTGACCCGCGAATCGGCGGAAAATCTCTTCTATAAATTATTCTTTGACCCGGTACGCTACGACCTGGAAAGGTCCGGCCGGTTCATCCTGAACCGCAAGCTGGGTATGGACGTGGATATCGAAAAGCGCGTCCTGGACTCGGCAACCGTGATCAAAGTCATCGAATACCTGATCAAACTGCAGGAAGGCGTCGGAAAGATCGACGATATCGACCATCTCGGCAACCGCCGGATCAAGACCGTGGGCGAACTGGTGCAGAACCAGGTGCGCATCGGTATGAGCCGCGTGGAGCGCTCGATCCGCGAGCGTTTAAGCGTGATGGGCGACGTGGAGAACCTGAACATCCATTCGCTGATCAATTCCAAGCTTTTCTTCACCCAGATACACGATTTCTTCGCCCGCAGCCAGTTGTCGCAGTTCATGGACATGGTCAACCCGCTGGCGGAAATGACCCATAAAAGAAGGCTTTCAGCCGTAGGCCCAGGCGGGCTTTCCCGCGAACGCGCCGGTTTCGAGGTGCGCGACATCCATCCTTCGCATTACGGAAGGATCTGCCCTATTGAGACCCCTGAAGGCCCGAACATCGGTTTGATCGCTTCATTGAGCACTTACGCCAGGGTCAATCCTTTAGGTTTCATCGAGACTCCTTACCGCAAGGTCGAGGACGGCAAGGTGACTAAGAGGATCGAATACCTGACCGCGGATATCGACGAGGAAAAGATGATAGCCCAGGCTAACGTGCCCATCGATACCGGCGGTAATTTCTTAGAGCGCGAGATTTCCTGCCGTCATAAGGACGACTTCCCGAAACCCGGGGCTAAGCAGGTTGAGTATATGGATGTTTCTCCGAGGCAGCTGGTTTCCGTAGCCGCTTCGTTGATACCCTTCCTTGAGCATGACGACGCGAACCGCGCGTTGATGGGTTCAAACATGCAGAGGCAGGCTGTTCCTTTGATGATCACCGAAGCGCCTGTCGTGGCCACCGGTATGGAAGGCAAAGTCGCTTACGACAGCGGCGCGGTCGTGGTCGCCACTGAATCCGGCAAGGTCAACGCCGTGGACAGCGCGGCTATCACCGTAGGCAAAAAGACCTATCCTTTGCATAAGTTCCTGCGCACCAACGCGGATACCTGCCTTAATCAGCGGCCGATCGTGAAACTCGGCGAGCATATTGAAAAAGGCCAGGTCATCGCGGACGGCGTAAGCACGCAGCAGGGAGAACTGGCGCTGGGAAAGAACATCCTGGTCGCTTTCATGCCCTGGAGAGGATATAACTTCGAAGACGCGATCCTGATCAGCGAAAGACTGGTCAAGAAAGACACATTCACTTCCATACATATCAAGGAATTCGAGATCGAGGCGATCGAGACCCGTTTAGGCAACGAAGAGATCACCCGCGATATCCCCAACGTCAGCGAAGATTCATTGTTGAACCTTGATGCCGACGGGATCGTGCGCATCGGCGCCGAAGTCAACCCGGGCGATATCATGGTCGGTAAAGTAACCCCGAAGACCGAATCTGAGCTTTCCCCTGAAGAGCGGCTGTTAAGGGCCATCTTCGGCGAAAAGGCCTCGGATGTGCGCGATACCTCTTTAAGGGTGCCTCCGGGAGTCGAAGGCTTTGTGGTTGACGTGCATGTATTCCAGAGGAAAGAGCGCGGCCGCAAGTCCAAGGAAGATAAGGCCAAGGAGTTCGCCAAGGTCAAAGAATTGAAGGCGTATTATAAGCAGGAGATCGAATTCGTCCAGAACGAGAAAACAACCCGTATGGCGCATTTCCTGAAAGTCGATAAATCGAAATTAGAGAAGGTCAATTTTGACGACAACGAAGAGGCCAAGATCCTGGCGGCTTCATTCGACGAGCAGATACAGGAGTTGCTGGTCGAAGAGCAGCAGGAGATGGACAAGGTAAAGCGCGGCGATGAGCTTCCGCCCGGCGTGTTAAAGCGGGTAGTGGTTTATATCGCCACCAAGCGCAAGCTTTCGGTCGGGGACAAATTATCCGGGCGCCATGGTAATAAAGGCGTGGTTTCCCGCATTATTCCCGAAGAAGACCTGCCTTACCTGCCTGACGGCACCCCGGTGGAGATCGTTTTGAACCCCCTGGGCGTCCCTTCGCGTATGAACATCGGACAGATACTGGAGACGCATCTCGGTTGGGCTGCCAGGGCGCTGGGTCTGAATATCATGACCCCGGTTTTTGACGGAGCTACCCAGGATGAGATCAAAGAGATGCTTAAGAGCGCTAAACTGCCGACCAGCGGAAAGATAAAGTTATACGACGGCCAGACCGGCGAGCCGTTCGACCAGGAGATCACCGTAGGCTACATCTATATGATGAAGCTGATCCACTTGGCGGACGAAAAGATCCACGCCCGTTCCATCGGCCCGTATTCGCTGGTAACCCAGCAGCCGTTGGGCGGTAAGGCCCAGTTCGGCGGCCAGAGATTGGGAGAAATGGAAGTTTGGGCGCTTGAGGCTTACGGCGCGGCTTTCACATTGCAGGAAATGCTTACCGTAAAGAGCGACGACGTCGCCGGAAGGACCCGTATCTATGAGGCTATAGTTAAGGGCGAACAGCGGCTGACCCACGGGACCCCAGAATCATTTAACGTGTTGGTTAAAGAACTTCAAGGATTGTGTTTGGATATCCGGATGGAGAAGGGGAAATAATGATAGAAAATATTTTATTCGACAATGTTTCCATAAAGCTCGCCGCGCCCCAGGTCATCAAGTCCTGGTCGAAGGGCGAGGTCAGAAGGGCAGAGACCATCAATTACCGGACGTTGAAACCGGAAAAAGACGGCTTGTTCTGCGAGAGGATATTCGGGCCGGTCCGCGACTGGGAATGCAACTGCGGAAAATATAAAGGGATCAAATACAAGGGCATCACCTGCGACCGCTGCGGGGTAACCGTTGACCGTTCTTCGGTCCGCCGCGAGAGGATGGGGCATATCGAACTGGCCGCCCCGGTGACCCATATATGGTTCTTCAAGGTAGTCCCCAGCAAGATCGCCGCGCTGTTGGACATGTCGTTGCGCGACCTGGAAAAGGTAATCTATTACGAGGAATACATCGTCCTTGACCCGGGCGTCACGGCTTTAAAGAAGAATGAACTGCTGAATGAGGAAAAATATCAGGAAGCGGTCAGCAAATACGGCGGAAAATTCAAGGCAAAGATCGGCGCCGAGGCTGTGCAGGATATCCTGAAAGAGCTGGACCTGGACGCCTATTGCCGGAAACTGCGCAAGGAACTGGAAAAATCAAAAGAGGTCCTGGGCAACCGCAAGACCTTAAAGACCCTCAAGATCGTCGAGGATTTCCGCAAATCCGGCAACAAACCGGAGTGGATGGTGCTGGAAGTCCTGCCGGTCATACCCCCGGACCTGCGTCCGTTAGTCCCGCTGGACGGCGGAAGGTTCGCCACATCGGACCTTAACGACCTGTACCGCAGGGTCATTAACCGGAACAACCGTTTAAAGAAACTTATTGAATTGAACGCCCCTGAGATCATCATCCGCAACGAGAAAAGGATGCTCCAGGAGGCGGTGGACGCCCTCTTTGACAACGGCAGGCACGGAAAGGCTGTTGTCGGGGCGAATAACCGGCCGTTAAAATCCCTGTCCGATATGCTTAAAGGCAAGCAGGGCCGTTTCCGCCAGAACCTTCTGGGAAAGCGCGTGGATTATTCCGGACGTTCGGTCATCGTGGTCGGGCCTGAGCTTCGTTTGCACGAATGCGGCCTGCCGAAACAGATGGCCTTGGAGTTATTCGAGCCGTTCATCATCAAGAAATTAAAGGAAAAAGGGTTCGTGCACACGATCAAAGGCGCGCGCCGCATGGTCGGCCACGGCAAGATCGAAGTATGGGATATCCTGGATGAAGTCATCAAGGACCACCCGGTGCTTTTGAACCGCGCCCCGACCCTGCACCGTTTGAGCATCCAGGCGTTCCAGCCGGTGCTCATCGAAGGCAAGGCGATCAAGATCCATCCTTTGGTCTGCTCGGGTTTCAACGCGGACTTCGACGGCGACCAGATGGCTGTGCATGTGCCGCTTTCACTTGAGGCCCAGATCGAATGCCGGGTCCTGATGCTTTCCATAAATAACATATTCTCCCCGGCCCACGGCCGCCCGGTGCTTACCTCTACCCAGGACATCGTCCTCGGGCTGTCGTATTTAAGCAAGGAGAAACACGGGGTTAAAGGCGAGAATGAAGTATTTTCCAACGCCAACGAGGCGATAATCGCTTATGACGACAAGGAAGTCGACCTGCACGCCAAGGTCAAGGTGCGCATTAACGGCTTCTGGGACCTGGACGAAAAGAAATACATACCGGATACCCAGATAATCACTACCACCATGGGCCGGATCATTTTCAACCAGGAGCTTCCTGAAGGGTTCGGTTATGTGAACCGCGACCTGAACAAGGGCAACATCGGGATCATCGTCGGCGAATGCTTCAAGAGATTCGGGCATACCCGGACCATACAGCTGCTGGATGATTTTAAGAGGCTGGGTTTCCGCATGGCCACGCTGGGCGGTATCTCTATCGGTATCGACGATCTGGTCATCCCGAAAGCCAAGCCCGAAGTGCTGAAAGAAGCGCGCGATGAGGTTGCCAGGATCGAAGACCAGTATCAGAAAGGCGCGATCACCGAGAAAGAGCGCTATAACAAAGTTATCGACGTGTGGACTCACGCGACCGACAAGGTCTCCGACCTGTTGTTCAAAGAGATGCCGCCGTTCAATCCTATATTCCTGATGGCCGATTCCGGCGCCCGCGGTTCAAAACTGCAGGTACGTCAGCTTTCCGGCATGCGCGGCCTTATGGCCAAGCCTTCAGGCGAGATCATCGAGAACCCGATCACCGCTAACTTTAAGGAAGGCCTTACCGTGCTGGAATATTTCATCTCAGCCCACGGCGCCCGCAAGGGTTTGGCCGATACCGCGCTTAAGACCGCGGACGCGGGTTATCTTACCCGCCGTCTGGTGGATGTGGCGCAGGATATCATTGTCAGCGAAAATGACTGCGGCACGCTTAACGGCATCACGGTCGAGGCGATCACCGAAGGCAACGAGGTCGTGGTCAGCCTGGGTGAAAGGATCATGGGCCGGGTCGCGCTGGATAATATCGTGGATATCATCACCGACCAGGTTATCGTCGAGCAGGGCGAAGAGATCACCGAGGAAAAAGCCGAGCAGATCGAAAAGCTCGGGATCGAGAAGATACGTATCCGCTCTGTTTTGACCTGCGAATCCGAACGCGGCGTTTGCGTCAAGTGTTACGGCCGCAATCTGGGTTCCGGCAGGCTGGTAGAGGCCGGCGAAGCGGTCGGCGTAGTAGCCGCGCAGAGTATCGGCGAACCGGGCACGCAGCTTACCCTGAGAACGTTCCATATCGGCGGTACAGCGTCGCGTACTATCGAGCAGTCGTTCATTAAAGCCAAGAACGCAGGGCTTATCAAATATCACAATTTAAGGGTAGTCCCCAAGAAGAGGGAATTCGTCGTCCTTAACCGTAACGGTTCGTTGAGCATCAACGATCAGGACGGAAGGGAACTGGAGAGGTATATTATCCCGCAGGGCGCTTTCATCGCCTTCAAGGATAACGACCAGGTCGCCGAGAATGTTTCTTTCGTCCGCTGGGACCCGTATACCGCTCCGGTTTTGACCGAAGTAGGCGGTATCGTCAAATACGAGGATTTGAAGGACGGGGTAACGGTCCTTCAGGAGCTCAACCCTGTAACTAAGTCCACCGAGCAGGTGGTTGTAGAGCATAAACAGGAATTCCAGCCGCAGATCGTCATTCTCGACGGTAAAAAAGAGATCATGGGCATATATCCCATACCGGTCGGCGCGCATATCCTGGTTAAAGACGGCCAGACACTTGAGGCCGGCGACTTGCTGGCTAAGATACCCCGGTTGTCGGTTAAGACCAGGGATATTACCGGAGGTCTTCCCAGGGTCGCCGAGCTGTTCGAAACCAGGCGCCCCAAGGATCCGGCTACCATCAGCGAGATCGACGGGTTCGTGGAATTCGGGCAGACCAAAAAAGGCCAGAGGGTCATTATCGTCAAATCGCCTACAGGCATGGCCAAAGAATATATCATACCGCACGGCAAGCATCCCAACGTGTATAAAGGGGATAAGGTTACGGCCGGCCAGCAGTTGACCGACGGACCGGTGGTCCTTCAGGACATCCTGCGTGTTTGCGGGGACAAGGTCCTTCAGGAATATCTGGTGAACGAAGTCCAGGAGGTTTACCGTCTGCAGGGCGTGCATATCAATGACAAGCATATCGAGGTGATCATCCGCCAGATGCTCAAGAAAGTAAAGATCGAGGATCCGGGCGATACCGAGTTCCTTCCGATGCAGCAGGTGGATAAGATCGCTTTCCAGAAAGAAAACGCCAGGGTCGCTAAAAAAGGCGGAAAGCCCGCCCAGGCTACCCCGTTATTGCTGGGTATCACCAAGGCATCCCTGACCACGGACAGCTTTATGTCCGCGGCAAGTTTCCAGGAGACGACCCGCATCCTTACCGATGCAGCATCCGCCGGAAAACACGACGAGCTGTTCGGTTTGAAAGAGAACGTCATCGTCGGGCATTTGATCCCGGCGGGAACCGGTTATAAATCGCATCACGCGGTCGAGGTATTCACTATGGCCGGCGGAAAAGAAGAACCCGCACAACCCAATAAAAAGGAATAAGGATATGCCAACAATCACACAGCTTATACGTTTAGGCAGGAATCTGAAACAGAAAAACAACAAATCGCCGGCATTGAAGGCCTGCCCGCAAAGACGCGGCGTATGCCTCCAGGTAAAGACGATGACCCCGAAAAAGCCCAACTCGGCTTTGCGCAAGATCGCCAGGGTCAGGCTTACCACCGGGATCGAAGTCACTGCCTATATTCCGGGAGAAGGCCATAACCTGCAGGAGCATTCGATAGTCCTGGTCAGAGGCGGCCGCGTCAAGGACCTTCCCGGGTGCAGATACCATATTGTAAGGGGCACGTTGGATTCAGCTGGCGTTAACACCCGCCATAAATCACGCTCCAAGTATGGAGCTAAAACGCCAAAAGAAGGCGCAGCAAAATAATTAACCGATCCTGCCGGTTACGCTGTTCGGCAGGCCCGTCGGCAAAGCGTAAAGCGAGCCGGCGGTACAAATAGAACGAGAAAATGAGAAGACGACACGTATTTAAGAAAGACCTGCAGGCTGATCCGAAATTTAATTCGAAGATCGTAGGCAAGTTTATTAACATGGTCATGAACGACGGGAAGAAAGCCCTCGCCGAATTGATCGTGTATTCGGCTTTTGAAAAGGTCAAGACCGCGTTGAACGAACCGGACGCGTTGAAGATCTTTCATAAGGCGATCGACAATGTCCGGCCGCGCCTTGAGGTAAAACCGCGCAGGGTCGGCGGCGCGACCTATCAGGTCCCGATCGAGGTCAAGCAGGAACGCGGATCTTCCATCGCCTTGCGCTGGATCAGGGATTATGCCAAGAACAGAAAAGGCAAGTCCATGGTCGATAAGCTGGCGGATGAGATATTGTCGGCGTACAAAGGCGAAGGCGCGGCAATAAAGAAGCGCGACGATACCCATAAAATGGCGGATTCTAACAAGGCCTACGCGCACTTCAGGTGGTAAGCCGGAAAAGCTACACCGAGTTTTCCAATTAACTCGGGTGTAGGCAGGACCAAACCATCAAATTGGTTTGGGTGTAGACTTGCTTGCAGGTTGTAAAAGCGCCACAAGTTGGCCACGGGAGCAGTTAACGCATAACAAAAGTAAAATCAAGGGTTAAACTTAATACATGAGAAAAGTACATCTAGATAAGATCAGAAATATCGGGATCATCGCTCACATTGACGCGGGCAAGACTACCACGTCGGAGCGTATACTTTTTTATACCGGTAAAAATTACAAGATCGGCGAAGTGCATGACGGCGCCGCGACCATGGACTGGATGGTCCAGGAGCAGGAAAGAGGTATCACTATTACCTCTGCCGCCACTACCTGCCACTGGAAAGATATTACCATTAACCTGATCGATACCCCGGGCCACGTGGATTTTACCGTGGAGGTGGAAAGGTCGCTCAAGGTATTGGATGGCGCGGTAGTGGTTTTCTGCGCGGTAGGCGGGGTTCAGCCGCAGTCGGAGACTGTGTGGCGCCAGGCTGACCGTTATAATGTACCCCGGCTGGCTTTTGTGAACAAGATGGACCGGACCGCAGCGAATTTTCCCGAGGTCATCAAGCAGATGCGCGAGCGCCTGGGCGCTAATGCCGCCGCGGTGCAGCTTCCTGTTGGGGAAGAAGAGAATTTTCACGGCGTGATCGACTTGATCAATTGCAAGATGTCTTTATACAAAAATGACGACCTGGGTAAGGAAGTAGAACTGGTCGAGGTCCCGCCGGAAAAAGCCGATGAGGTAAAACGTTACCGTAATGAACTGCTTGAGCGGCTGGCTGAGGCGGATGACGCGATCATGGAAAAGTACCTGGCTAACGAGATCCCCACGGCCGCGGACATTAAAGCGGGCATACGCCGGGCCACGATCGCCAATAAATTTACCCCGGTTTTCTGCGGGTCGTCTTTCAAGAATAAAGGGGTCCAACTCCTGCTTGACGGCGTAATGGAGTATTTGCCGTCGCCGATGGATGTCCCGTCGATCAAAGGGACTAATCCGGAAACCGGCAGTTTCGAAGAGATCAAGGTTTCGGATAAAGCCCCCTTCTGCGCGCTTTGCTTTAAAGTGGCGACTGATCCGTTCGTGGGCAAGATATATTATATCCGGGTGTATTCCGGGTCAATAACCAGCGGTAAATACATTTATAACGCCTCAAAACGGCTGCGCGAGCGTTTGACCAAGCTGGTCAGGATGCACGCCAACCATCAGGAGATCATCGAGAGCGCTTTTACCGGCGACATTGTCGCCGCGGTAGGGCTTAAGGATACCAAGACCGGAGATACTCTTTGCGATGAAGGTATACCCATATTGATCGAAGCAATGAAATTCCCGGAGCCGGTCATCCAGCAGGCGATCGAACCGAAAGCCAAGAATGAGCAGGAACGTCTGGGGTTAGCTTTACACAAGATGCTTGATGAAGACCCTACGTTCCGGGTTACCTATAATAACGAAACCGGCCAGGTCATTATTTCCGGTATGGGCCAGCTGCATCTGGATGTTATCGTCGATCGTATCTTCAGAGAGTTCAACGTGGCGGTACAGGTGGGTTTTCCGGAAGTCGCTTACCGCGAGACTATCCGCAAGAAGGTCAATGTTTCGGGTAAATTCATCCAGCAGTCAGGCGGCCGCGGACAATACGGCCATGTTGTTATCGAGGTTGAGCCTTTGGAACCGCCGGAAAAGGGCGTTATTTTTGAGAATAAAATAAAAGGCGGGGCTATACCTCAGGAATTTATCCCGTCCGTAAAACAGGGTATTTTTGAAGCGGCAAAATCCGGCGTGCTGGCCAGGTATCCGGTCACGGATATAAAAGTCACCCTGGTCGACGGATCGTTTCACGACGTGGATTCATCCGAAATGGCCTTTAAGATGGCTGCCGGGATCGCTCTTTCCGACGCCCTTAGAAAAGCGCATTCGGTGCTCCTGGAGCCGATCATGGATATGGAGATCACCGTGCCGGAGGAATATATGGGCGCGGTAATCGGCGACCTGAGCTCAAGACGGGCCAAGATCGGCTCGATCAATTCCCGGGCCAATGTCCGGGCGATCCGCACGGATATACCGCTGTCGGAGATCTTTAATTACGCAACAGTTGTTCGTTCCATAACGCAGGGACGCGGATCCTATACTATGGAGCCCTCATATTACGCCGAGGTGCCTTCACATATCGCGGAGAAGATTATCGCAGGTTTTGCATCAGCTGGGACAAAACGCACTTAATAACTAACAGGAGGTGTTGTAATGGCTAAGGAAAAATTTGTAAGGTCAAAACCGCACGTGAACATCGGGACCATCGGGCACATCGATCATGGCAAGACTACCTTGACCGCAGCTATCACCAGCGTCCAGGCCAAGCTTGGTAAAGCGACTGTCCGTGATTACGCTGATATCGCCAAGGGCGGTACTGTAAGAGACGATTCCAAGATCGTTACCATATCGGTAGCGCACGTCGAATATGAAACTGATAACCGCCACTACGCGCACATCGACTGCCCGGGCCATGCCGACTATATCAAGAACATGATCACCGGCGCGGCGCAGATGGACGGCGCTATCCTGGTTGTTTCAGCGGCTGACGGCCCGATGCCTCAGACCAGAGAGCATATACTTCTGGCCCGTCAGGTGAACGTTCCTTCAATGGTGGTATTTCTTAACAAATGCGACCTGGTCACCGACGCGGAACTTCTCGACCTGGTCGAGATGGAAGTGCGCGACCTTTTGACCAAATACGGATATCCGGGAGACAAGACCCCGATAGTCCGCGGAAGCGCCTCCAAGGCCCTGTTGGCCCCGGACGCAGCCAGCCCGGACGCGAAATGCATAATCGACCTGATGAAGGCCTGCGACGAATTCATACCGCAGCCGGTCAGGGACCTGGATAAGCCGTTACTCATGGCTGTCGAGGACGTATTCACCATCGAAGGCCGCGGCACCGTCGGTACAGGCAGGATCGAACGCGGTAAGGTCAAGATCAACGAAGAAGTTGAAATAATCGGTTTGAGACCGGAAGTCAAGAAATCGGTTGTTACCGGCATCGAAATGTTCCGCAAGATGCTTGATGAAGGACAGGCCGGGGATAACGTCGGACTGTTGTTGAGAGGCGTGGATAAGGACGCGATCGAAAGAGGCATGGTCATCGCCGCCCCGAAATCCATCACTCCTCATACTAAGTTCAAGGCCCAGGTTTACATCCTGAACAAGGAAGAAGGCGGACGGCACACGCCTTTCTTTAAGGGTTACAGGCCGCAGTTCTATTTCAGGACCACCGATGTTACCGGCGCAGTTCAGCTTCCTGAGGGAGCCGAAATGGTCATGCCCGGGGATAACGTCAGCCTGGTAGTAGAACTGATTACGCCTATAGCCATGGAAAAAGAGTCGCGTTTCGCTATCCGCGAAGGCGGCCACACGGTAGGCGCGGGTGTCGTTACTGAAATCATCGCTTAACGCTTGAGAAAGAAAAAATGCAAAAAATCAGAATAAAACTAAGAGCATATGACCACCGGTTGTTAGACCAGGCCGCCGAGGAGATCGTCGAGTCGGCCAAGCGCACGGGCGCCAAGATATCCGGGCCCCTGCCGCTTCCCACTAAACGGGAGATCTACACGGTGCTGCGTTCGCCGGTCATCGATAAGAAGTCGCGCGAGCAATTCGACCTGTCCACCCACAAACGGATGATCGAAATACTCGAGCCGACCTCTAAAACGATTGACGGACTGCGCAAGCTGAATCTACCGGCTGGCGTAGATGTTGAAATAAAATAGGACGTTGATCCTGAAAGCTGTTTTTCCGGGTTGCCGGCGGTAACGACCGGCAACCGGGAAAGGCTTTCGGCTTAGACGAATAAAACAAATGATAGCAATACTTGGTAAAAAAATCGGAATGACGCAGGTCTTCACCGAGGATGGAAACGAAGTAATGGTGAGCGTGATCGAGGCTGGGCCGTGCCCGGTGCTCGGGATCAAAGAGAAAAACGTCCAGCTGGCGTTCGACCTGGTGGAAAAAGAATCCAGGATGAAGAAGCCTGTCCTGGGTATCTTCAAGAAGTTGAATATACCCGGCCGCAAGCTTATCGGCGAGATCGCTAAAGAACCGGGCGTTGAATACAAGGTCGGCACCGAGCTTAAGGTCGACATGTTCAAGGCCGGCGATTTCGTGGACGTTACCGGGATCTCCAAGGGTAAAGGGTTCCAGGGCGGTATGAAACGCTGGCACTGGGCAGGTGGCCCGACATCACACGGCCACACTACGCACCGCCGGGTCGGCTCAATCGGATCCAGCACCACTCCTGGAAGGGTTTTTAGAGGGCATCATATGCCCGGGCACATGGGCAACGAGCGGGTCACTGTCCAGAGCTTGAAGGTAATCAAGGTCGATCTCGAGAACAATTTGTTGGTCGTTAAGGGCGCGATCCCCGGCTATGCCAACAACTATTTAATAATCAAGAAAGCGGTTAAAAAATAAAGAAGAGCCATGTTTACCATACCATTGAAGAGTAGCGACGGAAAAGAATTAGAAACAATAAAGCTTGACGAAAATGTTTTTAGTGATAAAATATTACCTTCCTCCATTTACGTCGTGATCAATAGTTTCATGGCGAACCAGAGGAAAGGGCTGGCGGAAACAAAAACCAGAGGCGAGGTTTCCGGCGGCGGTAAAAAACCCTGGAAACAAAAAGGGACAGGCCGGGCCCGCGTTGGTTCCAGCCGTAACCCTTTGTGGCGTCACGGCGGCGTGGTCTTCGGGCCGCATCCGAGGGATTTCGGTTACGACGTCCCCAAGAAATTGAAGGCCCAGGCGGTAAAATTCGCTCTTTCGCAGAAAGCCAAAAACAACGATCTTATCGTCGTGGACAAACTGACGGTGGAGAAATCCAAGACCAAGGACGCGGTAAAGATCCTGGCTAATCTTAAGATCGACGCGAAATGCAAAAGCTGCCTGATGCTCCTGGATACGTACGACGAGAATCTGGTCTGGGCGTTCAAGAATATAGGTTTTCTGAAGATCGACCTGGCTAAGAACGTCAATACTTACGAGCTTTTATCCGCCCGCAAGGTGATCGTCACCCTGGACGGCCTTAAGTCGATAGAACAACGCTTAAAGAAAAACTAAACGGACAAAAAAATGAAATCGCATTACGACATAATCAAGGCACTGATCAGAACCGAGAAATCGACCATATCCGAACCCCTGGGCAAATATCTGTTCCTGGTGGCTAAGACCAGCAATAAGACCGAGATCAAGAAGGCGGTTGAATTCATCTATAAGGTCAAGGTCGACACCGTGAACACGATGATCTCGCGCGGCAAGATGCGCAGGGTAAGGTACCAGGTCGGCAAGTCGCCGGATTCAAAGAGGGCGATCGTAACTTTAAAAGAAGGCCAGAAGATCGAAGTAAGCTGATCTCAAACGCGATAACAGGAAAAGGATAAAATGGGAATAATAAAATTTAAACCGACAACACCGTCAAGACGCTGGATGGTCGGTCATGATTTCAAAGAGATAACCAAGGATGAGCCGGAGAAGGCGCTGATCCGTCCTATTAAAAGAACCGGCGGAAGGAATTCCTACGGCCGTATAACCATCCGCCACCGCGGCGGCGGGCATAAACGGATGTACCGGGTCATAGATTTCAAACGCGACCTTTACGGGACCGCCGGCAAGGTTATCGCCATTGAATACGATCCGAACCGCACCTGCCGTATCGCTCTGGTAGAATACCCGAATAAAGAAAGACGGTATATACTGGTCCCGGTCGGGCTTAATGTCGGGGATCAGGTGGTTTCATCGAGAGAGAAGAATATCGATATCAATCCCGGCAATTGCATGATTCTGCGCCATATACCTCAGGGAACAATGATCCACAACCTGGAGTTGACCCGCGGCAAGGGCGGACAGATAGTACGCTGCGCCGGCACATGCGCGCAGATCATGGCTAAAGAAGAGCCATACGCGCATATTAAATTACCGTCCGGTGAAGTCCGGCTTATCCATTTGGATTGCCAGGCGACCATCGGACAGTTAGGCAATGTCGAACATGACGCGATCATACTGGGTAAAGCCGGTAAATCGCGCTGGCTGGGAAGAAGGCCCCAGTCCAGAGGTTCGGCGATGAACCCTGTTGATCACGGCCACGGCGGCGGCGAAGGCAAAGCCGGCCAGGGTAATCCTCATCCGGTAACCCCGTGGGGCAAACCTACCAAAGGTTACAGGACCAGGAACAGGACGAAATATTCCAAAAAGTTTATCGTGAAGCGCCGCAGACCGTAGATAAACCAATAAGATAAGAAAGAGGAAGAGATGCCGCGTTCAGTAAAAAAAGGCCCGTACGTAGAAGAAAAATTATTAAAGAAGGTGGAAGATGCCCGCCGTTCCGGAACAAGGCTGGCGATCAAGACATGGTCGAGACGATCGACCGTTGTCCCGGATTTCGTGGGTTTGACTTTTTCCGTATATGACGGGAAAAAACATGTACCGGTCTTTGTGAGCGAGAATATGGTCGGGCATAAACTCGGCGAATTCGCCCCCAGCCGGATATTCAGGAAACACGGCGGCGTGAAGGCTAAGAAAGCCGCAGAGAAAACCTAATTAAGGACATAAAATGATAGTTAAAGCAGAGAATAAGCACATAAGGATATCGCCGCCCAAGATGCGGCAGGTGATCGACCTGATCAGAGGCAAGGATGTCGTAACTGCCGAGGCGATCCTGGTAAACGTGAACAAACGGCCCAAGGAGAGCTTGATAAAGATCCTCAGGTCGGCGATCGCGAACGCCAAGGTCAAGGGTTTCACCCCGGAGCAGTTATACGTATCCAAGATCGTCTGTAATGTCGGTCCGGTATGGAAGAGGTTCAAGGCCGCGGCTTTCGGCAGGGCAACGTCGATAAAAAGAAGGACCGCGCATATTCAGATAGAGTTGGACTTAAAGAATAAGTAAGATCCAATAAACCGTTAAGAGGAGATATGGGACATAAAGTACATCCGTTCGTGCAGAGAATTGGGTTGATCCGGACATGGCAGAGCCGGTGGTTCGCTAACCCGCGCGATTACGCGCGTTTTGTCGCCGAGGACCAGAAGATCCGCAAGCACATCTTCAATAAGTTCAAGCTGGCGCTGGTCGCCCGCGTGATCATTGAAAGGCTTACGGAAAAGGTGAAGATCCGGATATGTTCAGCAAGGCCGGGCATAATAATCGGCAGGCACGGTTCGGACATCGAGAAGCTGCGCGAAGACCTTTTTGCCCTGGTTAAGAAAGAGGTATCGATCGATATCGAGGAAATAAAGAATCCCGGTACTGACGCGCAGTTGATAGCCCAGAATATCTCCCTGCAGATCGAAAAACGCGTAGGTTTCCGCAGGACTGTAAAAAGGGCGATCGAACAGGCGATGATGCAGGGCGCCAAAGGTATTAAGATCACTGCGGCCGGAAGGCTTGACGGCGCGGAGATGTGCAGGAAAGAAACATACAAACAGGGAAAGGTCCCGCTGCAGACATTAAGGGCGGATATTGATTACGGACAGGTGGAATGCCTTACGACCTACGGTTTGATCGGTATCAAGGTGTGGGTTTATAACGGCGATATCCTGATCAAGAAGAACATTGTAGGAGTAAAGGTCCCGGTTGCGCAGGCAGGGGAAGTTAAACAAAAAGCGTCTTAATTTCAAGTCAGCAAAGCGAGATAAAAAATGGCAATGATGCCCAAAAGAGTAAAATACCGTAAATTGATCAAAGGCCAGCGCCGCGGCGTGGCTACCCGGGGTTCGACCCTGGTATTCGGCGAGTTCGGACTGAAAACGCTGGAGAACGCCTGGCTTAAGAATAACCAGATCGAAGCTGCCCGCGTGGTCCTGGCTCGCCAGTTGCATAAAGGCGGCAAACTGTGGATCCGCGTTTTCACGGATAAGGCTATCACCAAGAAGCCGGCTGAAGTCCGTATGGGTAAGGGTAAAGGGGATATTGACCACTGGGTTTGCGTGGTTAAGCGCGGAAAGATCATATTCGAACTTGGAGGCGTACCGGAAGAGTATGCCCGTTTGTGTTTCAGGCTGGTGGCTTTTAAGCTTCCGTTTAAAACAAAATTCGTAACCAGGGTAACCGGATAATACTATGAAGACCAAGGAATTAAGGGAAATGTCTGTTGAAGAGCTCCTGGCGAAAGAGAAATCGCTTAAGGAAGAGCAGTTTAAACTCAATCTGGATCGTTACACCGGACGGGTGGAAAAGCCGCACAAGTTCTCCCTGGTAAAAAAGGAGATCGCGCGGATAAAGACCATCCTCTCCGAGAGAAAAGAGAAGAAAAATGGCTAAGCAGAGAGAATTAATAGGAACGGTTGTAAGCGACAAGATGCAAAAGACCATTGTGGTCAGGACCATGCACAAGGCAAAGCACCCGAAATACAACCGTATTTTAAAAAAGTATAACAAGTTCAAGGTTCATGATGAAAAAGGCCTGGCTAAGACCGGCGACACGGTGCGCATAGTGGCGACACGGCCTATGTCCAAGGAAAAGACGTTCCGCCTGGCTGAGATCATCAAGAAGGAAGTGATAAAATGATACAATTACGCAGTATTCTCGATGTGGCGGATAATACCGGAGCCAAACGCGTGGCGATGATCGCTGTCCTGGGCAAAAAGAATTGTTTTATCGCCAATATAGGCGATATCATCAATGTCAATGTCAAGGAATCAGCCCCAGAAGCCGCTGTAAAAAAAGGCGAAGTGGCTAAGGCGGTTGTGGTTCGGACAAAGCAGGCGATCCGCAGGTCCGACGGTTCGGTCGTCAGGTTCGACCGTAACGCGGTTGTTTTTATCGATCCTCAGAATAATCCCCGCGGCACGCGCGTATTCGGCCCGGTGGCGAAGGAATTAAGGGAGAAGAATTTCACCAAGATCATTTCCCTGGCACCGGAGGTTATTTAATGTTCAAGATCAAACGTAACGACACAGTTCAGGTGATCAAAGGCAAGGATAAAGGGAAAAAAGGCAAGGTTATCACAGTGTTCTTTGCCCAGAAAAAAGCCCTCGTGGAAGGGATTAATCAAGCTAAAAAACATAAAAGGCAGACACGCCAGGACCAGCAGGGCGGGATAGTCAATATTGAAATGCCTATCGCGCTTTCAAACCTTATGGTCCTTTGTAAAAACTGCAGCCAGCCTACCCGCTTGGGATTCAAGAAATCCGAAGACGGGACCAAGGTCCGGGTGTGCAGGAAGTGTCAAGGGGTAATGTAAGCGATGATACCGAGATTACAGGAAAAATACCGCAGTGAGATTTGCGTCAAGATGATGGAGAAATTCGGCCTGAAGAACCGCATGGCCGTGCCGCGCCTGGAAAAGATCGTGGTGAATATGGGCGTAGGCGAGGCGTTGCAGGATGTTAAGATCCTGGATAAGGCCATGGAAGAGCTGGGGATCATTACCGGCCAGAAGCCGTTGATGCGCCGGGCGAAAATAGCGATCGCCAATTTCAAGATCAAAGAGAACAATCCCATCGGCTGCAAAGTGACCCTGCGCCGGGCGAAGATGTATGAGTTCCTGGACAGGTTGATCAGCATAGCCCTGCCGCGTATCCGCGACTTCCGCGGAGTTCCTTTGCATTCCTTCGACCAGGCGGGAAATTACTCGCTGGGGCTTACCGAGCAGAATATCTTCCCCGAGATCGAGGTGGATAGGATCACCCGGACCCAGGGTATGGACATAGTATTTGTGATCAAGAACTCCAAAAGCTCGGAGCAGTCTAAAGAGCTTCTGAAATTATTCGGAATTCCCTTCAAGGAGAAAGATTAACAATGGCAAAGACGTCCCAGTTAGTCAGGTGGAAGAGGCCCGCTAAGTTTTCAACCCGGAAGTATAACCGCTGCGCGATATGCGGAAGAAGCGGCGGTTTTTTGAACAGGTTCAAGCTCTGCCGTATGTGTTTCAGGGAGTTGGCCTGGCAGGGAATGATCCCGGGGATCAAGAAAGCAAGCTGGTAATATATAAAAACCTCTGTCAACATAGGTACAGGCAGAGGTATAGGTATAGAAAAATAAAAGGGAGTATATAAATGTCAAGAACTGATCTGATCGCCGATACATTTACGAGGATCCGTAACGCCGTAATGGCGCATAAGGAAAACCTGGACGCGCCCGCTTCCAAGATGACCCGGTCCATACTGGACATCCTGAAGAAGGAGAATTATATCGACGATTACAAGCTTATCGAAGATAAGAAACAGGGCATACTCAGGATATACCTTAAATATGTCGGCGGCAAATCGGTGATCCGGGCCATAAAGAGGGTATCTCGGCCGGGTTTGAGGTTATACAAGGAAAGCGCGAAGATCCCGGCGGTATTGCGCGGCCGCGGTCTGGCCATAGTTTCCACGTCCAAAGGGGTGCTCACGGACAAGGATGCCAAGGCGCAGGGCGTAGGCGGGGAAATAATCGGTTATATCTGGTAAGGTTCGGACTAAACAACATTTAAAAGTCAGGGAAAATATGTCACGTATAGGAAGAAAGATAATCAGCATACCAAACGGGGTAAAGGTCGCAGCGAAAGAAGGCCGCGTTTTTGTCGAAGGGCCTAAAGGCAAGCTCGACATGAGGCTTCCCGACAGGATCGAATTGGAGATCGCCGACTCAAAGATCTCGGTAAAACGCCGCGGCAATATCGCGTCGGACAAGGCGCTGCAGGGATTGATCCGCGCGCTGACATTCAATATGATCAAAGGCGTTGTTGAAGGTTATGTCAAGGAACTGGAGATCATCGGCGTAGGTTTTAAGGCGGTGGTGCAGGGGAATAAGCTGGTCCTGAACGTGGGTTTCTCTCATCAGGTCGATTTCGAGATACCGGCAGGGATCAAGATCGAATGCCCGAAGAACACGCAGGTGGTGATCCGCGGGATCGACAAAGAAAAAGTCGGAGAATTGGCGGCGGAAATACGGTCGGTCTATCCTCCGGAACCGTATAAAGGAAAAGGCATTAGATTTGTGGGAGAACGGGTGCGCAAGAAGGTCGGTAAGGCTCAGGCAACCGGTAAATAAAGGGTATATATAAAATGAAAAACAAGAAAGAACTACTCAGGTTAAGAAGACACCGTAATTTAAGGGTAAAATTGTCCGGGACAACGGAAAAACCCAGGCTGGCGATACACCGCAGCCTGGCGAACCTCTCCGCCCAGATAATCGACGACGTGAAGGGCAAGACGGTCTATTCTCTTTCAACTACCGATAAGGAAATAAAAGCTAAATTCCCTTACGCCGGAAATATCAAAGCGGCGGCGTTCTTCGGCGAGTTCTTTGCCAAACAGGCGAAAGAAAAGGGCGTGACCAAGGTTGTTTTCGACCGGGCCGGGTATCTTTATCACGGCAGGGTCAAGGCATTTGCGGACAGCGCCAGAAAAAGCGGACTGGAATTTTAAGTTTTCTAACGAGAGGTAATTAAAAAAATGCGTGAAATGAATATGGATCAGAAAGAAGCGGTGGAAAAGGTCGTCGCCATCAACCGCGTTACCAAAGTAACCAAGGGCGGCAAAAAGATGTCTTTCAGCGCCCTGGTGGTGGTCGGCGACAGGAACGGCAAAGTCGGTTTTTCGCTGGGCAAGGCCAATGAAGTGGCTGATGCCATCCGCAAGGGCCTTAATCAGGCAAAACGCGGCTTGATAAAGATGCAGATCGAGAACGGCAGCATACCCCACGAGGTCCTGGGAAAGTTCGGCGGGGCCATGGTCATGCTCAAGCCCGCTTCCGAAGGTACCGGCATCATCGCCTGCGGCCCGGTCCGGGCTATCTGCGAGGCCTGCGGCATAAAAGATATCCTGACAAAGTCGTTAAAATCCAATAATCCAATAAACGTGATCAAGGCTACGATCGTCGGCCTTAAAGATTTAAAGGAAGCGTAAAATGAAGAAAAACACCGCTAAAGATAAGGTTGAGACAAAAAGGTCTTTCGGGCTGCATAACCTGCAGGTCCCTAAAGGGGCTCATAAGAAACGCAAATACCTCGGCCGCGGCTCAAGCTCAGGCCATGGTAAGACATCCACCCGCGGCAGCAAAGGTCAGACCTCGCGCGCCGGCCGGGCTACTTACACCGGTTTCGAGGGTGGACAAAGCCCGTTGATCCGCAGGATGCCGAAGCGTGGTTTTACCAGCAAATTCGCCAAGATATACCAGGTGGTCAATATCGAAGGCCTTAACGGGCTTAAAGATAAGGTCATAAACCCGGAAGTATTGTTGAACGCGGGTTTGATCAAGAGCAGGAACAAGATGGTCAAGATACTGGGAGAGGGCGAGTTGAAGAACGCGGTTAGCGTTTCCGCGCATGCCTTTTCTTTATCCGCGCAGGAAAAGATAACCAAGGCCGGCGGAAAATTTGAGGTTTTGAATGTTTAGCGCTTTAGCTAACTCGTTTAAAATCCCCGATCTAAAAAGACGTTTGATAATTACCGGTGCCCTGTTGGTTGTTTACCGCATGGGCTGTTTCATCCCCACTCCGGGCATAGATGGCATTGAACTGGCCAGTTTTTTTGAGCGGATGGCCAAAACCCAGGGCGGCACGCTCTTTGGCATAATTAATATGTTTTCCGGCGGCGCTATGGAGAAACTTACCATTTTCGCCCTGGGTATCATGCCTTATATATCATCTTCGATCATTATGCAGCTTTTGACCGCGGTGATCCCTTTTCTGGAGAAACTTTCCAAAGAGGGCAGGCAGGGATACGAGAAGATCAACCAATACACCCGCTACGGCACTGTAGCCCTGGCGTTAGTGCAGTCGTTCTTCATCGCCATATGGATAGAGAACCTCGGGGCGCAGGAAGGCGTCAAGATCGTCCTTGATCCGGGCCTGGGTTTCAGGCTTTTGACCATGATGACCCTGACTACCGGCACCATATTTATTATGTGGCTGGGCGAGCAGATCCAGGAAAGAGGGATCGGCAACGGCATATCGCTGGTTATTACCGCCGGTATAATCTCGCGCATCCCGTCAGCCCTGCATCAGCTTTATGTCCTGGTTTCCCCGTTCGCGGCATCCCGCAGGCAGATACAGCCGGTCACGCTTCTGGTAATGGCCGGCCTTTTGTGCCTGGTGGTGTTCGCCGTGGTAATGATCACCCAGGGTTACCGTAAGATACAGGTGCAGTACGCCCGCAGGATAGTGGGCAGAAAGATCTACGGCGGGCAATCGACTTATATACCCCTTAAGGTGGATACGTCAGGGGTTATAGCGATCATCTTCGCGCAGTCAATAATACTTTTCCCGGCGACTATCGCTTCGTTCATACCTAACCCGGCATTGCAAAGGTGGGCGATGAACTTTGCCAGGGGTCACTGGACTTATGTGGCCGGAAACGCTCTTTTGATAATTTTCTTCTGCTATTTCTACAACGCCATAGTTTTTAATCCTAACGATATAGCTGAAAATATGAAGAAATACGGCGGTTTTATCCCGGGTATACGGCCGGGCACGCCGACATCGGATTACCTTTTTTACGTGATGAACCGTATTACCCTGGCAGGCGCGGTATTTATCGCGGCGATCGCCATATTCCCGGACCTGATCATGTACTGGCTGAAGATCCCGTATCTGGTCGCGTCGTTCTTCGGGGGCACAGGCATCCTGATCATAGTCGGGGTAATGCTGGATACCATAAAACAGATCGAGTCTCACCTTGTGATGCATCATTATGAGGGCTTCATCAAGGGCGGCAGGATCAAGGGGCGCAGGTCATGAGGATCGTTCTTTTAGGGCCTCCGGGAGCTGGAAAAGGGACCCAGGCCAAGCAGTTATCCAAGAAGCTGGGTTTGCCGCATATTTCCACCGGCGACCTGTTAAGGCAGAATGTTTCCGCGGGCACAGACCTGGGAAAACAGGCCAAGGATTTCATGAACAAAGGCCTGCTTGTCCCGGATGAGCTGGTCACCCGGATGCTTACCGAGAGGTTCAGGCAGCCGGACCTGGCAAAAGGCTTTATATTAGACGGATACCCGCGTAATCTGAACCAGGCCAAAGTGCTTGATGAGATCCTTAAGTCCATGAATATGGGCATTGACCTGGCGGTGGACCTGGATTCAAGCGAGCCGGTGATCATTCAGCGGCTTTCCGGAAGGCTGGTCTGCCGGAAATGCTCGGCGAATTTCCATAAGACGAATATGCCTCCGAAGGTTGAAGGCGTTTGCGATATTTGCGGCGGGGAACTTTACCAGAGGGCCGACGATAAGGAAGAAACGATAAAGAAGCGCCTCGCGGTCTACCGCGAAGAGGTTTCCGCGCTGCTGGAATATTACCGCCGGAACAAGCTTTTAACCACAATTTCGGCGGACGACGACGCGGGAATCGTCTTGAACAAGATTATAGAATTGGCAAGAAGTTTAGATGATCCCCATAAAGTCTGAGAGCGAACTGGCGCTGATGCGCCGGGCGGGCGAGATACTGGCCCAGGTGATGCGCAAGGTTCAGCAGGCGGTACGGCCGGGGATAACGACCGGGGAATTGGACCGGTTGGCCGAAGATCTGATCATTGAGAATAAGACAATACCGGCTTTTAAAGGTTATAACGGTTATCCGGCGGCCCTGTGCGTTTCAATAAACGAGCAGGTAGTCCACGGGATACCCGGTGAACGCCGGTTGGAAGACGGCGATATAGTAAGTTTGGACCTGGGTTTGAATTATCAAGGTTATTTCTCAGATTTAGCGGTTACGGTCGCGGCAGGCAAGATTGACGCCAAGGCGCGCAAGCTGATCGATACGACCAGGCAGGCGTTGAACGAAGGGATAAAGAAAGCCGTTTGCGGCAATCATTTATCCGATGTATCCTGGGCGATCCAGCGTTATGCCGAGAAGAACGGTTTTTCGGTGGTCCGGCAGTTCGTCGGGCACGGCATAGGCAGGCGGCTTCATGAAGAGCCGGAGGTAGCCAATTTCGGACAGGCGCACCGCGGCCCGGTATTACGGCAGGGAATGGTCCTGGCGATCGAACCGATGATCAATTCCGGGACATGGGAATGCGAAGTCCTGGGCGACGAATGGACCGCGGTGACCAAAGACGGGGCGCTTTCCGCGCATTTTGAGCACACTGTGGCGGTCACCGAGGCCGGCCCGCAGATATTGACCAGGCTCTGAAAAACGTAAAATAAGGATCGTATGGCAAAAGAAGATCTTATTGAAACCGAAGGTAAAGTCCTGGAGGCGCTGCCAAACGCGGTTTTTAAGGTGGAGCTGGAGAACGGCCATGTAGTCATGGCCCATGTTTCCGGTAAGATGCGCATGAATTTTATCAGGATATTGCCCGGGGACAAGGTGAAACTGGAATTGTCTCCGTATGACCTGGCTAAGGGCAGGATCACCTTCAGGGTCAAATAACAAGATCATAGAAAGGGCGAGACGTGAAAGTAAAAGCTTCAGTACGTAAAATATGCGACAATTGCAAGGTTATCAGAAGGCGCGGAGTGGTGCGGGTCATTTGCACTAACCCCAAACATAAACAAAGACAGGGATAGATAATTTATAAAGATCCTTCGTTCGCCGGAGGCGGACTCAGGATAAATTCCCGACTGTATAGCGAGCGGGTAATTCAGGAGGAGTAAAGGTGCCGAGAATCTTAGGTGTGGACTTACCAAAAGCAAAGAGAATAGATATAGCGCTGTGCTATCTTTACGGCGTCGGGCGGTTTTTATCCGTCCAGCTTCTTAAAGAAGCGGGGATCGAGCCGAGCAAGCGGGCCAAGGACCTGACCGAGGATGAAGTTTCCCGGATCACCAATACCCTGCAGAAAAGCAGTTTTAAATTCGAAGGCGACCTGCGCCGCGATATAGCCCAGAACATAAAGAGGCTTATGGATATAGGTTCTTACCGGGGGATGCGCCACAAAAAAGGCCTGCCGGTCAGGGGACAGCGGACTAGGACTAATGCCCGGACCAGAAAAGGCCCGCGCCGCACCAATATGGCGATAGCTAAGAAAGTAGAACCGGGTAAGAAATAAAGTAACTCACCCTTCGCCAGCTGGATGCGGGCTCAGGGTGAAATTTTCTCCGCCTAAGGCGGATCAAATTTCAGGAGATCTAATGGTAGAGAAAGCAAAAAAGAAGAAAGTTTTAAAAGGGATCACTTCCGGGGTTGCGCATATCCTGGCGAGTTTTAATAATACCATGATCACTATTACCGATAAACAGGGCAATACCATTTCATGGTCGAGCCCCGGTATCGTAGGCTACAGCGGTTCCAAAAAGGCGACCCCTTTTGCCGCCCAGACCGCGGCAGGCGATGCCGCCAAGAAGGCCAAGGATATGGGCCTTAAGGATGTCGAAGTCCTGGTAAGAGGCCCGGGACCCGGTCGCGAATCAGCGATCAGGGCTCTTCAGTCCGGCGGACTTACCGTTACTTCGATCAAAGATATCACACCAATCCCACACAACGGCTGTCGCGCCAAAAAGAAGAGAAGAGTATAAGCGACGTTTTTTAATTTAAACGGAGTAAAACAAATATGGCAAGGTATACTGGGGCAGTTTGCAGGTTGTGCAGAAGAGAGCAGAAGAAATTATTCCTTAAAGGGACCAAGTGCAATACGGATAAGTGCCCGATCACTAAACGTAATTTTGCGCCCGGCCAGCACGGCCCGACCAAGACCCGCATAAAGATGTCCAACTACGGGTTGCAGTTGCGCGAAAAACAACGGGTGAAGAGGATGTACGGCGTCCTGGAGAGGCAGTTCCGCAAATATTTCGCTGAGGCTTCGAAATCCAAAGGCGTTACCGGAAAGGTCCTCTTGCAGCTTCTGGAAAGAAGGCTGGACAATGTCATCTTCCGTATGGGGCTGGGGACTTCCCGCGCGCAGGCCCGGCAAGTCGTCAGGCATAACTTCGTCGAAGTGAATTCGAAACGCGTGAATATCCCGTCTTACCAGATAGCTGTCGGCGAGACTATTTCGATCAAGGCAAAAGATAAGGCCAAGACCAAGCTGAAGGAGAACATGGAGCTTTCCAAGGACCGTACTGTCCCGTCGTGGCTGCAGTTCGAGCCGGCGAATATGACCGCTCATGTGATCCGCCTGCCGGAAAAGGGCGATATCCTCATGCCGATCGAGGAACAACTGATCGTAGAGTTGTATTCTAAATAACAGGGTAATTTCCCGTTTCGGACGGGTTAACCAAACAAACGCAACGAGAAACGCAGCGTTGCCGAAGTATTAAGGAGAGCGAATATGGGTGTTAAGTGGAGAGATTTTCAACTACCAAAAAAACTGGAATGCGAAGAGTCGAGCTGCACGGATACCTACGGGAAATTCTTTGCCGCTCCTTTTGAGAGGGGTTACGCGATCACCCTAGGCAATTCCTTAAGGCGCGTCCTGCTGTCTTCGATAGAGGGAAGCGCGGTCACTTCGATCAAGATCACCGGCGTTCAGCATGAATTTTCGTCCGTTCCGGGAGTGGTCGAGGATGTCACCGAGATAATCCTGAACCTGAAGAACCTTATACTGCGTTCGCACTCAAAGGTTCCCAAGACCCTGGTGATCAAGAAGAGCACCAAGGGACCGATCAAGGCCAAGGATATCGAGGCCGACGAAGCGGTAGATATAATCAATCCCGAGCTGCATATCTGCACCTTGACCAAAGACATTAAATTCCATATGGAATTGGAAGTGGCCAGGGGCCGCGGTTATGTCACCCAGGAAGCGAATAAAAAAGAAGACCAGGCTATCGGCGTTATTCCGATCGATTCGATATTTTCCCCGGTTAAGAAAGTGAATTTCGCCGTGGAGAATACCCGCGTCGGGCAGAAGACCGATTACGATAAATTGATCTTCGAGATCTGGACAAACGGCGGGATCAGCCCGAAAGACGCGCTTTTATACGCGTCGAACATACTCCAGCGCCATCTGGATATCTTCGTTAATTTCGGCCAGCTGCCGGAAGAAGAGGAAGACGAGCCGGAGATGACCCAGGAAGAGACGGCCTTGTACGAGAAACTGAGGCTGCCTATTTCCGAACTGGAGCTTTCCGTGCGCAGCTCTAACTGCCTGCGTGAGGCCAATATCAAGACCATCGCCGACCTGGTCCGCAAGGGCGAGGACGAGATGCTCGGCTTCAAGAATTTCGGCAAGAAGTCGTTGACCGAGATAAAGCAGCTTTTGGGCGGCATGGGATTAAGCCTGGGAACACCGATCGATCTTAAAAAACTCAAGAAATCTTAAGAGGATATGAACAATGAGACACAAAAAAGCAAAGGATAATCTTAACAGGATCACCAGCTGGAGAAAGGCCACTTTGATCAGCATGGTCAAAAGCCTTTTGAAATACCAGAGGATCAAGACCACGTTGGTCCGCGCCAAGATGATCCGGTCCATAGCGGATAAACTTATCACTATGGCCAAAAAGAACACTCTTACGGAAAAACGCCGGGCCAACCAGATACTCTCGGACCATAAACAGGTTTCGGCCCTTTTTGAGGATATCGGCCCGCGCTTTGCCAAGAGGCAGTCCGGTTTTACCCGCATATTGAAGCTGGGTTTCCGCCGCGGGGATAACGCCGAACTGGTAGTTCTGGAACTTACCGAGATCAAAGAGCCTAAAAAGAAGAGCGCTAAAGCCGAAACCGCGGCAAAGACGGAACATCCGTCCGCCCCGGAAGAGCACGCTGGAAAAGACAAGCCCGCCGAGCATGCTGAAACTAAAGCAGAGCACAAAGCAGGCGAAAAGACAGCTGGGCAGAAACCCGCGAAGAAGTTTTTAGGCGGCATAAGAGGTATTTTTAAGCAGGGAAGAGACTCGTTATAAAACTTTGTTATGCCAAGATCAGGTCTAAAGACGAAGACTTGCGGGGAAATAAGCTAATTTTCACGTAAGTCTTCGTTTTTTTTAACCGACAAATAAAAATGAAAATCAATACCAGGATAGCTGAGAGGTTAGCGAAGATAAACCCGTCGTCCACACTGGCGATCACCGCCAAAGCGAACAAGCTCAAGGCTGAAGGCAAGGATGTGGTCAGCTTCGCCGCAGGTGAACCGGATTTCGATACCCCGGAACCGATCAAGGCCGCGGCGATCAGCGCGATCAACTCCGGCTTTACAAAATATACCCCGACCACCGGGACCCAGGAATTAAAGGCGGCTATCGCGGATAAATTCAAGAGGGACAATAATCTGGTATACGCGCCGAACCAGATCGTTGTTTCCTGCGGGGCAAAACACAGCATTTTTAACGCGCTATTCGTTTTGGTCGAAGCGGGTGATGAGGTGATCATACCCTCGCCTTACTGGGTAAGTTATCCGGAGATGGTCAACCTCTGCCAGGCTACGCCCAAGTTAGTCAAGACCGAAGCGTCCAACGACTTCAAAATGACCCCCCAGGATCTGGAGAAATATATCAGCCCCAAGACCAAGGTGCTCATCCTTAATTCGCCTTCAAATCCGACAGGATGCGTGTATAATGAAGATGAATTGCGGGCTATCGCGGATATCTGCGTGCGCAATAAAATATTCGTGATCAGCGACGAAATATACGAAAAGATCATCTACGATAATATCAAGACGGTATCTATAGCCTCGTTCAACAAAGAGATTTATGACTTGACGATCACGGTCAACGGGCTTTCCAAAAGCCATTCGATGACCGGCTGGCGCATCGGGTATATCGGCGCTCCCGCGGATATAATCGCGGCGATCTCGAAGTTCCAGGACCATTCGACCTCCAACCCGGTTTCCATCAGCCAGAAGGCGGCGGTGGCGGCGCTGGCTATGCCGGATACGGCTTCGCAGGCGATGACCGCGGAATTCCAGAAGCGCAGGGATTATATCGTCAAACGCATTTCCGGGATGAAAAAGATATCCTGCGTTATTCCCAGGGGCGCGTTCTATATCTTCTGCGATATTTCAAAAACCGGCCTGGATTCCATGTCTATCGCCAACCGTTTGCTCGATGAGCAGATGATGGCGGTCATACCGGGCGCGGCTTTCGGCAATGATAACTGTATCCGCCTGAGCTTTGCCACCGGGCTTAAACAGATAGAGAAGGGGATGGACAGGCTGGAGACTTTCTTAAAAACTACCTAGGTAAAGGTACAGGTAGAGGTAGAGAAAAACGTTTTTCTATACCTATACCTTTGCCTCTACCTATGTCAAACGAGAATAGGGGAAAATGGGTAAAACAATAGCGGAAAAGATATTAAGCAAGCACGCCGGAAAGGATGTCAGCGCCGGGGATTTCTGTATCTGTGATATAGATTTCGCCTTCGGCCAGGATGGTACATCTTCGATCATTATCGACCGGATAAAAGAGTTGGGCGTAAATAAACTTAAAACAAAGTTCTGTATGGTCATTGACCACAGCGCGCCGTCTCCGAGCGAAGGGGTGTCCAGGGTGCATAAAAAGATGCGCCAGTTCGGTTCGGATTACAAGGTCGGGCTTTTTGATATCGGCTGCGGGGTCTGCCACCAGGTTATTCCGGAATCCGGTGAGGTCCTCCCGGGCTACCTGGTCCTGGGCGCGGATTCGCATACTTGCACCTATGGCGCGATCGGCGTGTTTTCAACCGGCGTGGGTTCGACCGATCTAGCGGTGGCGCTGGCCACCGGGAAAAGCTGGTTCAAGGTCCCTCCGACGATAAAGGTCGTATTGAAAGGAAAGATCCCGAAAGGTGTATACGCCAAAGATATCATCCTTCATGTTATTTCCAAGACCACTGCCAGCGGCGCCACTTATAAGGCTGTGGAATTCTGCGGCCCGGTCATAGATAAGATCGACATGGACGGCAGATTTACTATGTGCAATATGGTAGTGGAGATGGGGGCAAAAGCGGGGTTTATGCCGCAGGATAAAACGACTATTGAATGGTTCAAGAAAAATGTTCCGTCCGTAAAGAAGATCGTTCCGGTGAGCGCTGACCCTGACGCGGTTTATGAGCAGGTTTTGGAGCTGGATATATCCGGACTTAAACCCCAGGTATCGGTACCGCATAACGTGGATACTACGGCGGACGCGGATAAATTGAAGGATATAAAAATAAACGAGGCGTTCCTGGGGACCTGCACCAACGGCAGGATCTCCGATCTGAAGGTTGCCGCTAAGATATTGAAGAATAAAAAAGTTGCCCCGGGCGTGAGATTTATTATCGCGCCGGCGTCCAGGCCGATATTTTTGGAAGCCCTGGACCTGGGGTTGATCGATATTTTCGTCAAAGCCGGGGCGGTAGTGGTGGCTCCGGGGTGCGGACCGTGTGTGGGCACGCATAACGGCATACCCGCGGATGGTGAGATAGTCATATCCACGGCGAACAGAAATTTTAAAGGCAGGATGGGAAATCCCAACGCGTTTATTTATCTGGCATCTCCGGCTACAGTCTGCGCTTCGGCAATTACAGGCCGGATAACTGATCCCAGAAAATACCTATAAAAGGGGGATGGGGATGGATATACATCAATTATTACTGCTGTGCATCGAAAAGAAGGCCTCTGACCTGCATTTTTCCGAAAATGAACCGCCGCTTTTGCGCATTGACGGCAGGCTGATCCGCACTGAACTTCCCGCCTTGACCTCGGATGACCTTAAGAAAATTATCTACGGCGTGCTCACCGACGCGCAGAAAGAGATCTTTGAAAAAGACCTGGAATTGGACTTTTCGCTGGCCTTGCAGGGGCTTGACCGTTTCAGAGTAAATATCCATATGCAAAAAGGCGTGGTTGAGGCCGCGTTCCGCAGGGTGCCCTTGGTTATTCCTACCGTCGAGCAATTAGGGCTTCCTCCGGTGGTCATCGATCTGGCCCGCAGGCCGAATGGGCTGGTTTTGGTTACCGGGCCCACCGGCGTAGGCAAGACCACAACCCTGGCGTCCATGGTTAATTTGATCAACCAGGAAAGGGAGTGCCTGATCATTTCCGTCGAGGACCCGATCGAGTTCATTTACAGCAATAAGAAATCCATAATCAAACAGCGGGAATTATATTCGGATACGCATTCTTTTTCCAACGCATTGCGGCATTGCCTTCGCCAGGACCCGAATGTTATAATTGTAGGCGAAATGCGCGACCTGGAGACTATCTCCACTACGCTTACCGCCGCGGAAACCGGGCACCTTGTCCTGGCTACTTTGCATACGCCGGACGCGCCGCAAACCGTGGAAAGGATCATCGATGTGTTCCCGCCGCACCAGCAGGCCCAGGTAAAATTGCAGTTGGCGGATTGCTTGCAGGGCGTTGTGTCCCAGTTGCTGCTTCCTAACGCATCCGGCACTGGCCGTGTGCTGGCGACCGAAGTAATGATCGCCACTCCGGGCATCCGTAATCTTATCCGCGAGCAGGAGATCGAACAGATACCCACATTGATGCAGACCGGCAGCCAGTACGGTATGCACACCATGGATAAGTCTTTAAAGGCTTTGTATTCCAAAGGGATCATCACCTTGGATGCGGCCATGACCAAGGTCAAGAATCCCGAAGAATTCCGCCAGCTGTAGACGTTGTAGCTAACCCGCTGGCGTGTTTAGCGTTACAATTAAATGTTATATCGTTCAATTTAGCCTGGTTTAGTAATTTATTTGTAACCTGTTAAATTATAGACGGTTACGTACAACGTCTACTGGGGGAAGAGTGGAGATAAAAGGCAAGACGGTAAGGTTGGGAGATAATATCAACACGGACTTTATAATTTCCGGAAGATATAAGTTCGCGATCACTGATATTAAAGAGCTGTCCAAGCATATCATGGAAGATATTGACCCGGATTTTTCGAAGAAGATCGTTCCCGGGGATACGATCCTGGTAGCCGGAAAGAATTTCGGCATGGGCTCTTCGCGCGAACAGGCGCCCCTGGTCATCAAAGGCGCGGGGCTGGTAGCGGTCATGGCTGAATCTTTCGCCAGGATATTTTTCCGTAACGCCTTCAATGTCGGCCTGCTTTTGATCGAGACCGATACCACTAAGATCGAGGCGAATGACCGTTTGGAGATCGACCTGGATAAAGGCAAGGTGGTCAACCTGACCAAGAATATGCAATTGAATATCAAGCCTCTGCCTGGTTTCATGCAGGAATTCCTGAAAGAAGGCGGGGTCGTTAATTACATCAAAAAACACGGCGAGCTTAAGGTATAAATAAAGACAGAGGTATAGCTATGGCAAAATATACTATAACATTGATCCCGGGCGACGGCATCGGGCCTGAGGTTTCTCTGGCCGCGCAGCGGTGCATTGACGCCACCGGGGTAAAGATCGACTGGGAAGTAATGCAGGCAGGGCAGACCGCGATGGAAAAATACGGAGAATTGCTTCCGCAGAATGTCCTGGATTCGGTAAAAAAGAACAAAGTCGCGCTTAAGGGCCCGATAATCACGCCTATCGGCACGGGATTCCGTTCGGTGAATGTGGCTATCCGCCAGGCGCTGGACCTTTACACATGCCTGCGCCCGGCTAAATCCTATCCGGGCGTCAAAAGCCGGTATCAGGATATCGATCTGGTGATCGTCCGGGAAAATACCGAAGATCTCTACGCTGGTATAGAATTCGAGATCGGCAAGCCTGAGACTGAGAAATTGATCAAAGAGATAACCCTGGCTTCAAAAAAGAATATCCGCCCGGATTCGGGAATATCCATTAAACCCATTTCCGAGACCGCGACCAAACGCATAGTCCGTTTTGCTTTTGAATACGCGGTCAAGAATAACCGCAAGAAAGTAACCTGCGTGACCAAGGCGAATATCATGAAATTTACCGACGGTCTGTTCCTGAAGACCGCCAGGGGTGTAGCCAAGGATTATGAAGGCAGGGTCGCCTTTGAAGAGGCGCTGGTTGATAATATGTGCATGCAGCTGGTGCAGAAACCGCATAATTTCGACGTGCTGGTCCTGCCGAACCTCTACGGAGATATACTTTCCGACCTTTGCGCCGGACTTATCGGCGGCCTGGGCATTGCCCCGGGAGCGAACATTGGCGACGGGATCGCGGTATTCGAGGCAGTGCACGGATCCGCGCCTAAATACGCCGGGCAGAATAAAGTAAATCCCACGGCAATGATCTCATCCGGGATACTGATGCTGCGTTATCTTAATGAGGAGAAAGCGGCGGACCGCCTGGAATCGGCTTTAAAGGCGGTGTTGGCGGAAGGAAAAGACGTTACTTACGACCTTAAACCGCGGCGAGATGATCCGTCGGCAGTGGGGACGAGCGAGATGGCGGACGCAGTCATCAAGAAGCTTGCGTAACATAGGTAGAGGCAGTTGATTATGTTAGAATCACATAGGTAGAGGTACAGGTATAGAAAGGCACTTTTCTATACCTCTGCCTCAACCTATACCTATGTTAATTCGTTGACAAAATTATGAAAATATCGATAGTAGGAGCGGGTAATGTAGGCGGGACCGCGGCTTTACGCGTAGCCCAGGAAAATATCGGTGATGTGGTATTGATCGACGTGGTCCCGGGGATGGCCAAAGGCAAAGGCCTTGATCTGGCGGACAGCCGCTGGCTGACCGGGAAGAATTACCAGCTTACCGGTACTGATGATATCTCCGGCCTGAAAGGCTCGGATATCGTGGTGATCACCGCAGGCCTGGCCCGCAAGCCGGGAATGACCAGGGAAGACCTGTTGAACAAGAACAGCCAGATCCTTAAATCCGTATGCGTTAAGGTCAAAGAATTAGCCGCGAACGCGGTAGTAATTATTGTGACCAATCCTCTGGATGTAATGACCTATTTCGCGGTAAAGAGCCTGGAATTCAAGCCTGGCCGGGTTTTCGGCATGGGCGTCACTCTCGACGCCAGCAGGTTCGCCAATTTGATCAGCGAACAATTATCGGTCGCGGTCACGGATATACAGCCGGTGGTTGCCGGATGCCACGGAGAGGGGATGCTGCCGTTAGCCCGCTTTACCCGGATAAAAAACAAAGCACTGACCGAGATCATTACGGATAAATCCAGGATCGATGAATTAGTCAACCGCACTGTTGACCGGGGCAAGGAGATCGTTTCGCTGCTGGGCTCGGGAAGCGCATATTACGCGCCGTCAGCCGCGATCTGCCAGCTGGTCAAGGCGGTGGCAAAAGATGAAAAACTGACCCTGGGCGTATCCGCGTATTTGAACGGGGAATACGGATTAAAAGATATAACCGTGGGCGTGCCTTGTCTTATCGGACGCAACGGCGTGGAAAATATCGTTGAGCTGGACCTCAACCCGGAAGAAAAATCCGCGTTCATCAAATCCGCTGAATCTATTCGCCAGTTGACCAAGAGCCTGGCTTTTTGAACCAAGCATAATCTAAATCCCGGGACTGTCTTATGTATGACGTAGCAATTATCGGCGCAGGATGGGCGGGATATAACGCCGCTATCGAGGCTCAAAAGCTGGGGGCTAAAGTTTGCCTCATTGAAATGACCCATATCGGCGGGACATGCCTTAACCGCGGATGCATACCGACCAAAGCCCTTTTGCAATCGGCAAAAGTCCTGGATACCTGCAGAAAAGCGGCAGGTTTCGGGATAAACTCACAGCCGCCGTCCGCGGATTTCAGCGGCATCCAGGCGCGCAAAAATAAGATAGTCGAGCAGCTGCGCCAGGGCATGCTTTTCAGGATCAAAGGCATAGATTTTATCAATGAATCCTGCGTGATCGCGGATGCGCAGACCATACTGGCGCAGGGCCAGACCATAAAGACCAAAGCCATGATCCTGGCCACCGGCTCTTTCCCGGTCGAGCTGAAATCCTTCAAGTTCGACGGCAGCAAATTCCTTTCCAGCGACAATATCCTTAATCTTGAAACCATCCCGAAATCGCTTTTGATCATCGGCGGCGGGGTGATCGGCTGCGAATTCGCCAGTTTATTTTCCTGCCTGGGCAGCCAGGTGCATATCGTTGAAATGATGGACCAGCTTTTGCCAGGCGAGGATAAAGAGGTTAGCCGTAAATTAGAGCTGTGCTTTAAGAAAAAATCGATCAAGGTGAATACCTCTACCGACGCCGCTACGCTGGATATTGACGCGTATGAGCGGGTTTTGGTCGCGGTAGGCCGCAGGCCGGTCCTTGCCGGGCTGGAAAAACTCGGCTTGAATGTTGAAAAAGGCAAGATCGCCGTAAATGAATTCCTGCAAACCAATGTCCCGGGCGTTTACGCCGCCGGAGACTGCACCGGCAAGGTCATGCTGGCGCATTACGCGGCATACCAGGGAAAGACAGCGGCCTGGAATATCTGTAATCCGGATAAACTGGCGAAAGCGGATAATAAAGTCATACCGGGATGCATATTCACCAATCCTGAGATCGCCAGCTGCGGTATCAATGAAGACGCGGCCAGGAATAACGGCATCGCGGTAACGGTTTATAAATTCGATTTCCTGGGTTCGGGAATGGCCAAGATACTGGATGAGACCGACGGTTTTATCAAGATAATCGCAGAAGAAAAAAGCGGCCGGATAATCGGCGGCTCGATCATCGGGCCCAGGGCAACTGAACTGATCAGCGTGATCTGCACAGCCGCAAGCTCGGGTTTAAGCGTCAGCCAGCTGAAAAGAACGATCATGGCCCATCCCA
>Ga0074199_1000595_pt1 | contig 51161 bp, 32 predicted proteins | sample EPASupsiteSAE347_FD_64528 | JGI IMG/M metagenome (GOLD analysis project Ga0074199, IMG submission 64528) | Bioremediated contaminated groundwater from EPA Superfund site, New Mexico - Sample SAE3-47 | ecosystem: Environmental > Aquatic > Deep subsurface > Groundwater > Contaminated ... | reverse complement strand
AGTGTAGATTTTGAGATTCCTGTCGATTTATTATCATATTGTCATGTAAATAAAATAATTGATTTTATTGTAGACTCAAACAATGATCAGATATTATTAACGGATAAAGGTAAATTTTTTGTAAGTAAATATCAATCGGATAAAAATAAGCTCCTTTTTAATTAAATAATATATTATATAAAATAATATGAACGAATACGAGCAATTTGCAAAGAACATTGCCAGACAAGCTGGTAAAATTATGTTTGATAATTTTAAGATGGGCATGGATAAGAAGTGGAAAAGTGATAACAGTCCTGTAACTGAGGCTGATTTGAAAATAAACAAGCTCTTGATTGATGAGGTGAAGAAAATTTTTCCTGAGCATTCTGTTTTGGGAGAGGAGGAAAGTAATTTTGTTGGTGATAGAAAGATGGTTTGGGTTTGTGATCCTCTGGACGGAACCTTGCCTTTTTCGCACGGCGTGCCGATTTTTACATTCTCATTGGCATTGGTTGATGATGGTGTGCCTATTTTAGGCGTTATCTATGATCCAATTTTGGATCGGATGTTTTATGCGAGCAAAGGACAAGGGGCATATTTGAACGGGGATAAGATTTCAGTTAATTCATTAAGCAGTTTAGCTAATGGCGTAGTGAGCATCGATGCCTCGGGTGAAAAAGTAGGCGTTGATTTTTTTAAGACGCTGAAGGGTTTGTTTGATAATAAATGCAAGGTCTTTAAATTCATATCGGTTATCTATGGAGCAATGCTTATTTCGGCCGGAGAATTTATCGGAACTATTTTTCTTAAAGACACCGCTCATGATGTGGCAGCTATAAAAATTTTAGTTGAAGAGGCGGGAGGTAAGGTAACGGACTTGAATGGCAATGAACAGCGGTATGACAAAAAATGTAATGGTATTATTGCTTCTAATGGATTGGTACATGATGAACTGGTTAAGATAGTTAAAAATGCAAAAATCAATTAGTTAAAATATGCCAACCAAAAAAACAAAAATCCAATTCATAATGCTTCACCACTCCGCCGTCTCACACGACAAGAATGCGGATCAATTCGTCGCGAACAATAAATATCATGAAGGCAAGTGGGGTGTAGAAAGTTCGTTGGGATTTTATTTGGGCTATAATTATGAAATCGCCAAGAATGGTCGCGTGCGACAAGCGCGAGCGGATGGGGAGGCAACGGTGGCCTGTTATCAAAAGAAGATGAATGACGGGCGTTGCTTGCATATTTGCCTGGATGGTAATCTTGATTTGGAAGAGCCGGCTCCGGAACAAATTTATGCTCTACGAGATTTATTACGAGATTTGGCATATAAGCATAGCCTTGATGCAGACAAAATTGTTTTTCACAATCAATATGCCAAAAAAACTTGTCCTGGCAAGAATTTGGATTTAAATTTCGTCCGCAGTCTGATTCAATAGTAATTTATTTTTAAAAAAGAGCTAATTATAGCTCTTTTTTGTTTTTTACTTAAAACCGAAATTAATTATTGAATTTATTGTAAATAAACTTGACTTTTTAGCGAAAATATGATAATAATAACGTAACAAATTTCATCGACATTTGTCGATGTTTGGACATTAACAATGGGCACATCGCCCTAAATAGAGCCTAAGTGGCAAAAAGGAGGGGCAGTATGCGTAAGATATTGATTTCAATGATGGTTGTTTGCTGTCTTTCGGGTGCCATGGTAACTCAAGCGGTAGCCAAGGATAAATGTTTAAAAATTTCCGGTTACAAAGCCGGGCAATCAGAGGTGAGCGAGGGAATGAAAAAATTCCTTAGCCATGCCGTTGTTTCAATGGAGAAAGGTCAGTCAAATTTGGTTATTGCGGTAGAAGGATCGGCGGATGGCGCAGATAACAAAAATAATCACCTTGGGCGTGAGCGCGCTGAAAAAATGGTATCAACTTTGAAAAATCTTTTTCCGCAAGCCAAGGTGACAATCAAGTCTCAAGGCAGTTCACTGAAGCCTGGAGAGGTTGCAATTTGGTTTCAGTCAGAAAAAGCATCGGCGAGCATTGCCAAAAATGAGTCCGTTGAAAAAACAGTCACTCCGGCAATTGCGGACAAGGCAATGCCTGCGAAGCGAGTAATTGAGGCAGAAGATTTTAAGGTGGCATCCAAACAAAATGAGGTTGCCGCATCTGAAGCAAAGACTGTGAAGGCGATTAAAAATGAGGCAGAAGTCAAAGTCGCTAGTGCGGCCAGAGGAGAGCTTTCAGAAGAGGCGATGCGTGTCGAGGAAGAAGCTTTGTTGAAAAAAATCGAAGCTGAAGAGGCGGCAACAAAAAATGCATCCTCTGAGACAGGTGATCAAAAAGGCATTTTCGCAAGCTTGCTGGCAATGATCTCTGGTTCGACGAGTGCAGTTTCTGAAAAAAATAGCAACGACGGTGCGGTAGCAACAAAAAAAGTCGCAGAGACACCGATGTTGACAAAGACGGAACAATCAGTGTCATCGGAAAAAATCAACCCCTTCAATCACTGGGCAATCGCTGGCTATATAGCTGTGTTTGTCATTATTATTGCAATTTTAGCTTGGTTGCTTAGGACGCATCGGCAATCTTCTTTTATTGAAGAGGTTGACGGTGACGATGAAGGCGATGATAATGCCGGCTCTGATGATGACGAAAGTGGTCCGAGCTTGATGGATTGTATCATCAAGCCAGCCGTAATAGTGAAAAAGGGCGGAGGTGATGAGAATCATGAATCGGGTCCCAGTCTTGAATCGGAAAAAATCGATATTGCCACAACGGGTAATATTGCCAATGAAGATGCAAAGGCTGAAGAAGAGGTAATTTTTAAGATCGATATTGTTGGCGGACATTATCTGATTCCGATTAAAAAAGTAATCGATCCAACTCGGATAAATTATCTCGGAAAGTTCCCGCGAGTGGATTTTATCTCACCTTTTACTGCCCTGGAAGGCAAATCAGTCATTCATGAATCTGAGCCGCTTTTGAGACGATTTTTGTGCACGGTTGTCGGCGCAACATCGAATTTCAAAATCCAACTGGATGAATTGATTGCTGATGGGGTTGTAAAATATGTTGCAGAGGCGGGGCAGTCGAAGTCGCTCGCGACTACAGAGAAAAAAGGATCAGAAAAACCTGCGCCCTTGCTCTTTATGGTTGGCGGCAAAGATGACATGCCGGAAGTTCCGAAGGTTGGCATCGCGACAGTCTAGTTATTTCTCGAGCGGGAATCAAGATTCCCGCTCGTTACTACTTTTGGAGGTGATGAATGTCGACAATCAGAGAAAGGAAGTTGATGTTTTACCTGTGTTTGCTTGGGTTGATAGCCATAGCCATTGGCAGTAGTTGCGGTTATTACTATATGGCAGCTTCCAAGGCAGCAACTATACGGGAGGCGGCTATTGCGGAATTGGGAAAAAAACACAAGGACTATATTGAAAAGCTGAAAGGGGAGCAAGAAGAGCACGAGGATAATTTGAAAAATGAGCACAAGCTTGCTCTGACAGCTGCCAAACAAGAAGCCGCAACGATGGCCGCTGAAAAGGCGCAAGGAAAAATCAATGACGCTTATCGACAAATTGTGCAACTTAAAGAGCAGTTGAAAAAAAAAGGAGACAATCTTCGTGACACAACCGAGGAGATGATACGCGCGAAACAGGAGTTGGCGAGCCTTAAGATGTCTAGACAACCCATAGTAAAGGCGCCATCAGCAAAAAAACAAACTGTTGGACAGAAAAAAAGATGAAAAATTGTGGATGGATTTCAGGAGCGAAAGTTTCTGTAATCCATCCTTTTTTATTTTCATTTTTCTATGTTATATGGGAGTAAAATAAGCTTAAATAACAAAAATCCGATCCCGAAAACAGGAGATGGCGAGTAAAGACTTATCCACATTGACCATATTTGCGATTTGGTGTATAATATAAATATATCTTTGTGGGGTTGTGTAAAAGAGTGACAGCACTTCATAGATATTCGCTTAAAAATAAGCGAAACAAAACAAAACAAAAAGCAAAATCAAAAATAAAAAAAACAAAATTGACAATTCGATATTCTAGAATCGGCATAAGGGATTTTTTAGGCAAGATGGGATTGAAATGCAAGACACTGGTCAAAACTAAATAGTGATAAATTTTTTTGAAAATGCTTTTTGTAAAAAGGCATTTTTTTGTTTATTTCACTATGAATACACAAACCTCTTACAAAAGTAATTTTGTAGAAGATTCGTTGATTCGTGGAAAAAAATCCCCATGCAATCGGCAAAATGCGCACAAAAGATTTAATTAATAAATCCCCATGATTTCCATTGTCTAGGCATAGACGGTGGGCAGGTCGAAGTCAGGGCTTTAAAAGCTACATCCTAAATGGATGTATATAAGCGCTTATATCTTAACTAAATAAAAACAAAAATTATGAATAAAAAACAAAACAAATTCATAGCCTCCTTGGTCATGGTTTCTTTGTTAATAGCTATTTATGGCTATTTCCCAGGGAACGTCCAGGCTATAAATTCGTTGACGCAGGCTAAGGCTCTTTTGAGTGAGTCAGCACCTGGAACAGCGGCAACGACAACTTTTTCTTTTACATCAGCAACAACGACAGCTATCGGCGGTTATTTTCAAGTGAGCATGCCTACCGGTTTCGAGTCTGTTATTGGCAAAACGGTTACATGCCCAGCTGATTATACAGCCACTACTCCAGACGCTACTACTGTTGTGTGTACAGCAACAGCGCCTGTAGCCGGTGGTGCAAAGACAATCGTTTTAGCCAATGTTGTAAACCCAACAGCTACTACTAGCAAGGTTTATACTATTTCTCATTATGATGCAGGCACAAATTTGGCAGAGCAAGTGCAAGTTGTTGTTCAAATTATCGATAATATTTGGATGACAGCTCGCGTTGACGCTACTTTGAATTTTGTGATTGCTGGAACTTCAACTGGGGCAGTGGTTAATGGATTGACATGTACGGCAACAACAACAGCGACTTCAACTCCTTTTGGAACATTGGCCGTTGGCGTGAGATCAAATGTTTGTCAAGAATTAAGAGTGACTACGAATGCATCTCAAGGTTTTACAGTGACCGTAGAGGAAGATAATGAAATGACTTCTGATGGTGGCGACAATATCAATAGTTTTGATAATTCTATGGATGGAACCGGTTCATCGACTGCACATGTCTGGGCTTTGCCATCTGGCATCCTTGATTCAGATTATACTTATGGTCACATGGGTTTGACTTCTGATGATACAGACTTGAGCACGCTTGGCGGTTATGTTAATACGGATTTTTATAATGCTGGCACGCCACAATTTGCTGGTTTGACTGCCTCAACTCCGATGCCGGTTTATCATCATGATGGACCAGCTGATGGTTTGACTCAGGACAAAGGAAGAGCGATGGTGTTGTATAGCGCCGAAATTAATGCTTTGCAACAAGCCGGTGACTACGAAAATACTTTAACCTATATCGCAACCCCGACTTACTAACAGTCGTGGAAAATAAATTCCCGACTATACAAAAAGCTGTAAGCTTTTATATATTTGATTGCCTTTCCGCCCAAGGCGGACAAGCGGTCATGATTTTGCTCCCTCTCCGGGCTTTTGCCCGGGGAGGGGTTTTGTTTGTCCACAGACTGGAATTAATTACGAATTACGAATTACGAATTACGAATAGTTGAATAGATATATATGTATTGTATTTATGTAATTTTAGCCAACCGCTTGGCTTTTTTTGTTTTCATTTTATTTTAATAATCGAGTATGACAAAATGGGTAAAAATATGTTATAATAAGCATAGTGAGATTTCTCTGTGGACAACCTCGGAGAAGGTCGAAAATCTTGCGAAAATAAAGGCACTTAAAGTTTAAAGAGGCTTTCGGTGCACGAAGAAAAAACATCTAAGATTTAAAGAGGTTTTAGTTGTTTATCCGCCTTTGCAAAAGCTACGGCGTGACAAAGAAAAATATTTAAAGTTTAAAGAGGCTTTAAATATTTAAAAACAAAAATTCGCTACGGCGAGCTAGAATTGAAGAGGTTCTAGGGTTTTAAAACAAACTGTTTTAAAAATACAAACAAAAATAAGCTTATTTTTTAATTGATTGCTTAAATAACAATCAATTTATCCCTTATAAATTAAAATAAATTTAATTAATTAACCCGTTTCGGCGGATTGATTGCTTAAATTTTATTCCCATGCAAAAAACAAAAACAAGAAGATTTCTTGTTGCCTTAGTAATTTTTTCTATGGTAACAACTTATTTAACAATGCCAACAGTGAAAGCGGCTTCATTTGATTCTGCAAAAGACACAATCAGTGATTCAGCACCTAGCATTGTTACTACCCACACTATCGCGATCGATATGAGCACAGCTTTAGTAGCCGGTGACTATATCAGTATCGATTTTGGTTCATTCACGGGAGCTGTTGAAATAAATACTGATTGTTCTGCCTTCGGCACTTCAGTAGCTTCAACTACTCCAGGCGGCTTAGTCGGTTGTGAAGCAACTGGCGCAGTAGCTTCAACATCAGTGCAAACAATTACTGTTACTGATGTAACAAGTCCAGCGGCTGGAGGCTACTCTGTTTATGCTCGAACCTATCATGCTAATGGAACAGAAATCGAAAATGCACAAATGATTGTGTATTTAGTTGATTCTGTGACTGTTAGCGCGCACGTTAACGCAACTTTGACATTCGGAGTTACAGCTGTTAATAATGGCGTAGATGTAAACGGCATTACAACAACTGCAACCTCTACAGCAACTACTGTGCCATTCGGTACATTAAGTTCTGTAGCGCCGTCAGTTGTTGGTCAAGAGTTATCAGTAACCACTAATGCTAGTAATGGTTTTAGTGTAACTGTGCAACAGGATGGTGAAATGGTTTCTGCAGCTGGTGCTAATATTAACAGCTTTAAAATGGCTGCGAATGGCACAGGTTTGGCAACACCTGAGATCTGGTCTGATCCAGTGGCAACATTGGGTAGCGATAATACCTATGGTCATTTGGGTTTAACCACTAATGATTCTGACCTTCTTGCTTTAGGCGGTCAAGATTTTACTGGTGCTCAATTAGCTGGTCTAGAAGGAACAGCGCCTATGCAGGTCATGTCTCATGACGGAGCTGCTGATGGTTCAACTCCAGACAAGGGTAAGGTTAGAGTGGCTTATGAAGTTGGTATTACTGACTTACAAGAAGCTGGTGATTATCAATCAACTTTGACTTACGTTTGTACACCTACTTACTAATATTTAGTAAATAGATTCTATATAGTAAAAACTCCTCCGGTTTTACCGGAGGAGTTTTTTGTTTTGCCTTCGCCACGCCGTAGCTTTTTTTGCGTTGGCGGTTTTTTTATCCACAGTGATATTTTTAAGACTATTGCCACTATATATATCGCAAAAAAGTCCTTTAAATCTAGCATTTTAATATTATTTTAGAGTGTAGTGAATTATTGCACGAAGACCCTAAAAAATGTTATAATAACTTTAGAAATCATTAAATTGTGCATAAAAATATTTCACATAAATTTCTTCAATCCGCCTTGGGCGGATCTGCGAAAACAAAAACAAATCATCTCGGTATCCTGCTAAAATTAAAATAAAAACCCTCCTTCGCTAGCGCTACGGCGTGGCAAGGCAAAAACAAAAATTAATTAAACAAATAATTAATTTTTTTATTTTCCCATGCTTGATTGGAAAGAAAAGACTAATATTCCTTTTGATTTATTGAAAAAGGTAAAAAGTCAGCTAAAAGAACGCAGGTTTAGCTGGCGTTTTGTTTTTATTACGTCTTTGATTGTATATGTCTTTGGTTTTTCGCCTTTTGGTTTTGCGCGTAACACGATTCGGGCGATTATGGGCGTCGATGTGGCAGTCATTGATTTGTATGTCAGCACGGCGCGTCTGGGTGGAGAGCAGGATACATATCAATCAGGTTGGTGGAGCGAGAACAAGGCGTTAAATGAGCCGGATATGGGGCCAAATAGCGACTTGTTAGCTTTTAATGATGGCAATTCGGCTTTTTATGCCGGCGGAAAATACTCTTTAGTTTTAGATAATTTTTTACCTTCGAGTGATTATAGCGCAACAGGTGTTGAGCAAGTGGAGCAAGTGACCGAGCAGTCAGTGGAGAGTGTAAATACGGATTCTTCAGTCGTAGATGAAGTGTTTGAAGAAGTGCCAGATGTAGAGGAAGCGGCTACCACAACCGAAAATGTTGTTGAGTCCGAATTGAATTCAGAAGAGACTGTGATAGATGCAACGGTCGATGATCAGGCTGTTGTGGTTGATGAGCCGACAGTTGTTGACGAACAACCCATAGTTGATGATTATGAAAGTGTTGAGATAATCGAGCCAGTGCAAGAAACTTTGCAAGACAGTCCGCCGGTGGAAGTGATTGAGGAGGCATCTCCAGTAATAGAAGACAGCTCGGAAGAGGTTTCGTGGTTGGATAGGACTCAGAATTTTATCGACAAAATCAGTGCCAGTGTCAAGAATTATTATGCAATGGCCGAGTCGAATGCAATCGATCTCGAAAGTTTCGGTACTTTTCAATCCGCGACTATCAAATTATCATTAGCAGCGTCCTCAGTGTCATCTCAGCCAGTGGTGAGCGAGAATGAGCAAGCGGATATGCCAAGTGAAGAAGTGATGCTTATTGAAGGTGAATTAGCGAGCTCGACTGGTGAATTAATGCTTCCTCTCCCCGCGGGAGACGGCACATCCGCCGTGGAGGAGAGCCGGGGTGATGGGGAAGTTTTGCCTGGTGTTGATGAACAAATAATCGCTACCAGCACTCAGTCTCGCTTGGATTTGATTAGAGATTTTTTTGCTGCAAGAGCGAATGCACAGGTCGATGACAGGATTGTTATTTGGTATGCAGTCGGCGAGATGACCGGCACCTCAACTGATGGTTTGTTGTGGCAAGAGTTGGGACGTCTTAGTGATGTCGATGCTTCTAATGCCTTAAATGGCGGTTATTTTGAATATCCGGCAGATTTTTTGAAAAATTGGCAAGATGTAAAAAATTTGCATTTGAAGCTGGAGGGCATTGCTGATGATAATGATGATTTCGTTCTTTACCTAGATGGTGTGTGGGTATCGGCGGAGTATGAAGTCGCTGACGATGCTCCGGAGCTAGAGGCTTTGCGACGAGCGCGTTGGGAGCAAGCCTTGGAAATGTTGTCATCACAGAAGGATTTTAAGATTAACGAGAAGGGCGAGATTCGTTTTAAGTATAAGAAAAATAAAGAGAAGTTGTTATCGAAAGTGGGGGAGTTCTTGGGTTGGACCAGTTATTGGAGTGATATTGATTTGCGAGTTGAATTAATCGGTGCCGGAAACAAGGCTTTGAATGTGCAGCCGACGATTTTCTTTGAAGATGATGGTGAATTCGTAATCAAGTTGCCGGACTTGCCCGCGGATTTTCAGCCTGGAAAATATGCGATTAAATTTACGATTAGTGATAACTCCGGAGACGTGCCCGAGACAATTGAGTTGTCTAGAGATTTCAGCTGGGGCGTTTTGGCTTTGAATTATGATAAAGCGACCTACTTGCCAAATGAAAGAGCTTATTTGCAAATGGCGGCCTTGGATGATGGCGGACATACGCTTTGTGATGCGAATTTGATTTTGAAGATAACTAGTCCGAATGGCATAGTGAAGGAATTGAATACAGCCAGTGGCACGATTGCCTTGAGTCCGGCTTGCGGTCCGGAAACAGTGACTGATGTTCCTGATTATTTTGCTTATTACGATGTGGCTGAAGCTGGGCAATATGCTATTGAGCTGACAGCTATCACCAAGAATGGCACACGTCAAATCTCCGACGTATTGGAGGTAAAGGGCGATTCGTCTTTTGAAGTGCAACGAGTTGGAGCAACAAGAATTTTCCCAAAAGAAGACTACACTTTCTCGACTGTGATCAAAGTAAATGCGGATTATGCTGGCGATATTGTTGAGTCTATGCCGGCTTCTTTTAAAATTATCAATTACGAATTACGAATTACGAATTCGATTGAACGAGATCCTTATGGGGCAAATTTTAAATATGAAGAAAGTGTGGTCGGCGATCGCAAGGTTTTGACTTGGAAAGGTGTCGAAATCTTGAAAGGAGATATTTTGGAGATTACTTATCGCCATGACGCGCCGGATGTATCACCGGAGTTTTATTTATTGGGACCCCTTCGACTCATTGACACTCGCTCAGGGCAGGCCACTTCGGCAGGATCTGGACAAGTTTTTGAGGAGAGTAGGGCTTGGCAGATTGCTTCAGATGCAGTGTTTAAGCGTGCAAAGACAGTGGCTTTTATGGCTGGAGTTTATAACGGGGCGGCGACAACGGGACAATCAGCTAACACTGATAATAGTTTTGCAAATTTTAATTTCAGACTAGCGGAGACTGGAGTGGTTATTAAAAATGCTTATATTATGTTTGAAGCTCAACTTGGTGGTTATGCTGATAACGCTGGAAATTATACGGCTTATACCTTGGCTTTTGATACTTGCCAAGAGTCATGTACAGCTAGCTCAACAACGGGAACGGGCAGAGCGGTTCAAGCTGATAGCACTGTTTTAGCTTTTGATGAAACAGAGAGTAATCAAGTGCGTTTGCTTTTTGATGTGACTAACGAGGCGCAGTTGGCGGCTTATACTGGTGATGGTGCTTTGATGGATGCTTCAATGCTTTACAATTTTGCATATGGCACGACGGCTAATATTATTGTAAATGCTAAGGCTGTCCTATATGTTACTTATGCTTATGATTCTAATTCTGTCAATCTTACTAATACGGTCTCTTACCCTCTGGATTCAACTAATGGCACGGATCGTGGTTCTCGGCAGGCGAGTATCGCGGCTTGCACGCGCAATAGTACTTGCCCGGTGTTTGATTATAAAATGGATGTCCCGGAATTTCCGATCGCAGCTTCAAGTACGAGTCGATTATCGCAATGGTTTAGATTTTATGATACCAACAATGGCAACAACACCACAGATTTGGAGCCGAATGTTAATATTCAAGGTGTCGACGTTAATAGTGTCAGCTTCCACCATGAAGCGGCTTTGAGTACGCAGGCGGTGATGCCGGCAATGTATTTTCCTTATGCGGCTAATCTTGGTTATGCAGAGAATGCGTCTCAGCAGGTGGAATATTTTATTAATTCGGCGACTAATTATGGCGTGGGTGGCGAAGTATTTGAGACATATATCGCTTCTTCAAGCGCAGCAACTAAAACAAGGACAGTTTCTTTGCCGATGGGAATAATAAGCAATGATGCGATAAACTCCTTATCAAGTAAAGAGGTTGGGATATATTTTCCAGAGAATGGCAGTGCGACCGGAACAGTAAAAATCAAGAGCGCTTGGGTGCGTTTGATTACTAGTAACATCTCAACAACAGCAAGTACATTGACGGTTTCTGATAAAGTGGGTGATAACGCCACTTCTTCGAATATAGTTTATAATTTCGATTCAGGCACCACGATTACCAAATCATCGTTCAATCTGATTTATATTATCGCTTCATCAAGTTATGCGGAATTGGAAAATGCCAACGCGACGACGGAGAAAAAAATAAGAATCAATACGACGCCAAATGTTTTGACTTATGGCGGCATTTCAGCGGAATTAATGATTACCTATACATATATATCGGAGGGTAATGGTTATTTGACGTCTTTGAATTTGAATAGCGGTCAAAGCATGACGGCTGGTAATGACCAAAACGTCACAGTTAATGCGGCTGGCGGGGTTTTTCCTGAGACAAGCAACAAGACAGTTTTGGCGGGTGGCATATTGGCTAGTTACCATTTCAATAATTCAACGGTAAATTTAATGCCGACAGCCAACGCTCTTAAGGATGTTAATTTAAGTACCAGCTCGCCGGTTTGTTCCAGTGCCTATGTATCATTTGCAGTTGGCGTCAATATGTTTACGGAATTTTATAAAGATGTGACGGCAAATTTATTGACAGCTGATAATCAGACTTATCAAACTTGTCTTGTTAATAATGGAGCTGGAAACGCGACGACGGGAGCGAAGATGAATGGACAATTGATTTATACCTATAAGTGGGATAATTATCCGCCGACTGGCTTGTTTAATTCAGTAGTGACTCGGCGCGATGGAACGGGTGTGGTTGACTTGTCGATTGAGATTGATGATTTAAATGATCAAGAGACGATGGCAAAATTGGAATATGCGACAGGCACGAGTTGTGTCTTTGGTCCGGCAGGTGATCCGACGCTTGATGAGAATGGTGACAATGTGACAGCTGATTTCGGGGATCCGGAAGTTTTGAATGCGCAGGCGTATCAGGTTGGCACTGATGCCAATCCGATTAGAACCGCTTCTGGCACGAATTCGGTCTTTTTCGATTGGTTGTCACAAAGTGATTTAGCGAATCTGGAAGGAGACTATTGCTTGCGTTTGACAGCGAATGATTCCTTGATAGATCAAAGCGTGTCCGCGACGACGACGGTCTATGTTGATAATTTGAAGCCGACAGCGCCGGGCGCTTTGAGTTTGAATAAGCGCACGGGCAGTTCTTTGACTGTTAATTTCGGTGCAACGAGTACAGAAACCAATTTTGTGGAGTATAAGATTTTTTATAAAGCTTATGACGGCACCGATCCGACAGAAGGTAGTAGTGTTTTAGCCTCATCAACTGATGCAAATTTAGGTAGTAAGTTATTCAATGGCGTGGCAACTACAACAATTCCGTCTTTGAGCTCGCGGGTGAAATATAGCTTGGCGATTTGGGCTTACGACGCTTATGGCAATAAGGCAAGCTCGAGTCGGGTGGATATCGAGACCAATGATGCGCCGATAGTGAGCTTTAATTCCATGGCGCAACGGACTGATGGCGGCGGGACAGTGGATTTGTCAATCGAAGTTGATGATAATAATAATGACGATACTGTGACGGCAAAAATGGATTATGTTTTGGGGGCAGCGTGCAACTTCAGTTCGCCGGCCATGCCGATGTTAGATGAGAATCAAGCTAATATTCAGGCTGATTGGGGAACGCCGTCGATTTCTAATGCGCGCGAATATCAAATCGGTACGACCTCTAGTTTTATTATCACTTCGCCGGGGTCGAATACTTTGAGTTTTGATTGGTTCGGCAAGACTGATTTGCCGAGCGGTGATGCCACTTATTGTCTGCGAGCACAGGTAAAAGACGATCTGGATAGTCAGATTATCGTGGCGACAAGCACGGTGACTATTGATAATGTCAATCCGACAACGCCAGGTGCTTTGATTAATGGTGGCGTGACGACCAACAGTGTTTTATTGGTTTTTGCGACGACGACACCGGCAACAGACACCAATCCACCAACAACGAACGCCTATAAGATATTTTACAAGGAAGGCACGAATGGTGTGACCGAGGCGAATACGGAATATGATTTGACCGCCTTGAATGCCTATAATTATAATGGGGCGACTTCGAGCCGATTAAGCGGCTTGAATCCGGACACGAACTATGTCTTTAATATTTGGGCTTATGATAAATATGGCAACAAGATTGCATCAACAGAGATGACTGCCAAGACTAATAATACGATCGTGAATAATTCTTTGACCTTTGTAAATCCGACTTCGGGGAAGACCGCTTTGGCAGAAAGTACAGAGTGGATTTTCAGGGCAGTGGTAACTGAGGAAAATGGCTGGTCGGCGCTGGATAACGTGAAATTGCGCTTGGCGGATAATGCCGACAGTGTTTCTCCATATGTTGATTTGGAGTTTACCTGGAATCAGGCAACCAATCAGTTTACAGAGACTGGCAGTGATGTTTCAGGTGGGGTGTCATTGGGTAATAGTTCCTCAAACTGTATGTCGAATACCTGTACTTTGGATTTTAATTTGATTTTTAATAAGACTTTTGGTAATACGGGCGTGGAATACGCGGCTGGTCTTTATAGTAGCAGTGATGCGGCCAAAGTCGATGAAGATAATTATTCATTATTTTATGAAGTGCGAAAGATATTTGTTAATCAGTTGCATTATCGCTGGCGCAATGATGACGGAGGCGAGTAGGCGCGACGCGCAATTAAAAATTATCAATTACGAATTACGAATTTTTTTGTCATTTCGTAGCGGAGCGGAGAAATCGCTTCGATTGTATTAAAATAATTGTTGCGTAAAATTTTATCGAAGCGATTTCTCCGTCCGGCGCGGACTGAGAACTGAGAAATGACAAAAAAATAAATGCAAAATATATTAAAAAAACAAAATAAATTTTTCAGAACGGTTGTAATTGGCTTGTTTAGTGCTGTTTTGTTTTTTGGTTTGCTGTATGGTCTGAATTCTAAAGCCACAACTAATCCAACCCAGGTCCAAGACGGATTTAGTTTGGAACAGACGTCTGAGGTGAATGATTTTAAGATGAATGAATTGCCGACGCTGGATTTTCAGTTGAAAAAACAACGTAGTTTTTGGGCTGGCCTAGGGGCGGGAGTTAAGGGGGTTTTTGTGGATGAATACAAAAATACGCAAATCAATTACGAATTACGAATTACGAATTACGAATCTATTGGCACTTCTAGTTTAGAGATTAAGTATCTGAAAAATGGTAAGTTTCGAGCAAGTTTCAAAGAAAAGCCACGACAATTTAGGCCTGGTAGCTATTCTTTGGATTTGGCAATCAAGGATGATGTTTTGACTGGTGGCAAAACTTTGAATTTTACCCAGGATTTTAATTGGGGTGTGCTGGCGATGAACTTTAATAAGTCAATCTACAAAAAAGGCGATAAGGCTTATATTCAAATGGCGGTTTTGAATGAGAAGGGTAGCACGATTTGTGATGCGGATTTGAGTTTGGAAATCAATACCCCAGGTCTTTTGGGCGGGACAGATAACTTGAGCACTAAGAGCAATACTATCGTGCGTAATCCGGCTTGTGGACCGGATAATGTGATCGATACGCCGGATTATTACTTGCATTATGATGTTTTGAAAAATGGCGTTTATAATTTGAAACTGACGGCGACCACCAAGAATGGTGTTTATGAAATTGCCGACAGTTTTGAGGTGAAAGATGGGACAGTTTTTGAAGTCGAGAGAAGTGGTCCGACGCGTATTTATCCGAAGGCGAATTATCCTTTATCGCTTGATGTGCTGGCCAATGCTGATTTCGCCGGAGAGGTGGTTGAGACGGTGCCGAAAGATTTTTTAATTACCAATTACCAATTACGAATTACGAATAATGGAGTTGATTATAGAAAAATTGATAAAAAGCTGGAGGAATATGTTATTGGGGATGCGAAATATTTAGTTTGGAAAGGGCTTGAATTGAAAAAAGGGGAGAAATTAAGCATTACCTATACTTTTGATGCACCGAATATATCGCCAGAGTTTTATTTGTTGGGTCCATTGGTTTTGCGTGACGATAAGCAGAAGTTAACAGTTGAAAATCGACAATGGCAAATCGCTTCGGATGCCGTCGCGGCTCATTATATCGCTCGTCGCGTAGCGGAACAGACAACAGCAACAGTTGGCTGGACAAATATTACCGGCACAGCTGATGCAGGCACGACTGGTTCGGCGGCGGGTTGGATTGCGGGGTCGAATTTTACTGTGGGCAAAAAATATCTTTTGATGGTTTGGGGTTATCATAATGATAGTAACGCTAATTCGAATACCGGTCTTCGAGTAACACATGGAGCTACCGCTTTTACAGAGTCGCAGACAATTGAAGAAACTGATCAAACAGCAGTGGCCTATAAAACGCCTTATCATTGGTTTACGGTTTGGACAGCAGCGAATGAGGATATTGATGTGCAGATGTATTGTGGTGCGAGTACAGCGCGTGTAGAAGATGTTTCATTGGTAGCTATCAGTGTTGATGATTTAATTGCGAGCGGTGATTTGGTGTGGAATGTGGCGACTACAGCAGTGGGAACTTTGACCACAACCCCGACTAGTAAGACTAGTATTAATTGGACGCCGAAAATTAATAACGATAATTGGTTGATTGATGCTTATACGCAGGGAGATATTGTAACAGCTGGTAGTTCTCAGTATCGAGCGCAAATGAACATTGATGCAGGGACGATTGTGTCAATACAAGATATTGAGGGTGAAGACACAAACGACACCCCTCTTTATGGATTGGGCTGGGCGGACACAATGACAAAAGCGGCACATTCCGCCTCGGTAGAAATTTATGAAAGTGCAGCCGATGAGCAGTGGTTGGCTGCCGGCGTCATGGCTTTGAATTTGAGTGAGTTTCAAGATTCGGCTATTTTTGCGACGACAACCCCAATAGCCTTAACGACGCTTAATACTTATTATAAAGTAGCTGGTGTATCGTCAATACCGAAAATATCCGGAAATTGGTTATCTTTGGGTGGTTTTATGGCTGATGATAATGGCGGTCGTGTAACAGCGGTTATGCGCGAGTCGATGATTGCTGTTACTGATGAAGATGGTGGTTGGCAGCATAACGTAGCTGATATTATTCCTTATACAGTGGCGGATATTGCCAGTTTTTCGACGGCGGATAAAAGTTTGGAAATTTATGCCAGACAAACAAATAATATAGCTGCAGTAGCTACTTATCCGTGGATGGCAGCATTTTCAATGGAGTTAAAATCACCGCCGACAAGTTATTTCAATTTGGCAGCGCAAAAGACGGATGGCAGCGGCAAGGTGGATATTTCGATGGAAGTGGCGGATGTGGATTGGGAGGATACACGGGTCAAGGTGGAGTATGAGACGGGTACGACTTGTGATTTTACAACGCCGGCCGATCCGACTATTTCGACTGTAGATATCGATACGACGGCTGATTTTGGTGATCCGATTATTGATAATGTTAATGAATATCAGGTGGGAACGACGAGCGCTTATATTCTGACTAATTCCGGCAGTAACACCGTGGATTTTGATTGGCTATCAAAAACGGATTTGCCAACTGTTAACGGCGCGACTTATTGCTTGCGCGTTACCGCTGATGATATTCGTAAAACTCAGACTAGTCCGGCAACGACGACAGTGTATATCGATAACGTGGCTCCGACACTGACGGCGGCCATAACTTCTGATTTGGCTTATAAAGTGGGAGACACTTTGCGGGCCACGATTACCGTAGTGGCCGATGCGAGTGTCTATCAATTGGCCAGCACGACCACGACGATTAATGGCGCTTCCACGACTAATTTGCAAAAAATAAATGATACTACCTATACGCTTGATTATGTGATTGCCGAGGGTGACAGTGACCGCGCAACGGGGTCGATTCCTTACGCTATCGTTTTAGCTGATGAGTACGGCAATAAGAATGCAGCCTTTAGCGGTAATTTTACCAGTGGCTCTATTGATGCGCATGCGCCGGCAATCAGTGTGGTTACCGCACCGGATTTGATGTATAAAATCGGTGATACTTTGCGCGCGACGGTGACAGTAGTTGCTGATACGGAAATTTATGCTTTGGCGGCCTCGACAATTAATGAGAAGACAGCAATTAATTTACAAAAAATCAACGATACGACTTATACGGTTGATTATCTGATTGCGGAAAATGACACTGATCGGGCAAGCGGTACGATTCCGTTGGCTTTAGTTTTGCGTGATACTTATGGTAATGAAAATGTGGCGTTTACGACCTTGACGTCAAATGCCTCTTTGGATGCGCACCGACCAGTCGTTTCAACTGTGTATATTTCCAATAGTTCTTATGGTATCGGTGCCAATGTTTCTTTATCAATAATTTCTGATGGCCAGAATTATCATTTGGGTGATACGACGATCAATGCCGTTCCAGTGAGTCCGACAAATTTAACCGATAATCATGATAATACTTATTCTTTGTATTACACCGTGCAAGAGAATGACCAGGATCGGATGGCGGGGACAATTCCGGTCTCGATTGTTCTGATTGATGCGCATGGCAATATCGCGTCAGCCTTTACGACGCCAAGTGCGAATACCGCCTTGATCGATGCGCATCGACCGGAGATTTTAACAATCAGTTTACCGAATATGGCTTATAAGATTGGGGATACGGTGCGCGCTACGACAACAATTACCGCTTCCACTTTTGGTGAAACTTATACCTTGGGAACGACGACGATTAATGGCGTCTCAGCGCAGAATTTGATTAAAGTAAATGAGACGACCTATACTTTTGATTATATTGTGCAGAACGGCAATGCCGATCGGACAGCAGGCATGATTCCGGTCAGTTTGATGTTGCAAGATGCTTTGGGGCAATATAATGATCCGGCATCGACAACGGTTGAGTCTAATACAGCTTCTATTGATGCTAATAAGCCAGTTATTTCCGCGGTGGTCTTTGTGCCAAGTTCGGGCGTCTTGAAGGTTGGGGCAACAGCGACGGTGACTATTTCAACGTTTGGCAGTGAAACTGGTTTGTTAATTGGCGATACCATGACCATCAACAACATCGACGTCGCCGGCACTTTCACCGAAATCGGTGGCGGTCAATACACAATCGTCTACACCGTCCAAGAAGGTCAGACCGACAGACTAGACTCTGACGATTTACCGATTAATTTCACATTGAAAGATAATGCCGGCAATCAATCCGCCAATTACACCACAGCGGATGCGAACAATCGACCCGGTGTCGATGCGAATACGACTAGTATTACCAATGTCACTTTCACACCGACATCCGGTGTTTTGAAAGTGGGTGATACCGCGACTGCGACGATTACCGCTTTCAATAATGAAACCAATCTCTCATCTGGCACAACCATGACCATCAACAACATCGACGTTGCCGGCACTTTCACTGAAATCGGCGCCGGTCAATATCGCGTCGTTTACACTGTTCAAGAAGGTCAGACCGACCGACTAGAATTTGACGATTTACCGGTTAATTTCACGCTCAAAGATGCTGCCGGCAATCAATCGGCAAACTACACAACGGCGGATGCGGGCAATCGACCCGGTGTCGATGCGAATAAACCGACTGTGCCGGGTAATTTGGCTTATGTTCGAAATGCGAATAATTCAATTACTTTGCAATTTGGCGCAACGAGCACGGAAAGTAATTTTGCGGGTTATAAGATTTATTACAAGATTGGCACGAGCGGGGTGACAGAAAGTGATTCTGTTTGGAGTGCTGTTAATGATGCAAATTTAGCTAATATTACGTATAATGGTGCAACTTCGACAATTGTTACTGGTTTGAATCAGGCCACTAACTACAGCTTTAATATTTGGGCCTACGACCTGGCTGGTAATAAAAATCAAGCTTTAGTGGAAGTTAGTGCCTCAACTAATATCGCACCAGCCAATCCGACGTCCTTGATGCAATTGAAAGCTGATGCGGTGACGACGATTGCTAATGGTGCATGGCAGAATGAAAATCAAATTAATTTGCAGGCGTCAGCGATTGATAATGATACTGAGGAAATCGTGTCCTTGTATCTTGAATTGATTGCGAGTGGTGATAGTTTTACCACTGCCACCACAGTTCCGGTCGGAGCGTGCGCGTCGGGGACGGCCTACGGTGCTTGTGTTAGTAATGTTTGGCTAGTCTCGTCGGCACGTGGTGATTATAGTGCGACACCTTTTACGGATAAAGGAAATATTATTACTTTGCCTGATGTGGCGACCGGCTATAAATGGCAGGTGCTGGCTTGTGATGAGGGTGGGGCGTGCTCGAATTGGAGTCGTTTTGATGTGACAGTGCCGAATGTGAAGGTGGATGCGTCTAATCCGACAACGCCGGGTAATTTGACGCTTAATGCCAAAACTAACACATCAGTGACTTTGAATTTCGGGGCGACAACGACTGAGCCTAATTTCTTGGAATATCGTATTTTTTACAAGGCCGGCGCGAGTAGTGTAACGGAAAATGACTTGAGCCATGCTAGTAGTACAGACATTAATTTAGCTGATATTAATTTTAATGGGGCAGCCACAACCTTGATCCAGAATTTGGCGGCGGGCACGCAGTATGTCTTTAATATTTGGGCTTATGACCAGGCTGGCAATAAGGTGAGTGCAATTGAAATCAGCACGACGACTGATTCGTCGGTAAATCCGCCGACTGGTGTCTTTAATTCGGTGGCCCAAAAAACAGACGGCTCTGGTGCAATTGATATTTCTGTTCAGGTGGATGATTTTGATAATGATGATACTTTGCGCGCGCGCATTGACTATGTGGCGGGCAGTGATTGTAATTTTGGCACCCCGCTTGATCCGACTTTGGACATGAGTGATATAACGGCCGACTACGGCGATCCAGTTATTGATAATAATAATCTTTATCAAGTGGGTAGTAGCACGGGTTGGTTGATGACCTCACCGGGTGCGAATACAATTAATTTTGATTGGTTGAGTAAGGCTAATGTGCCCAATCAGAGCGGCTTGTATTGCTTGCGTTTGACAGTTAATGATGGTATTGCTGATCAGGTTTTGGCGGCGACCACGACTATCTATATCGATAATATCAGTCCGACCGCTCCGGGACAATTATCTTTGAATGCGAAGCGAACTTATGGTGCTGATTTGAATTTTGGCGCGTCGACGACAGAAGAGAATTTTTCACATTATAAAATATTCTATGAAGCGGGCGTTGGAGGCGTGACTGAGGCGGGCACGGAATTAATTGATGCTGATTTGAATAGCCAGAATTATAACAATCAAGCGACAACGACAATGAGCGGCTTATTGGCGGGTACGGCGTATGCAGTTAATATTTGGGCTTACGACCTTTATGGCAACAAGGCTAGTTCTACTGAATTTAGTTTTACGACTAATTTTATTCCGACCAGTCCGGGGTCTTTGTTGCAATTAAAGAACGACGGTCTTACTGCAATTGCCAATAATTCTTGGACCAATGAATCAATAGTGAAATTGAAATCATCGGTTTTTGATCAAGATGCGAGCGAGGTGTTGACGATTTATTATCAGTTTGTCGCTAATGGCGATAATTTTACGATTGATGCCAGTGAGCCGAGCACTGCCTGCGCAAGTGGTGTTGATTTTGGCAATTGTGCAAGCAAGTTTTGGAAAATCAGTTCCGCCTCTGGCGACTATAGCGTGACACCGTTCACGGGGGAGGTGCTGATTGATAATATTCCGGATATGGCGACGGGTTATAAGTGGCAAACGCTGGCTTGCGATGATGATGGCGTATGCTCGGCTTGGACTGATTTTGATTTTGTGAAGCCGAATGTCAAAGTCGACACAACTGCGCCGACCGCCGCCGGTAATTTGAGCTTGAATGCGCGGACTTATAATAGCATTAAGCTAAGTCTTGGCGCGAGCACGACGGAAAGTAATTTCCGAGAGTATAAGATTTATTACAAACAAGCGGCGTCTGGCGTGAGCGAAGCGGATACTTTGCATGCTTCAAACACGGATGCCAATCTGGCTTATCAGAACTATAATCTGGCGACGACAACGAACATTGTCGGACTTCTGGAAAACACGCAATATGTCTTTAATATTTGGGCTTATGATTTTGCTGGCAATAAACAGGCGGCAACGGAAGTGGCATATTACACCAACAATCGTCCAAGTGGTTCAGTGACAGCCGCGAATTTTAGATCCAATGGTTCTGGCGTGGTTGATTTGGCGATTCAAGTTAGCGATACCAATAACGACAATGCGCGCGCTCGTCTTGATTATGTAGCTGGGGCGGCTTGTAATTTTGCGATGCCACTTGATCCGAGTTTCGATCAGACTGATGAGAATGCGACTTCGACTTTGGGTGATGCCAAGGTCTTGAATAGCAATGTCTATCAAATTGGTAACGAGACGGGATGGATTTTGACCAGTGCGCCTAATACGGTGAATTTTGATTGGCTGTCGCAGTTGGATATTAATAATCAAGAGGGGACATACTGTTTGCGCTTGACGGCGAATGACGGCATCGATGATCAGGCCGTTTTGGCTACCACAACAGTTTATGTTGATAATTTGGCACCGACCAAGCCGGGTAATTTAAGCTTGAATAGCAAGACGGGCACCTCGATTACTTTGGGTTTCGGGGCGACGACGACGGAGACTAATTTTTCGACTTATAAAATCTTTTACCGCGAAGGGGCTGGCACGGTTACCGAAGGTGATACGATGCAGGTTGATGGTGATTTGAGTAATATTAATTTTAATAATACAGCCACGACGACTGTTTCCGGATTACTGAATAATACTCAGTATAGTTTTAAGATTTACGCTTATGATTCTTATGGCAATAAGACGGAATCGGATCAGGTAACCTATACGACCAATGCGCCGCCGACAGGAAGCTTTAACTCGGTAGCACAAAAAACTAATGGTTCCGGTGTGGTTGATATTTCGGTTGAAGTATATGACGTTAATGGCGATGAGTGTCTTGCTAAGGTGGAATATGTCGCCGGGGCAGCTTGCAACTTTGCCACACCGCTTGATCCGACCTTGGATGAAAATCAGGCTAATATTTCTTCTGATTATGGGACGGTTGGTATCAGTAATGCTCAAAGTTATCAAATTGGCACGAGCACGGCGAAAATTATTACCTCTTCTGGTTCTAATACGGTCAATTTTGACTGGTTGTCCAAAACGAATTTGCCGGCGGCGAATGGTGTCTATTGTTTGCGTCTGACCGCCAGTGATGGTTATGATAATCAGTCTGTTTTAGCCACGACAACTGTGACAATCGATAATGTGGCACCGACCAGTCCGGGATCGCTAAGCGATGTGGCGGTGACTGGTGTGAGCATAACGGTTGGATTGGGAGCGACTACAACGGAATCTAATTTTAGTAACTACAAGATATTCTATAAGAAGGCTGCTTCGGGTGTGACAGAGGATGATATTGAAATTAATAATTATGATGATGCGAATTTAGGCAATATACTTTTTAATAACGCAACTACGACTTATGTTTCCGGACTACAGGGCAGCTCTCAATACGTTTTCAATATTTGGGCTTATGATCTTTATGGCAATAAGTCTAGTTCGACATTAGAAATGTCCACGACAACAGCGGCAATCTTGACAGCAACCTGGCGCGAAGCAGAAGATACGGTTGATCCGACAGCCGGTAATTATTTAGGCAGGAATGAAAGCGTGCGTGTCCGTTTAGCTTTGGCCAATTCGGGTGATTGGATGGCTAGCGATTATCAATATCGCATTGAATATGGCATTAGGAATGGTGATTGTCAGAGTGTATCGTCGTGGTTACCGGTGCCGGTGAGTGAAACAACAGAAGCCTTTAGAATCGCTGATAGCGTTTATTTTAATGAAAATGATTTGACGACAGAAAGATTATCTAATGACGGCTATAGTTTTGTGGCTGGTCAGATGATTAAGAAGGCGACCAATACGACTCAGGTCATCTCTCTTAACGGCGGCGAAAAAACTGAGGTAGAATATATTTTTCAAGCGACTGCTAATTCCGTTTCCGGCGAATCTTATTGCTTTCGTGCCACTGATAATGGCGGCACTCTAGATACTTATGGCGTTTATCCGGAATTAACTTTGGCACCGCCACCGACTGGAGTCTTTAATTCAGCGGCACAAAAAAGCGATGGTTCCGGCATTGTTGATATTTCGATTGACGTCAATGATCTGGGTCGAGAATTAAATACGGCCAAAATAGAATACGTGGCGAATGCTAATTGTGATTTTGGCACTCCGCTTGATCCGACCATTGACGAAGTTGATGAAAATACGACGGCTGATTTTGGTGATCCGCAAATTGACAATATTTCGGCATATCAAATCGGAACCTCAACGGCGAAAATCGTGACGCAATATGGCGCCAATACGGTTGATTTTGATTGGCGCGCCGACCAAGATATGAGTGGTGTTGATGCGACCTATTGTTTGCGCTTGACAGCGAATGATGGCTACGAGAATCAATTAACGTCGGCAACGACCACGGTGGTAATCGACCAAATCGATCCGAGCACACCGGCTGATTTAGTGTACGTCAAGAAGACCAGTGATAGTGTGACTTTGCAGGTGGCTACATCGACTGATACTAATTTTGCCGAATATCGCGTCTATTACAAAGAAGGTTCTTCGGGTGTGACCGAGTCAGATATGATGTGGGCGTCTTCATCCGATCCGAATCTTGGCCATCAAAATTTCAATGGCGCGACCACAACGACGATTACTGGCCTGCAAACTAATAAGCAATACGTCTTCAAGGTGTGGGCGTATGATGAATTTGGAAATAAGGCCGCTTCATTTGGTGAGGTGGTGGTGATTATCCGCTACATGTCCAAGAGTGAAACTTGGCGTTGGTATAATGATCAGCAAAATGAAACTCCGACAAGCGCGATGGCGAACGAGGATGTGACGCCAAGTGATGTGGTAAACGGCGCTTCAGCCAAGTTGCGCATCGCTTTGCATGAAATGGAAGGAATCACTGGCAGCAATATCAAGATGCGCTTGCAGTATTCGACTTATTCTGATTTTTCTACGGACGTGAATTTTGTCGGTGAAATTGGTTCCACGACGTCTATTTGGACATATAGCGATGGCGTTGATGACGATGGTGATTTAGTGAGCATACCTCTTTTGTCCGGCATTAGCCTGGGAGCAACGCATAATGAATCGGGAATTTCTTCTTCGACTTTTGTTCACTTAGCTAATGAAAAAGTGGAGTTTGAATTTACTATCAATAATAACGACGCGCCGATTTCGACAACTTACTATTTCCGCGCCTATGACATTCAGAGCAATGCGCCGGTCGTTAGTAATGATAATTACATTTACCCGAGCCTTATTACTAGCGCTGGGGCAATGACTTATTCTGTTCAGGGCTTCAGCATTGGATCAAGCACGGAGGGAGTGGTGGCTAATATTGATGCAACGGCTAGCAGTATGAATTTCGGAACGATTTTGCCAGGCGGTGAAGCAGTAGGCGTTCATCGATTCAATATCACGACTAATGCCGGTGGCGGTTATCAGCTCTTTGCTTATCAGAGACAGAATTTAATTTCGAATAATGGCGCCGATATCGATCCCTTTACTGCCACGAATGAATCTCCGACTGGCTGGTCAATTGCACCTAATCCGAGCGCCTTTGGTTATCATACCAGCGATGATACCTTGTCTGGCGTAGCCCCTTCTCGTTTTGCACCTGATAACACCTATGCTCGATTTGAAACGAATATGAAGGAAGTTTCTTTCAGTCAAATACCGACAGCCAATGAAAGTATTGATTTGATTTATCGTCTAGGAGTAAGCAGTATGCAAGAAGCGGGTGATTATGAAACGGAAATGGTATATATTTTGGTGCCGACTTTTTATGAATAAGACGATTGGTTTTGTCCTGATTATTATCAATTTTTAAAAAATTGTGTTATTATAAATTATAAGATATCTAAAGTTGTCGGGCGCTTATCGCATCCCAGGAGGATTGCGCTAATTCCTTGCGGCGTAATTAATTTTAATGAAAAAAATACTAGCCATCGGTTGTGGAGGAGCCGGCATGTTTAGTCTGATTGTCGCTTCGCAACTTAAAAAAAATAAATTCAAGACTATGGTATTTTCCGATGAGTCGGATATTTATTGTCGTTGCAGCACTCCATACATTTTGACGGGGGAGACGACGGTCAAGGCTTCGGTGCAGCCCGAGAATATGTTCACGGAATATGGCTTTGAAATCGTTCATGAAAAAGCAGTTAGCATTGATACGCGCAAGAAGCAGGTCAAAACCAACGTTGGAAAAACCTACGACTATGATTATTTGGTAATCTCCACAGGAGCCTCGCCAGTTAAATTGCCGATTCCCGGAATGGATTTATCCGGAGTATATACGGTTCGAACTAGCTCAGATGCAACTAATATACAAGCGAGTGTAAAAAAAGCGCAAAGTGCGGTGGTAATAGGCGCTGGCGTCATCGGCATGGAAATGGCGGGGGCGTTAAAAGGCAAAGGTTTGGATGTTCATTTGGTTGAATATGCGCATAACATTTCGTCTGGTCTTTCAGATCAGGAGTTTTCTCAAAAAATCGTCGACCATTTGATGGCTAATGGAATTAAAGTGCTATTTGAAAGTCAAGTTACTGAAATTAAGGAGACTAAGGCAAAAAAGAAGAAGGTGATAATTAATCATAACGGAAAAAAGGTAGCCATCGAAGCGGATTTAGTAGTTGTGGCAACGGGCATTAAGCCAAATTTGGAGGTAATAGAGGGTACGGGCATCAAGGCGAATAAATTCGGCATCTTGGTGGATAAAAAAATGCGCACCAATATCAAGAATATTTATGCTTGTGGCGACTGTTGCGTGCCCTTGTCGGCGGTGACGGGCGAAAACAGTCCAAGTTCTTTGGCAAGTTCGGCGATTCAGCAGGCAAAGATTGTCGGTTATCAAATGGCGGGTTATCCGATTGCATACGCCGGCTCGACGGGTGCTTTCGCTTTTAAGATTTTGGGGAAGGATTATGCCAGTGTCGGCTTAACAGAAGAGGCTGCACGAAAGAAATACAAATTGGTAGCAATAGGACGCGCAAGCTCCACTGATCTTTATCGGGATTTAAAAAAAGTGCAGCCGCTAGAAGTGAAATTAATTTTTGCCGGACCATTGATGCGCCTGGTCGGTTATGAAGCTTTCGGCAGCGGCGTTATCCCTTCAGCTGAGGTCGCCAGTTTTGCAATCGGCTTAAAAATGCATATTCTTAAATTATTAAAGTTCAATTATATCGCGCACCCAAGCCTCACGCCTTGGCCATTCATGAATCCGATCGTAATGGCGACAGAGGATGCGATGGGGGGGGTTATGAAGAAGATTAAGTTGTTTTTTTAGAGTTATCCATTTAAAAAATAAACAGTTTATTATGTTTTGTGCCGTCAGAGTCTCTCTGCGAGGACTCTGACGAGGCGGTGAGAGCTACGAAAATTGGTAACGTCAATGGGCTTGACAATTATTTATAAATAAGCTATACTTTATTTATGCAAGGTAAAACTAAAGTATTATTTAGATATTTAGACGATAAAATTGCGCAATTGATTGTCAAAAAGCAATCGGCGCTTATTTTGGGTCCCCGCCAGGTTGGTAAGACAACCCTAGTTAGAGGTGCGATGAAGGGGACAAAAAACAAGGTTGAATATTTACTTCAGAATCCAACTGAACGCTTGGCCATTGAATCAAATCCTGGTCGGATAATCGGTCAAATAGAGGCTGTTTCTGGCAAGCCAGTGGTTTTTATTGATGAGGCACAGAAAGTGCCAGAAGTATTTGATGCTGTACAGTATTTGATAGACAATAAGACTGCGCAGTTTATAATCACCGGATCGTCGGCTCGCAAATTACGTCGAGAAGGGGCAAATTTATTGCCGGGCAGAATAAAGCGCTACCATCTTGACCCGTTGCTGTGGGGGGAACTGGGTTTGATGGGCGATGGGCAAATCAATGAACTTCGTTTGAAGAATATAAATAAAAAGTTTGATTATAGTTTTGACGAGTCCTTGGTTTATGGTTCATTGCCTGGCATGATAAATCTATCCTTAGACGACCGAAGCGATTTTTTGCGAGCTTATTCAGAGATTTACCTTGAAGAAGAAATCCGAGCCGAGGCTGTCGCCAGGAAGATTGGAGCGTTTTCGCGCTTCCTTGAATTGGCGGCCGTTGAGTCGGGAACGAGTCCGAATTTTTCCAAACTTTCTAATGAGTCAGGTGTTAGCCAGCCAGCCATCAAGGAATTTTATCAAGTTTTGGAAGACACATTAGTTGTAGAAAGAGTTGATCCATATTTAAAGAATGCTCGTAAGCGTATAATGTCTTCATCTAGGTATTTCTTTTTCGATTTGGGAGTTAGAAATTCCTTAGCACGATTAAATTTGGATATTTCATTGGTAAATGCCCAGAAGGGTATTTTGTTTGAGCATGCCGTGGTTCTTGAAATAATTAGACGTATTCGCGTGTTAAATAAAAATTATAAAGTTTGTTATTGGCGAACTTCTGGTGGCGCTGAGGTTGATTGTGTAATTGATATGGGAGAAAAAGTTATTCCAATTGAAATCAAGGGATCAGCCACAGTTTCACTTTCTGAGTTAAAAGGGCTAAAAAATTTTTTAGAAGATTATAAGAATAAGGCTAGTCATGGTTATGTGATTACCATGGGATCAAGGCGCGAGAAGCTTGCTGATAATATTACGGCCATTCCCTGGTTTGAATTGTAGAAATAGCAACTACGACTTAAATGAAAAAAACATCCCAGTTGTAAAATTGGGGTGTTTTTTTGAATTGTTTTTTATATTTGCCCAAGAAAACAAAATTTTGATATTTACCGTTTTTTTGTTATAATATATTCAGTATTCACTTACTTGTTTATAAATAATTTTAAATATAATTTGCAACACCGATTTGTTTAAATTCGTTTGTGTAAATTAGGATCATCACCATGAAAAAGATCAATTTTTTGTTAATTTTTCTCATTTTTTTGTTAATTGGACTCGGGCCGATTAATTTAGTGCAGGCCCAAGAGGTTGGCATCAAAATCAGTCCGGTGCGCGTCGAGGAGTTGGTTGAGCCGGGGCAGGTTTTGCAAAGAGAAATCAAGGTAACTAATAGCTCAGATGTGCCTAAGACTTTATTTGCTTATTTGAAAGATTTTCGAGCCGATGAAAATGATGAATCGGGCACGCCACGTTTAATTAAGCCAGGTACGGAAACTGGTAATTTTGTGGCTTCTTGGATTGAAATTACTGACCAAGGATTGGATTTTAAACCGGGCGAAGAAAAGACAGTTTCTTTTGTGATTAGGGTGCCTGATAATGTTGGTCCTGGCGGTTATTATGGCGGAATATTTTTCGGTTCTGAGGCGCCAAAAATTGACGTTAATAGTCCTGATAAAGGCGCAGGTATGTCTATTGCGCAACAGGCTGGTTCCTTGGTTTTATTGCAGGTGAAAGGTGATGTTGATGAACGAGCCGATGTTCGAGAGTTTAATACCAATAAAGATTTTTATGGAACGCCTTTTGATGTCGAGTTTGCGATTAGGATTCAGAATAGCGGCAATATCCATGTTAAGCCAATTGGTGAAATTAGAATTGAAAATATGTTCGGCAAGGAGGTAGAAATAGTAGCCGTTAATACGGGTGGGGGCAATGTTTTGCCAAATTCCAAACGAAAGTTTTTGGAACACTGGAAAGATGACTTCGGTTTTGGTAAATATACAGCCAAATTGGGCTTATCTTATGGAACGTCAGCGGAAAATGGCGGACAAGGGAAGCAAAGCATTTATATCGAAAAAGATTTTTGGATCATTCCTTGGAAGATAGTTGGCCCGGCCTTAATTAGTTTGGCAGCTACTTTGCTAGTGTTCTTTTTCTTGATCAGATTTTATAAAGACAGGGCAGTTCGCGGCGCAATGCAACGTGCTGGTGTGACAAATGTTAAGTCGACGAAGCGTCGGCAAGAGGCATCGCCAGCAGCTAATATGGGTATGGTCTTGTTGATTGTTTTTATCGTTGTCTTTATGATTGTTTCAGCAATTTACTTCTTTTTTCTGGCCTAATTTATGAAAAAAATTAAAATCTTAACAATTATATTCCTATTATTCTTTGCTTTTGGAGTGAGGGCGGAAGGGGTTAAAGTTTCTCCCTCTGTTATTGATGAAAAGGTCAAAGCGAAAGATATCTTAAAATATGTCGTTAAGATAAAGAATGAAAAAACGAACAAGGTTGAGTTATATGCTATTCTGTTTGATATTTTGCCAGATGGCAGTCGAACAATAGCGACTCCCTCAGAGCTAAATCGCAAAACGTCAATTACCAAGTGGACATCGATCAAGAGGGGTGTAATCAGTCTCGATCCTGGCGCAGAAATAGAGGTGCCTTTGCAGATTGATGTTGATTTGACGGCAACGCCAGGGTCTTATCATTCAGTAGTTGCCTTTTCAGAAGGTTCGAATAGAGAAATAGCGGTAGCCAATGCTAATGCCGCTTCGCAGATATTGATAAATATAGAGGTCGGTGACCAAATCGTGGAAAAGGCGCAGATAGAAAAATTTGCGGCTACTAAAAATGTGTTCACTAAATATCCGGCAATATTTAATTTGCAAATTAAAAATAATGGCAATGCAGCCGTCATTCCGACTGGTGAAATTTTGATTTATAATCGTCGCAATCAACAGGTTGGGCAGGTGGATGTCAATTCCTTAGGTGATGCAATCGAAAAGGAAAGCAGCAAACAATTTGAAATCCAATGGACTAACGATGCCGACGGGTTCGGAAAATTCAAAGCTAAGCTAGAAGCTGAGTATGGCAATAAAGCAAAACGGGATTTGCAGGACACGATTTATTTTTGGGTTTTTCCGACTAAATATTTAGTAATATTCGGATTAGGATTATTTATGTTGACTTTCTTGTTGACCTTCTTGTTGTTTAGGAAATCACAACAGGTGAAATACGGACATCGGGCTGACAATGATATTTACGAGGATGATGAAGATGAAAGTGAACCAAACAATGGCCGAATAATAAATTTAAAGAGTTGAATTATTTAAAATTTCAAACTACAAAGTCATTTTGCCACGGCGGAATGAGTTTGTGACAAAATAATGTTTAAAAGAAGTTTTGGATTTATAGCGATATTGGCGGTTTTAATTTCGTCCCCCTTAATGTCAAAAGCTGAAGGGCTGACTTTGTCAATCGCGCCGCCAATGATAAAGAATAATGTCAACCCGGGACAGATTTGGAAGAGCTCTATCAAAGTAGTCAATAATAATGCAACAGACGTGGAGGTGTATACGCAAGTTTCAGATTTTAAAAGCGGTGATAATGGCGGGACAGTAGAGTTTTTGCCAGCACCAAGCGACAAGGAAAAAGAAGATAGAGTGCGGATGAGTTCATGGATTGTGATGGAGAGTGAAAAGGTGCTAATTCCGGCGTTTAAAAGCGTAGACGTTCCATTTGTAATCGATGTGCCCAAAGAGGCAGAGCCTGGCGGTCACTATGCGGCTATTCTAATCGGCACAAAGCCGCCCAAAGACAAATTGGATGGCTCAGTGGTTAAGATTTCTTCCATGTTATCTTCTTTGATTTTATTAAGTGTGAGCGGTGATATCAAGGAGGACGGCCGGATTCGCGAATTTTCAACTGATAAAGATTTTTATTTTGAACCGAAAGTGGATTTTAAAGTTAAGTTTGAAAACTTGGGTAACGTTCATATTCAGCCACAAGGAGAAATTCGGATTTATGACTTTTTTGGCAAGTCCAAGGAGGTTATGACTTTGAATCACAAGAGTGAGTTTGGCAATGTTTTGCCGGGCAATACTCGGACATGGGATTTTTCTTGGAAGGGTAGCGGTAGTTTGACGGAAATGGGGCGCTATAAGGCGCAATTGTTTTTAAGTTATGGCAATCAGGAGCGAGAAACTATTGATCAGACTTTATTTTTTTGGGTGATATACTTGAAGCCTTTGTTGATAATCGGCGGTGGTCTTCTTATTTTATTCTTATTAATTATTTTTTCGATCAAGTCTTATATTAAACGCTCGATCCGTTCAGTCCAGTTGGCTAATGGCGTAATTCCCAATGGTGCTGTGCGTGAGAGAGTTATTGAAAATAAACCTAGTGACACTTCTTCTGAGTCGGTGGCAGACAAGAAGATTATAGCCGGCAAGGAAAAAGTAATTAATTTAAAAACTTCTCCGCAGATGGTAAAGCGCGAAAGTGGAAAAAATATGAAAAATATCAAATCAAATGGTTTTAAAAAATTTATGATTTTTGTCTTGTTGTCGTTATTGGCGGGGGCAAGTGCTTTTGCTTATTGGTATTTTTTTGGTAAACCAGGCACGGCAGTTGACTATAATAAGCTATATCAAGACAATAAGGCAGCCGAGCAGGCAAAGCAAATGGCGCCGATTGATGAAGTGGCAAGCTCTAGTGAGACAGAGGAGGATTCAGAGATGATTCCTGAGGTAGCGACTAGTAGCGAAGAGGTTGTTTCTAGTAGTAGCGTTGAAAATATGGTTGATGGCGCTGATGCGCTTGTGACAGAGGCAACTAGCTCGGACGAAGTCCAGGTGATTGATGAAATCGTTCCAAAAGCCAACGGGGAGTTGTTAATCAAGGTTTTGAACGGTGGCGGAGTGGCTGGCATGGCTACTAAAGTAGTTGAATTAATCGGACAAAAAAAATACGAAGCAGCACAGGTTGGCAATGCGGATAATTATAATTACGAAACGACTTTGATTCGCTACAAGAAAGGAGACTTGGAATATGCCGAAGAAATCAAATCCTTGATTGATCGCAAGGCAATCATTGAAGAGGCGAGTGGTCAAGAGGAGGATATAGTGGTGATTATTGGCAAGAGTTTTGTGCCGAGTAATTAAGATTTAAATGTCAGAAATAATTAATTTAAAAAAGAAAAGACTAATCGGTTTTAAGGAGGTTATCGTCATTGTCATTGCGGTAATTCTAACTACTTTGGGGATTCGGGCAAGCGATGGTTTTTTTGGTGACGGCAAAGAACCTGACACCGGTCCATGTTCTAGTGATATGGTTTTTGTCACTTCGCCGACTGGTGGCTTCTGTATTGATAAATACGAATCATCACCAAACGATGATTGTCAAAATAGTAATCCGAACAGCCAAGAGGATAGCAGAATGAATTTGAATTATAAGGACTGTGCTGCTGTATCGGTGGCTGGAAAACAGCCTTGGCGCAATATTTCCCAGAATCAAGCCGTAATGGCGTGCGCTAAAGCGGGAAAGCGTTTGCCGACGAATAAAGAATGGTTTCAAGCATCATTAGGGACGCCAGATTTGGATTCTGGATGGGCAATGGATGATTGCAATGTGAAAAAAAATTGGTCGGAAAATCCAGGACTGACTGGCAGTGCTTCGAAATGCGTTTCATCGGCTGGCGTATATGATATGGTTGGAAATGTTTGGGAGTGGATTGATGGTTCGATTGCGGATGGCAAGCTTGACGACTTGGAAATGCCGGAAAGCGGCTATATCGCCGGCGTTAATGCTGATGCGATGCCTGTCAAGACCGACAAGGACAATAAAGATCCAAATTATTATAATGATTATTTTTGGATAAAAAAGAACGGTGTCAGAACGATTGCCCGGGGTGGTTATTGGGACAATGGGGCAGATGCCGGGCAGTATGCGATTTATGCTGTGCCCGATGTTTCTTTTGCCGGTCCCGGCGTTGGCTTTCGCTGTGTTAAATAAAACTTATGTTTCACAAAATTTTTCGTTTCATCCATGATTTAAAAGTATTTTTCTTGGCAATAATCTTTTTGTCGTTTTTTAATATCTTGGGCGCAAATCCTTTGGATATTGGCAGGTTTTTTGGGGCGCAATTCAGCCAGGCTGTCGGTATGTCGGTTAGTATCCCGGAGAATCCTTTTAGCAAGTTAGCGTCTCAACTAAAAGAAAAGGAAAACAGTTTGAACGAAAGGGAACAAGCTTTGATTAGCCGAGAACGTAGTTTGAGTAGTACGGATAAAATTCAAAATCGCATAATTTATGCCACCGGCATCGGGCTTGTGATTTTGTTGATTTTAATTGTAGTGAATTTTTTTCTAGATCACAAACGAAGACGAGACGGAAGAATTTAATTAATATAATTTGCGGAAAATGTCTAAGATTATAAAATCACTGATAATTGGCGTTATAGCATTATTCTTGGTGACTATTGGAATTGATGCGGCTGATCATTATGATAATTTTTCAGGATCTTTGATTGGGAAGATGGTGAGCGGTGAGCCGGACGGACCTTGCTCGGCTAATATGATTTTCATCGCCACTGATAAAGGTGGTTTTTGTATCGATGAATATGAAGCTTCGCCAAGTCGTGATTGCCCTAATCAAGAGGTTATCAATCAATTGGATAGTCGCGATAATGTAAACCGAAAAGAGTGTCACGCTGATTCTTTGCCAGATAAGAAGCCGTGGCGTTTTATTTCTCAGACCCAGGCAATGACAGCTTGCGCCAAGGCTGGCAAGCGTTTGCCAACGAATGAAGAGTGGTATTTAGCTTCTTTGGGCACGCCTGATTTAGAGAAAGAGTGGAGTTTTGATGATTGCCATGTTAAGAATAATTGGAGTGAGCAGCCAGGACTAACGGGTTCCGGTAAGAATTGCATATCAGCAGCTGGCGCTTATGACATGGTGGGCAATGTTTGGGAGTGGGTAAGAGGCGAAATAAATGATGGTGTTTATGAGGGAAAGAAATTGCCAGAATCTGGTAATATCAAATCTGTGGACATTAACGGCTTGTCCACGGAAACGAATTCCGATAATCCTGATGCAAATTTCAATAATGATTATTTCTGGACAAAGAATTCCGGCTTGAGGGGAATGGCGCGCGGCGGCTATTGGGATAATGGCGCCGGAGCCGGTGTTTATGCGATGTATCTGGTGTCACCGCCGTCTTTTGCGGGTGCCGGTGTTGGATTTAGATGCGCAAAATAGATAGATAAAATGGTTGAATTGTTTCTTGACAGTTTAACGATTTAACAATTTAGCAATGAAAAAAATAGCTAGAGGAGCAAGAAGTGTTTATTTTATAGGAGCGATTTTAATTTCGTTGTTTTTTGCATATAAAATTTCGGCTATGACCAGTATCACCGATCGCATTTCCACTTCAAATCCCGATGCTTTAGCAAATCATGAGCTTATCTTTAAAGTTTCGAAAGCTATTCCGCCATCTGGAAAGATCGAAGTTGTTTTTGAGCCTGGTTATTTTACGCTTGAAAGCGGATTTGATTATACAGATGTTGATTTGGCGATAGGCGCAACTTTTAATGGCCCGTACACTGAGCGAGAAATTTCAGAATTTCAAAATATTATTTCTGATCGCGCTTCGGCAGTTTCAACAATAGGACAAGCCAAAGTTTTTCTGGATTTGAATACGGGAACTGGGGTGGCGGCAGGCGATTATGTGCGGATTCGACTGGGTGCAAACGCTCAATACGGAGAAATCGGGGATAAAAATATTCTTAATCCTAGTCAAATAGAATCGCGCATGGTTGACATTGCGATCTATGATGAAAATGGTGGCAAAATCGAAGGCGGCAATACGAAAATAGCAATCGTGAATCCTGTTAAAACTAGTACTTATGTTATGCGCAAGGCAATGGACGGTTCGCCGAATGGTTGGTTAAGTTACGGAACGACACAAACCATTATGTCATTGATGACAAACTACAAAGGTTTTTGCCGTTATTCTACCGCCTCAGGTACGCCCTATGATTTGATGACAGATAGTTTTTCTTATGTCGGTGGTGAGAAAAGTTATTATCATACGGTTTTGCTTTCTGGCTTGGGGTCTGGTGGCACATATAATTATTATGTACGCTGTGATGATGGCAATGGAAGCGGCGACGATCCTAGCGAATGTCATTATCAAGTTGCCTCATCGACATATGATGAAATTGTTGGCGTGACAACGAATTTTTTTATTCCGGTGGTTGAGGAGTGTATTGACTATGTGATAACATTTAATGTGACAGCTGTTTCAGGCAGTTCGGGAGAATTATCCGGCGATGGCCTAGGTGGCACCGGTTCCGGTGGCGGCACTGGAGATGGTATCGGTCCTGGCACGGAGCCTGGCACCAATACCGGTGGAGGAGGCACTTCGATTGGTAGCGGTAGCGGCAGCACTGGTAGTGGCGGAACTGGTGGTGGAACCGGTGGCGGGATTGGTGTTACAACTGGAACCGGCTCAGGTATATATTTGCCATATGTGCCTTTGCCAGGGGCGCCAGGGGTAATTTTTGTCGGTTTTGCTTATCCTAATACTGATGTAAATGTCTTAAAAGACGGCCAAGCGGTTGGCTTAATCAAGGCAGATGCCAAAGGTGTTTTTAATGGTTTTTTGTCTAATTTGACGCAGGGAACGTATTCTTTTGGCTTGTGGGCAAAGGATTATTTGGGCAATAAGTCAATAACTTATTCTTCGACTTTTTTTATTCAGGAGGGGACACAAACAACTGTTTCAGATATAATTATTGCTCCATCAATAGTTGTAAATAGCCAATCTAGTATTTTGCTTAATGTCTACGGTGAGACTGCCTCATTGGCTGATGTTGAAGTTTGGCTTTATCCTAAAAAAACAACAGCTGTTTTGGCAACCGAAATCACCAAAGCAAGCTCTACCGCTGATATTAATGGAAAATGGAGCCTAAATATTGATACAAGTAAATTAAAAAGCGGACAATATTTGGTAAAGGCGAGAGCAAGCGTTGCCGGAGCCGGAACAAGCGCTTTTTCACAAGTCTTGGAATATAATTTGAACGTGACAGCCGAAGAGAAGCCAGCTGGCGCGTGCGCGGGCGGTGATTTGAATCATGACGGTAAAGTCAATATAGTCGATTTTTCTATCTTGCTCTATAATTGGAACACGGCTGATGCTTGCGCTGACCAAAATAATAGTGGCAAAGTTGATTTGATTGATTTTTCGATTATGATGTTCTATTGGACGGGATAAAATTAACTATGAATTAAAAATTACAAATGAAAGATGTATTATTTATTATTTTTTTTAATTTTCCAGTTTTTATGGTATAATCTAAATAAGAAAATAACCTGTTGATAACTTAAAAAGTTATTCGTTTAATTCGTAATTCGTAATTGATAATTTATAATTCAAGCGAAGCGCAAGCTATGAGTTTCTTAGATAAATTAAAGGTAAAAGTTGAGGAAGGGCATCAAGACTCTTCTGGTGAGGTCAAGACTGGGCAGCCCAAAAAGGCGTCTGGTTTTATGCAGTTGAGCGTGGACATTTTTCAGACCCCGACTGAGGTGATTGTGTATGCTCCGATTCCCGGCATCAATATCAGTGAGGTTAATATTACTATTGAGAATGAAAATGACGTGGTAACCATTCAGGGTAAGAGAGAATTGCCGAAATTATCCGAGGAAGAAGCCGGAGAATTCGTTGAGAAGAAATATTTGCGCCAAGAATGCCAATGGGGTCCTTTTTATCGCCAAATTATTTTACCGCAAGAAGTTAATGTCGCAGAGGTAAATGCAAAATTCAAAAAAGGCGTTTTGATATTAAGATTGCCATTATTGCGATTGCAGGGTGGCGGAAGAAAGAAGATTAATGTTGATCTTAGCTCGGTTGAGGCAGAAATTATCGCTAGAAGCTTAAGAAACGGATTCTGATTTTCTTTATTTGTAACGGATTGGAAATAATTTTTTATAAAATAATTTTGTCCGTGATAGCGGACTAAAGCAATGCATTATGATAAGGAGGAAGACAATTAAATTATTATTATTTTTGATTTTAAATATGGCTTTTTTGCCATGGTTGAGTAGTCCGGTTAATGCAGCTGGGGCTACTCTTTTTGTTTCTCCCGGGACAGGCACTTATGACGTTGGAAAGAATTTTACGGTCAAAGTGATGATTAATAGTGGTGGTGGCGTTGGCATAAACGCCGGGGAGGGCTCTTTGAAGTATGATTCTGGCGCCTTATTGGTGACAGCAGTCACTAAAAGCAGTTCAATATTTAATCTATGGACAACTGAGCCGACATATTCCAATACTTCTGGAACGATTACCTTTGGCGGCGGTTCCCCAAGTTCTTACAAGGGCACCGCTGGCGAGGTCTTTTCAGTGACTTTTAGTGCTAAAAAAGTTGGAGATACATCAGTTACCTTTACCTCGGGAACTATTTTGGCAGCCGATGGTAAGGGAACGAATATTTTTAGCGGTTTTGGTAATGCTAAATTTACCATTAAGGAAGCAGTAAAAAAAGAAGAACCAAAGAAAGAAGTACCAAAGAAAGAAACTCCAACCACGGTCGGTGATAATTCCGGACTTTTGCCGCCATTACCAGAAATTACCTCCAAAACACACCAGGAAACAACCATCTGGTATCCGAACAACAAACCAGAATTCATTTGGAAACTTTTACCTGATTTGACAGGTATCAGTTATGTGATTGATACGAAGCCAACAACGGATCCTGGCACTACGGTTGAAAATGTCGTAGAATCAAAGATTTTTGAAAATACCAAGGATGGTGAATGGTATTTCCACTTGAAATACAAGAATAAGGCTGGCTGGAGTCAATCTGCTCATCGCAAATTCATGGTTGACGTGACGCCACCGGATAGTTTTTCCATTACTGTTGATACTGGAGGCGATATCACTAATCCCGCGCCACGTTTGCGTTTTAGAACCAAAGACGCCGCTTCTGGAATCGATCATTACACTGTAAAGGTGGACAACAAAATGGAGCAAGTAAAACCAGAAGAGGTGGATAAGGGGTATTATCAATTAAATCCACTAGAGCCTGGTGAGCGCAAGGTTGAGATTGTCGCTATCGATAAGGCTAATAATATCGCATCTTCGGCCGCTATGTTTGTGATTGATCCTTTGCGAGCACCGATTATTAGCAGTATTCCTAAGTTAATTACTAAGGCTGAAGATTTGGTAATTCAAGGAACAAGTTTTTATCCAAGGGTGACGGTAAAAATCTTTATTGCGAGTGGCAAAAACGATCCCGAGGAATTTACAACGAAAACCGATGATAGTGGCAATTGGTCATATTTTCATAACGCTCGTTTGGTAAAGGGTAACTATGATATCTGGGCTAAAGTAATTGATGATCGTGGCGCGCAAAGTTTGAATAGCTCAAAAAACCTTTTAACTCTGCAATCACCTTCATTGATTGACCGTTATGGCATTTGGATAATAATATTATTATTTGTTGTTATTATGCTCCTATCTCTTTATATTCATTATCTAAAGAAAAAATTCTTTGATGAAAAAACCAGAATCAAGAGTGAGACGACAGAAGTCAAAATGAAATTAGGCAAAATTTTTGCGGCTTTGCGGGAAGAGGTGGATGAACTGATGCAATTAGCTGACAAAAAGCCGGGATTATCGGAGTCAGAACGAAGAGTGAAGGAAAAATTGCAAGAGTCACTAGATATTTCAGAAGAGTTTATAAATAAGGAAGTGGAGGATGTGGAAAAGGAGATTAAATTGCCGAAGGTAGCAAGACAGTAGAGTGATTTAAAAAACACCTTAAAATAAAGAGATAAATAAGAAATTATTTATCTCTTTTTTAGTTATGCACATATCCACAGCCCCCAACTCTATGCCTAATAAAATATTAGTGGTATATATAAAAAATAACTCCTGATTTGCCCTAAAAATAAGCAAACTTATCCATCTTGACCATACTATATATAGTGGTATAATAAGAATAGGTAACACAAGATGTAGTATTTCCTTAAAAGTTAGCAAAATAAATTATGAAGTGTCCAATTTGCAGTCATCAAGATACAAAAGTGATTGATTCACGAGTGTCAGCGGATGAATTATCGATTCGGAGACGACGAGAATGTCTGAAATGCGAGTTTCGCTTCTCAACTTACGAATCAGTGGAAATTCTGGATTTAACTATTGTCAAAAAAGATGGGCGCAAAGAAGCCTACAATCGGGAGAAAATAGTTAAGGGGCTGAGGCGGTCATTGGAGAAGAGACCGATTAGCGATGAAGATTTCAAACAATTGATCAATGTGATTGAACGCGATTTGCAAGCTTTGCGAAAATCTGAGATTCCCTCAGAGCAAGTCGGGGAAATCATCATGGAACATTTGAAAAAGGTTGACAAGGTTGCCTATATCCGATTCGCGAGCGTTTATGAGTCATTTGAGGATGCAGAGACATTCCTGGAAGAACTGGAAAAGTTGATTGATAAAAAAACTACTAATAAAAAGAAAAACTAATAGTTGAAAGTTATTTTTATGGTCATGGAACATGAATTCCTGACCACTGAAAAGCCTTAGGCTTTCCTGGTGAAAAGATAAATCTAATTTTTGCAAAAAGCCCATGCAGAGAGAAACAATCAAACAGATTATAAAGAGGTCTGGGGAAATTGTAAATTTTGACCCCAAGAAAATCGAAAAAGCAATTTACAAAGCAACGGTAGCTGTCGATAGGGCAAATAAGGCTCTAGCTGAAAAGTTAACCATTGAAACAATTAAGAAAATTAACGAAAAATTTCACGTGCGCAGTATCCCGGCTGTCGAAGAGGTGCAGGATATCGTAGAACGAGTGATTATCAACAACAATCACACCAAAATCGCCAAGGCTTATATCTTGTATCGTGACCAACACCGACAATTGCGCGATATCAGCGAAACGATGCAGGGCGAGAAATTGATGGAAGATTATTTGGGAAGAGCAGATTGGCGCTTAAAGGAAAATAGTAACATGAGCTTCTCGGTACAGGGTTTGAACAATTATTTAGCATCATCCGTTTCTGCTAAATATTGGTTGAACAAATTATACCCGCAAGAAATCCGCAATGCGCACGTTAATGGCGATTTCCATATTCATGATTTGGGCATGTTAGCACCATACTGTTGCGGTTGGGATTTGAAAGATTTATTGATTCGCGGTTTCGGTGGTGTGGATGAGAAGATTCAAAGCAAGGCGCCAAAACACTTCCGTTCTGCCTTGGGTCAAGTAGTAAATTTTCTTTACACCTTGCAAGGAGAAGCAGCGGGCGCGCAAGCCTTCGCTAATTTCGACACCTATCTGGCTCCGTTTATTCGTTACGACAACTTATCATATAAGGAAGTTAAGCAAGCCTTGCAAGAGTTCATGTTCAATTTGAACGTACCGACTCGCGTTGGCTTTCAGACCCCGTTTACAAACGTAACTTTAGATGTTGTGCCTTCCAAGATGACGGCGGCTGAGTATGTAATCATCGGTGGCAAGGTGATGCCTGAGAAATATGGTGAATTCCAGGAGGAAATGGATATGTTTAACCGCGCTTTTGCCGAGGTAATGATTGAGGGTGATTCGACTGGACGCGTGTTCGCTTTCCCGATTCCAACTTATAACGTTGACAAGAATTTTGATTGGGATAAAGAGGCATTGAATCCGATGTGGGAAATGACCGCTAAATACGGCATTCCGTACTTTTCTAACTTTATCAACTCCGACATGGATCGCGATGATGCACGCAGTATGTGTTGCCGTTTGCGATTGGATAATCGTGAATTGCGCAAGCGAGGTGGCGGTTTATTCGGCGCCAATCCGCAAACAGGTTCCTTGGGCGTAGTGACCATCAACTTGGCTCGTATCGGTTACTTGGCGAAGGACAAGGAAGATTTCAAGAAAAGACTTTTGAAATTAATGGATTTGGCGAAAGAGAGTTTGGAAATCAAGAGAAAGATCATTGAAAAATATAGTGACGATCGTCTTTATCCTTATTCCGCTTTTTACTTGGATAATATCAAACAACGCTTTGGTACTTATTGGCAAAATCATTTCAATACGATCGGAATCAACGGCATGAATGAAGCGCTTTTAAACTTTATTCACCGTGATATTTCCAGTAAAGAAGGCAAGGAGCTGGCTGAAGAGATTTTGGACTTCATGCGCGAGAAGTTGATGGATTATCAGAATGAAACTAATAATCTCTACAATTTGGAAGCATCACCGGCTGAAGGCGCGACATACCGCTTTGCCAAGAAAGACAAGGAATTGTATCCGAACATTATCGTAGCGAACGATGATGCGGTCAAGAATCAAGGCGCTAATCCGTATTATACCAATTCAACTCACTTACCGGTTGGTTTTACTAATGACATTTTCGAGGCTTTGGACTTGCAGGATAATATGCAAACTAAATACACCGGTGGCACTGTTTTGCACGGTTTTATCGGCGAAAGGATTAAAGATATCGAATCTTGCAAAAAATTGGTTAAAAAGATTGCCGAGACCTACAAATTACCATATTTCACAATCACACCGACTTTCTCGATTTGTCCGAAGCATGGTTATCTATCCGGCGAACACAAGTATTGTCCGAAATGTGACAAGGAAATCGGTTATGTCGAGGGAATGGACACCGGCGTAGAGATTTTTGCCAGAGACAAGGAACAAATCGGCGAGAGACGAATCGTTGAACGCGTCGAAGGACATGATGATAATGAACGAAATTTGATTCATTCATTAAGCTAATTCAGATAAGTCTCCCTCTCCTGGTCAGGAGAGGGTCGGGGTGAGGTGGTTAGTGTGAAGAATGTAGACTGAATTATATTTAAAACCATTTAGAAATAAATATATTTAACAAACAAAAAACCCGCCGTCGCTTAAGCTATGGCGTGGCGAAGTAAAATTTAATAATTAGGAGGATTATTACTTAATTTTAAATTCTATTTCATATCAAACAATATGAGCCCAATACAAACACAAAGACAAGAGTGCACAATTTACAGCCGCGTCGTTGGCTGGATTACTCCTACTAGAAACTGGAACAATGGCAAGAAATCAGAATACGTTGATCGAAAAACATACGAAGTAGATGGTTGCAGTTGTTAATTAATTGTGATGCATTACGTCGTCCTGAAGTCTTTTTATAGGCTTCAGGACGATAATCGTAGTGCTGTTATTTGAGAGTTTATGATTATTGGTGGATTGGAGAAATTTAGTTTAATCGATTATCCAGGGCATTTGGCTGCAATTGTTTTTACTTCTGGTTGCAATTTCCGTTGCCATTTTTGTTATAATCCTATGCTTGTCGAGCCGGGACGAATATCATCTTCGGATGACAAAGAAAAAGGTCGTTCTCTTGGGACTGGTTTAAATCAGATTCAAGAGAGCGACCTCTTTGAGTTTTTGCAAACGCGCGTTGATAAGATTGACGCGGTGGTCGTGACTGGCGGCGAGCCGACATTGCATCCTGATTTGCCGGAATTTATCAAAAAAATAAAAGACTTGGGATTTAAGGTAAAGCTCGACACCAACGGCACTAATCCGCAAGCTTTGAAAAATTTACTAGAACAAAACTTGATCGATTATATTGCCATGGACATCAAAGGACCTTTTGAAAAATATGACTTGGTTGTTGGCGCACAGATAAACAAGGATGACTTGTTGGAAACTATTGCGACGATCAAGGCTAGTGGCCTGCCCTATGAATTCCGCAGCACAATCGTGCCCGGTTTGCATGAAATTGACGATATTGCTAAGATGGGAGAAATGATTAAGGGCGCGCAACAATGGTTTTTACAACCTTTTAAATCTGATGTAGAATTAGTAAACAACGCTTTTAAAAACGCCGCTTCCTACACCGAGGCAGATATGGAAAAAATGCAGGAAATTGGGAAGCAATACGTTGATTTTTGCGAGGTGAGATAGTTTTTAAATAATAAACAATCAATTCGTAATTCCTGTCTGCCGTGCAACAGGCAGGCGTAATTGATAATTTTTAATTAATTTAAGTATGACAGTTACTAAAAATTTAAATGAAGGAGGCTCACTAACAGACGGTGACGTTCGTGAGATGGTGCAAAAAAATTTGCAGCTTAGCGAAGAGATGCATGTGATGATGAAAAAAATGAATAGTTTTATTTTTTGGTCTCGCGTGGGTGGCTTCTTGAAGCTGCTTATTATTTTCTTGCCCCTTGTATTGGGTTATATTTATTTGACTCCATTGTTAAAGAATGCTCTTGGACAGTATCAGCAGATTTTGAATATGAATGAGGCTGTCGGCGGTGCTACTAAGGGTGTAGATATAAAGTCCTTACCGCCGGAAATTCAGAAATTGATTCCAAAGAAATAAGCTAATGGAAAATCTGATCAAAAATCTAGAGGAATTGCGCGAGCGGGTTATTGAGACTTGGCGTCTTTTGGATATTGATCGCAAGCAGGCGCGTTTGGTGGAGGCAGAATTCCGGATGAATGCGGAGGGTTTTTGGGATAATCAAGAAGAAGCGGTGCGAGTGAGTCGGGAAACCGAGGATTTGAAAAAAGAAGTGCAAGAGTGGATTAATTTGAAAAAAGAAATCACAGATTTGGAAGAAATGGTGGCGTGGGCTCAGAATGAAGGTGACGATTCGATTCACGATGATGCGCAGCAGAAATATCAGGAATTAAAAGAGAAGTATGAACAATTCGAATTTTACGTCTTGTTTGGCGAGAAATATGATGAAGGCAATGTGATAATTTCCGTGCACGCGGGCACTGGTGGCGTGGATGCGCAGGATTGGGCCGAGATTTTGGAACGGATGTTTCTGCGTTTTGCGGAAAAGCGCAAATGGAAAGTGAATCTAATCGACCGCACCGTCGGCGCCGAAGCTGGCATCAAGAGCGCGACTTATCAGATCCAGGGCCGTTGGTCTTACGGCTATTTCAAGAGCGAATCCGGTGTCCATCGTCTCGTGCGCATCTCACCGTTTGATTCTGAGGCGATGCGTCACACCTCTTTTGCGCTTGTCGAGGTCATTCCGGAATTGCCGGAAGCGGTCGACATCGAGATTGCCGATAGCGATATTCGCATCGATGTTTTTCGCTCTTCCGGACCTGGTGGCCAGAGCGTGAATACGACCGACTCCGCCGTGCGCATCAAGCATCTGGCGACTGGAATTGTCGTGACCTGTCAGAATGAAAAATCACAACACCAAAATAAAGAATCTGCTTTGAAAATTTTGAAATCAAAATTATTCAAATTGCAAGAGGAAGAGCGCGAAAAAGAAGAGCGCAAGATTAAAGGCGAGGCCCAAAAAGCAGAGTGGGGCAAGCAAATCCGCTCATATGTCATGCAGCCATATAAGATGGTCAAGGATCATCGCACGCAATGTGAGACACAGGACATTGATGGAGTTTTAAATGGGGACTTGGAGAGTTTTATGGAAGAATATTTACGGTGGATTCGTGAGGTGTAATAATTGACAATATTTTTGACAATGTTAAATATAATAGTAAAATGTATATACGATGTTCCTTCGAAAAAAATTAAAACTATGGAGGTGATATATGTTTGGAATGAGATATTTGATACAGGTTATGGTGATGCTGGGTGATTTGATGTTGATCGGAGCTTCGGCACTAGCTTTGTATTTCTACTGGAATGTTTTTCCAGCGAATATTCTGGTTGTATTCCTGGTTGTAAAGTGTTTCAATGCTTGGCAAAAGACAGGTAGCTTTGAAGCTTGGAATCTGCAAGTCATTAAGCAATTCATGGCAAACGCAAAAGAATTGGGATTGTGAATTCGTATCTCAGGGGACAGGTTAACAAAACTGTTCCTTTTTTATTGTTAATGTTTGTGAAATTAGTTACAATTATTATGTATTGTAATTATTATGTTGTTATCCAAATCAAAACTATTCTTCTATTCCTGTCTTGCTTTTATCACAGGTATCACCATCGCTTCTTTTTTGCCTGCTAGTTTTCTTCAAAACGATATCCAGTGGTTCGCTGTGAGCGTTTTTTTCCTGGTTGCAACTTTTTTATTCTGGAACACGACCAGCAAGAAACATATTTTCGCGAGTATGTTTTTTTTATTTAGCTTTTTCGTATTGTTAGGTGTCTGGCGTTTCTCTTTGACAACGCCAAAAACTGACGCGACCAAGATTTGGTACTATAATGATCAAGAGGTGACTTTGATCGGCAAGGTGAATGAGGAGCCGAATGTACGGAAAAGCAATCAGAAAATAACATTAAGCGAATTAAAAATTACGAATTACGAATTACGAATTGATGGAAAAATTTTAGTGACTGCCAATCTCTATCCCGAGTTTAGTTATGGTGATATCGTCTCAATGACATGCAAACTGAAAGCACCGGAAGAGTTCGAGGGTTTTGCCTATGATAAATATCTGGCGCGCTATGATATTTATAGCGTTTGCTATTATCCGAAGAATATCAAGAAATTGGATAATGAATTGAGTTTCACTGATTCGATTTATTTTAATATTTTCAAATTCAAAAATGTTTTACGCACTAAGATTAATCAGGGGATGAGCGAGCCGGAAGCGAGTTTTGGGCGGGCGATGATCTTGGGTGACATGGGGGCGATGGATGAGGAATTAAACGATGCTTTTGCGCGCACGGGCTTGAGTCATGTGATTTCGATTTCCGGTTCGCATGTAGCGATCTGGATTCTCATTCTGGTTTTTGTTTTTTTGGAGTTAGGTTTCTGGCGGCATCAATTATTCTATTTGATTTCGATTACGTTGACGGTTTATATTATTATGATCGGCGCTACGGCGGCAGCCGTCCGTTCATTGGTGATGGGAGTATTTATTTTATTAGGCATTCATTTGGGGCGGCTCAAGCGCCTGGATATTGCCCTGGTTTTCGCCGGGACGGTGATGCTGATGTTCAATCCCATGATGCTGCGATACGATACCGGTTTCCAGCTGTCTTTTTTGGCTGTTTTCGCGATTATTTTCTTGCATCCGCGATTTCTCAGGCTGTATGAAAAATTAACCGAGAAATATCCGGTTTTAAACAAACAGCTTTACAAAATTTTCTTTGAGATCATTTCAATTTCACTGTTGATTCAGATTCTCACGTTTCCAATCCTAGTTTTGAGCTTCAAACAATTTTCCCTGATTGCGCCATTGGCTAATTTATTGATTCTCTGGACGCTGCCGTTCCTGCTGGCGTCACTGATTGCCGGCCTGATAGCAAGTTTTGTTTTCCCAGGTTGGGGATTGGCATTATTCTTCCCGGCTAAAATCAGTCTGGCTTATATAATTTTCATCGCGCAAACCCTCGAAAAACTACCCTGGGCATATTTAAAATTTTAATTTACTCTTAATCTTTCTCATGCTATACTAAAGATATAAAGATAAAGATTTATCTTCTGAAAAAGCTTCACCAAGAGCTAACAAGATTTGGATCAAACTAGATTACATTGGCTTTCCGCAGTTTTCGTACCTTGTGAGGTAGGAAATAGGAAATAGGTTCAAAAGATTTCCCGCTCATGTGCATGTTTGGATGAATTCGTTCACCTGAATAACAGGAGCCAGAATGAATCTGTTGTTCACAACAGAACCGGTTGTACTTTAAGCCAATTCTTGTATGGACTCAATTTGGTGGGGCTTTTTTGGTATCAAAAAAGACTTGATTTTTTTAATAAAAATGCTAGTATAGTAGTACTATTCATAAATTAATCATTAGTTTCGTATGGAATACAGAAGACATCCAGAAAATACTTTAAATCATTTATTATCGATTTTTTTTATTTATCCGATGATCGCACCATTGATAATTTTGGATTTTTTCCTAGAAATTTATCATAATATCGGTTTTCGTTTATATGGCCTGCCATTAGTAGAACGAGAGAAATATATCAGAATCGATCGGCACAAGCTGTCTTATTTAGGACCAGTCGCGAAATTAAATTGCGTTTATTGCGGATATGCCAATGGACTGTTGGCTTATGCGGCGCGAATTGCCGGCGACACCGAGGCTTATTGGTGTGGAATCAAACATGAGGTGGGCAATGGCTATATCGAACCGGCGCATCACAAACATTTTTTGAAATATGGCGATGAGGTGGCGTATCGTCAAATTAGTACCCGCCTACGCCAAAGCTACGGCGTGGCGAAGGAAGAGAAAGTTTGTAAATTAAGCAAAGAAATCCGCCTACGCTAGGGCTACGGCGTGACAAAGAAATATGAGTAAACTTGATAAAGAATTCGAAGTTGTCATCGAAAGGATGCATCACACCGGTGAGGGAGTAGGGCGATACAAAAATCGTTCTATTTTTGTGTTCGGAGTAATGGTAGGCGAACGAGTCTTGGTGCGACCGATTAAGGTGAGCCGGGGCAAGGCGAAAGCGCAGGTGTTGAGAATTTTGGAATCGTCAGAGGACAGGCAAAAGGAAAAAGAGGACCATTATTTATCGTGCAGTCCGTGGCAGATTATTAATTACCAGAAGCAATTGGAACATAAGATTGAGATAGCGAAAAAATTATTCAGCAATGAGGCTAATTTTTTGCCCGATGAAGATGTAAAAATTGTCGGTTCGAAAGAAGAGTGGCATTATCGTAATAAGATGGAGTTCAGTTTTGTGAAGAAAGAGAGTGATAATCTTGGCTTGGCTTTTCATGTGCGCGGCCGCCGTTATGATTGTTATGAGTTAGATGAATGCGTTTTGGCCAGTGAGAAAATAAATGAAGTGGCGAGTGCGGTAGTCGGGATTTTGAATGAGCGCCAAGTCGGTATTGAGACTTTAAAAAATTTAGTCTTGCGTTATAGTCAGGCAGAGGATAAATGCTTGGCGATTTTATATGTTAAAGATGAGGCTTTTACTGTTTTTGATTTGCAACTGGCTGACGTAGTCGGTTGGCAGATAATTTATTCTAATCCACAATCGCCAGCGACAGTGATTACCAAAGTTTTGCATCAACAAGGCCGTGATTATTTGGAGGAGCGAATCGGCGATTTGCGCTTGCGCTTTCGACATAGCAATTTCTTCCAGATCAATCCGCCGCTTTTCGGCGAGCTGCTTGATTTCGTCAAAGGCAATATCAAGAAGGGTGGCGACCTGATCGATCTCTACGCCGGCGTGGGCACGATTGGTTTTGCTCTGGCGCAGCAATTCAATAATATTATCAGCGTGGAACTAGATGACGAGGCGGTCAAGATTGCACAGGAAAATATTGCAATCAATGATTTACAAAATATCACTTTACATTCCGGCGCTTCGGAAAAACAGGATTTGAACGGCATCTTTTCGTTGGCAAAAACCTTAGTCGTCGATCCGCCTCGCAGCGGTTTGCATCCGAAAGTGATCAAGGCGATTTTGAAATCGAATCTGAAGCAATTCATATACATATCCTGCAATCCTTTGACACAGGCTAAGGATATGCGCCTGCTAAAACAGAAGTATAAAGTGAAAGCCTGGCACCTATTTGATCTCTATCCGCAAACACCGCACATGGAAAGCGTCTTGATTCTGCGACGGAAGATTTGGGGATTGTTTTAGGAGTTTGTTTATAATGATTTTTTGTTGTGTATTATTGCAAGTTGTTGGTATTTGAAGCGACGCGCTCTCGCTTGTGTCACTTTTGAGACCAAAAGTAACCAAAAGTCTTGGGGGTGTTCAACGCACTATCACAAGAAAAGGTTTTGTTATTTTAAGACTGGAGCTTAGTTCACACCCCCAAACCCCCATGGTTATTTTAAGAGAATTTTTTAAATTGATAATTAATAAAATATGAAAATAATATTCGCCACTCACAACAAAGGCAAATTAATTGAAATGAAAAGAATCCTTCACGACTTCGAAGTCATCGGCGCCGAAGAGGCGGGTGTTTTTGAGGACGTAGTCGAAGACGGCGCGACTTTTACCGAGAATGCTTTGAAGAAGGCGCGTTTCGTGGTGAGCCAAACCGGCGAGGCGGCAGTGGCTGATGATTCCGGAGTTTGTATCAAGGCTTTGGATGGCGAGCCGGGCATTTTTTCAGCGCGTTGGGCTGGCGACAGCGACAAGGCGCAGTTTGCCCTGGACAAGCTGGCCGATGTTCCCGATGGTCAGAGACAAGCCTGGTTCGAAACCGCCGCAGCCTTGGTTTTCCCCGATGGCCGCGAATTTGTCTTTGACGGCAAGATGCATGGTGATATAACAATGGAAAAAAGAGGCGAGTCACTGCCGAATTTACCATATGACTCGATTTTTATCCCCGAAGGACACACGCTGACTTGCGCGGAAATGGGGAATGAAGAGAAAAATAACCTCAGTCATCGCGGGCAGGCATTCAGAGAATTGCGGGAGTTTTTGGTGAAAGAATTAAGCAGTTAATCAAAACAAAAAACAATCCCATTTCAAGGATTGTTTTTTGTTTGCCCGAATTTACTGTTGAGTGTTGTCCTTATTTTTTTCATGGATTTGATGTTTAATTATTAAACCTATATAAATAAGTGACTTTTTCTAACTGACAGATGCGCGTCGAAATAGCAATGCCGAAACGACGAATATCGATGCGAAAATGAAATTGATAACGAAGACGCCGATAACACCCGCATCGCCCCAGGAGGCTTTGGCGGGCCAGACAAGAAGCGCAAATACCGGAATCAGCACCTGAACAAGCGCCACCGCAAACAATGTACGCGCCATTCCGCGCGGCCTGAAGCGTGAGATGAGGGCGCCGATAAGTCCGACAGCGAACACTGCACCGTACATCAGATTGGCAGGGTTATTCTCGCTTCCGATAATACCAACCGCCCCATTTGCCCAGCCGAGAAGGAGCGCTCCCGCAAGTCCGGTATAAAAAGCCCTGCGATATGCCTTGTTGCGTTTTTTCAATGCGATTACCATTTCGTATGCACCGCCGATAATCAATAAAATGATGCTATAAGCGATGGACTCGTTCCAGTCGACTTCACCGGTGAATTGCATCGCTAAAGGTATCATCAAAATGAGTATTGCGATGATGGTCCATATTAATGTTCTTTTTGAAATGTTTTTCATATTTATAATTAGAGATTAACGTTATGAGTATTAGAAGTTCGCTGGAGCGGAGCGAAAGAAAAATTTGGGTGGAGGCTTTTGTATAAAAGCCGTAACTGGATACTCGTTGTTATGGGATGTACATGCCTTCCTTTAATCCGTTGTAGGCGGATTGCTCTTAAAAAGAATGCAATTTTGTTTATTTGTTTTAGGGAAAGGGTAGAGGTAGGGGTGAATGCTATTTGCTTAAAATTCCTTTAGGCTTTCACCCCTTCAATCCTTGACAAACTAAATATCTCCCTCCAAGAGTGATTTTCGCTTATTTTTATAAATTGAATATTATCACCAGTAGGTGAGTAAAACAAAAAACCCTTGTCTTTTGTTTTTTTATATTCATTTTTCGCAAGTTTTGAGTTGTATTCTTCTTCGTAAATCTCTAAAGTGCAACTGTTGTTTATAACAGCACCTTCAAATTTAAAATTATATTCATAACCCCATCGTTTGTTTTTCCAGTATGCTGTTAATATATTGTCATTGATTTTTAGTTCGTACATTGTTCCGTCAGCTAATTGCCATATTCCGCCTGCATTTTTCAATGTTTCACTTTTAAACAATTTTGCGTCTGTGTATTTGGAAAAGAACTCTCTTAGCCTTGTTGCTATTTTTATTTTTTCAACTTCAATCTTGTCTTCATTTTCTTTTTTCTTAGAAATTTCAGCCAAAGCGGAGTTAACATTTGGATGAACATCTTCTTTGTCCTTGGCTGTGTTTAATATCTTGCTTGCCTCAGAAATAAAGCCCGCCTTCATAAGGCGGTAGGCCATGTTTGCGCTGGCTAGGGTGTTTCCGAGTGAATCAGCTTTTCGATAGCTCTCTATCGACTTAATCGGCATATTTAAATCATCATACTGAACCCCAAGGTTGTTTTGAACAGCCTCATTGTCAGGGTTGATTAATTTGGCATTTTTATAATGCAATAATGATAATTCATTATAGTTGCTCTCGGCGTATGAATACCCCGCTTTAAAAATAAGCGCTTCGTCATTAGGCATTAATTCGATATCCTTATCA
>Ga0074199_1000594_pt1 | contig 51186 bp, 42 predicted proteins | sample EPASupsiteSAE347_FD_64528 | JGI IMG/M metagenome (GOLD analysis project Ga0074199, IMG submission 64528) | Bioremediated contaminated groundwater from EPA Superfund site, New Mexico - Sample SAE3-47 | ecosystem: Environmental > Aquatic > Deep subsurface > Groundwater > Contaminated ... | reverse complement strand
ATGCAATAACAAATTCAAACAAAAAGAAAAACCTTTAAGGGACTGATTATCGCCTGAGGCAATAATCCGACAACACTTGCGATCGTTAATGCCAGGGCCGAACCGGTTTCCATCGTGATCCACCAGATCATTGAAAACTGTACGGTACTGGAGCTTAAAAGGGAAAAGGCCTGGCCAAGATAAATGGTGAAAAAGGTTTTTCTCCAAGTAGATTTTTTTTTCATAAAGCTACCGCACCAGATAATCCGCTATTATTAGGGCGCCATCCCGGGCACCATTTTCTGTCCCAATATTGTGGCCCAGCTTTCGGGCATTCGTGATAATCGTATCGGTTAGGGCGTATTGAATCGCTGCCGCCAGCTTGTCAGCGGTTAAATGCTTACGGTAAATCGGCTTTGCGCCAACCCCTAGGTCATAGGATCGGTGAGCCCAGGCAAATTGGTCATTGGAAAATGGCACGATGATGCTGGGGATACCGGCTTTAAAGCCAGCGGCGGTGGTGCCGGCACCACCATGATGACAAACCAGGGAAACCTTCTCAAACAACCAGCTGTGGGGAATACTGTTAATCGCCAGCAGGTTTTCCGGCAGGTTGTCAATCGCCCCCATACCAGAGATGATCCCGCGCTTGCCAGTCTGCTTTAGGGCCTTGATAATGATGGTGACGGTTTCGTCCTGATGGGTGCTGTCAAAAACGCTGCCAAAGCCGAAATAAACAGGCTTTTCCCCTTCTGCCAGAAAATCAGCCAATTCTTTGGCGGGGGTATAATCATCTTTTTCGGTCACAAACCAATAGCCATTCTGATGGATATCGGCGTTCCAGTCCTGGGGACGGGGAAAGACAAAATTACTGCAGGAGATGATGGCCGGATGAGCGTGATCGATTTTTTCAAAAGGGCTGCCAAAATCCTCGGGGAGTTTGCCATATTCTTTCTTGAAAAAAGCTTCAATACCCGTTTTTCCAGCCATCCACAGCATCCCCTGCAAGAGCTGATAACTTACTGCTTTGGGCATGATGGTTTTACCGTAGGCGATCAGTGAAGCCACTTCGGTGGTTTTGTGCATCGGAAATGGTGCCGCCAGGATCGCCGGAATACCGAGCTTGGCGCCGGCAAAATAACCAATCGTACAGCCCGGATGGTAAACAATCAGTTCACTGCCCTGACAAGCCGCAAACATTTCGGCGGTTAAGCCAATCACATAGTTTTTCATTTTGTTAAAGGTCAAGATCATTTTCAGGGGATTATCCGATGATTGGGCATCCTGAAGTAATTTGGGGTCGATCTCGGCGGACTGATAATCAGCCAAAAGTGGATAAAAATCAATGCCGTAGTTTTTGATAAAGTCTTCAAAACTTTTACCGCCGGCAATCCGCACCGTTTTTCCCAGCTTTTGCAGCTCCTGGGCAAGGGCAATATAGGGCTGAAAATCCCCCCGAGACCCTGAACAAAGAATCGTAATCATAGTCGTTCCTCCTTGAAACATCCAACATCCTGTTGTATGATTCAATTATAGATCCCGGCGGCCAGAGGATCAACCAACAATATGGCTGCATTTGTCGGATTTGAAAGGGAGAATGAATATGAATAAACGGACAGCGATTACGACACAGACAAAACAGAATCTCATCGATGCTTTTTGGTCCCTATACTGTGACATGAGAATTGAAAAAATTACTGTTAAAGACATTACCAATAAGGCCGGCTATAACCGGGGGACATTCTATGAATATTTTAAAGACGTGTATAATGTTCTGGAACATCTTGAAGATTCTTTAATCCCCACTCTGGACGAGTTGCCACCAATTACAATCGGTTCGGAAATACGTGGCATGCCTGCAGATACATTCCTTGAGCTTTATGAAAAGAACAGCAAATACTATGCCGTGTTACTTGGCGACGGCGGTGACCCGGCCTTTGCAAGCAAACTCAAAAATGCCATTAAACCAATAATAATCCAGGTATTTGCCAATAAACCAACGGTTAATCAACAAGAATTGGACTATGTTGTCGAATATACCCTATCGGCGATGATTGGTATGATGAGTTACTGGTACCGGCAGACCGATAAACTGCCTTCTGATCAATTGCATGAATTGATCAGAAAATTAACAGAACAAGGTGTCACCCGGCAATTTCCGGCGTTATAAAAGGCAATGAGTTGTAAATGAAAAAAACAGCGATTGAACAAGCGCCGTCTAAAAGAACCATTCAAGAAATTTTTAGAACCTACTATGAACTTGGCCGGGCGGTTAATCTGATTTCTGATTTTTTAAGAGTTAAAGGGTTTAATGCCCAAGCCATCCCGGCGATCGGAAGTAATTTGAATATTACGGTAATGGCCAGGGATGCCGGACTGGGCGGCTTTGGTAAAAATGGGTTGCTGATCACACCTGATTATGGACCCAGCGTACGACTGGCAGCAGTGCTAACTGACATCGAAAATCTTCCAGTTAACCAGGGATTAGATTATGATTGGCTACCAGATTTCTGTGGCACATGTAATGCGTGCGTCAAAAAATGTCCGGCCCAGGCCATTTATGAAAAGCCAATAATCTGCAAAGATGGCAGTGAGCAGCATATTGACTACAAAAAGTGCGCCATTCCGTTTTCAAAAAAGCATGGCTGTACCATGTGTATTAAAGAGTGTGCATTTTTTAAATCGAACTATAAAAAAATAGCAGCTGCCTACATTCGAAAAGAAAAAGCAGCAAAATAAAAGCTTCCAGTAGGAAAAAAATCCACGAAAACGAGTGTTTAGCAATATGAGCTTGTATTTCGTGGTTTTTTATTAAATGGATAAAATCGATCGTTCTATGGCGATCCCCGATTATTTTTAGGCGACTTTATTCTGTCGGCCTGGATAGCAAACTACCTCGCTAGATTTTTAATATCAATCTTGCCACTTGCCTTACTGCCTTTCATCGTGATCAAATACTCCCCATCATGGGGTACTTTTACGGTGAATGAAGTGCTGTCACGGTAAGTGCCAGTATAGGTGCTATTTCCATTTAGATCGGATATTTCCAGTGATATGGCTCCGCTGTCGGAGATGATTTCGATCTGCAGTTCATCACTCTGCTTCATTGGCAGGACACATTTGTTTTCGTTAGTCCATTCCGAAAATTCGATTTTGAATTCTTTACCTGGTATTTTTTCGTTGATTAGGATACTTCCTTTGGTAACTTCGCAACCAGTAAAGATCAGCACGATGACTGAAACGATCATTAGACAAGCAAATTTTTTCATAATAAGTTTAACTCCTTAATAAGGGTCGAAGCAAATACTACTCGACCACGTTGCGAATAAAAAAGAATAACATAAAGATCCGTAATAGAAAAATGTTTATCAATAAGTCGTTGTAAGCCAAACAAATATAAAAATTCACTACAGGCTTTTTCGGCTGGTGTGACGTTTGGCAATATCGATTAGTTCCCGGGTAGTATGATGAATCAGAATTGACTGTTCCGGACATTCTTTCTGACACAAGCCGCAATGAATGCAGTCAAGTTCATTGATCACCACGGCGTGCTTATTCTCGACAGCAAAGACATGCATCGGACAGATTGCTTGACAACTGGCACAGCCAACACATTGTGGAGCGATGGATACATTTCGTCCATTGGGCACAGCAGTCAGATTCTGGATATATTCAGGCATGATCTTATCGATAAATTTGATCCCTCTAAGCTCATCTTTTTCATTGGGTCGGCCCTTATTGCCACCGCGGATTAGATTAAAAGGTCCGGTGCAGTCATAACCTTTGGTCGAAAATTCGCCGATTATTTCGACCCCTTTGTTTATTAAGGCATCTTTTAAGGCCGCATGATAATTACCTAAATAGGGTCGGCCACGAGTTGAGACGATGAAGGTTTTATGGTAGACGTTTAGTCGATCGACGATCGCCATGATTTTGGGGTGATGTGAGGTAAAGTATATACCGGAAGCAAGCCCGACAATCTTATAATCGCTGAGATCAGCGAGCAGGCCTTCACTGGCAGTGATCAGGCGGCACTGGAGCTTCCCGGAAAAAGCCCGGGCCAACTTCATCGTATTGCCATGGTAAGTGGATTCACAAATAATAATAACGTCTTTATTCATTTCTTACTCCTTGAGTTACACTTTCTTTTTATCTTTTCACCACAAACCGACAGGGCTTTATTTAAAGGCAATGGTTTTGCAAAATAATAGCCCTGATAGGAATTAAAACAGAATTGACTCAGACATTCTTGTTGGTACGGGTTCATCACGCCTTCAACGGTTGTTTTTAGCCTCATGCTTTTGGCCAATGAGGCAATTGAATGAAGGATCAGGAGATCTTTTTCTGAATCAGGTAAGTTTCGAATAAACACCTGATCAATTTTAATCCGATCAAATTTCAAATTTGCTAGTTTTTCAAGAGATGAAAAGCCGGTGCCAAAATCATCAATTGATATTTTTATACCCAGGCTTTGAAGTTGTTTGAATTTTTCATTAAGGAGATCAAAATTATTAAAGCAATAGGTCTCAGTAATTTCAAACTCCAACTTTTTTAAAAGCGCTTCATCGCCTTGGAACAGATTAGCCATAAAAGGGACGAACCCATCACTGATTAAATCAAGAACCGAAATATTGACTGCTAAATAACGTGATTTGAAATGGCTTGGAGCGGAAATTAAGATTCGTTTGCACTCAGAAAGTAATTTTTTTGTTAAGGGGATGATCATGCCACTGTCTTCAGCAATGGGGATAAAAACATTTGGAGAGATGACCCCAAAGGCGGGGTCATTCCATCGCATCAATACTTCATAGCCTTCGACCTTTTTTTCTGTCACTGAAATAATTGGCTGAAATAGAAGGTAAAACCAGTTTTCGGTCAGGAACTGGTGGATATGCTCTTCCACATAATCGTTTAGTTCATTTAATTTATCAATCATATGATTTCGGTTATGTGCATTTGTCAAATAATCTCTATTTTTTTCCAAGTTTCATCGCCTCGTCTTATTCGGATTTATTACTTACAGTATTTTTTATTTGCAATAGTTCTTCGACAAAGGAATCACTTTCGTTGATCCAGGGGCTATGTCCGGAATGTTCAAACCAGACGATTTTTTTAACCGGGGCATTGAGGACACCCACATATTCTTCCACCAGTGCGGTCGGAGCATTAAGATCATGCCGGCCGAGAAAAAAATAGACCGGCACGTCTAAATTCTGGTAGGATTGCCGCAAATCAATGTCGTAGAGTTGGGGATAAACATGGTTAAAGGTGGTGATAATCCCCCGAAAGAAATTAATCTTATCCAGAATGCTGTATTCGGGTGAAAAAATATCCCGAAGGGTATTATAACCGTTGTTATGGATCGCAGGATTTTCACCCATATAAGAAGTCAGATAAGTCAGGTAGGCGGCGCTTTTTAAGGTAACGTCTTTTCCGTAATAGGGTGGGCTGCCATTAGACAGCAGCTTATCGACTTTAGCAGTATCGCTTTTTTTTCGGGCAATTTCCAGAGCCTGGTTATAATCGATGATTTCGGTTTCTAAAAAATCAATCATTTGACCGGTACCAATAACCGCATGGTAACGATTCGGGTATTGATCGGCCAGAAAAATACCAAGGGCACTGCCCCAGGATTCACCAAGCAGATAGATTTTTTCCTGGTTGAAGCGCTGGCATAAATATTCAGTGAGGGCGTAGCCATCGTCGATATAGGTCTCCTTCGTCAATTGACTTCTTGCAGTTGCATCGTACGATTTTCCCGAACCGGGTTGGTCCCAATTAACCACCACAAAGTCCTTTTCAAGAGCGGCCAGATCATGACGCACAGCAGCCATTTGCGAGCCCCCCGGGCCCCCGGCTAAAAATAACAAAACTGGATTTTGGGCATCTTGGCCGCGAATGCTGATCCATTCTTTCCGCCCGTTTAATTCAATCTGCCGCAGCTCCGAAATGCTTCCTGATTTGATCTGACCCTCTTCATTGAGAATCGCAGGAGTCTGAGCGGTCAATTGACTAAATAGTGATAATCCAAACATGCCAACAACCAAAACGCATATAATAACGCCGTTCCTTTTAAGCTGTAAAATAGTTTTGCGTATTGCGTTGCCCTTTCTTTTTTTGATCAACAGGGAGATGCTCAGGATCACCCCGGTCAGGATAATAAATAGCAGTGAGATCAACAGGACACTAAAAATAATAAAGGTTGTCATTCTGAGTCAACCTCTTTCGGGATCACGTTATAATCGCCATTTTCATAGGTTGCGGTCAGATGGCCCCGGGCAATAATGTTATCAGAGTGACCACCAACCTGGTTAAGATGATTGATAAGTCCAACGTAAGAATTCTGGCCATCAAATTTACCAATGGTATCGTTGGGCTGTTTTTTTATGGCAAATACTTCGATTCGATAGGTATGTTTGCCACCGGACGGAGGTGGATAGGGACCTATGTATTGACTGGGGGCGGTATAAGCATCCTGTTCGATTGATGTGGCGGTTATGTCTGTCACAAAGAAGTGAAGCCAATTAGCATCTTCGTCAAACATACACAGGGCATAATAGTTGGCGCCTTCGACGGCCTCCCAGCTTAAAGCCGGGCTTTGATTCAAACCAATCGGATCATTGGGTTTTCGGTCGGCGGCAGTGGCTGTCAGCAGCTTGCCATCAACAATTGATGATGACGTGACGGAAATCGATGGAACCTGGAGATCAGGATCTTTAAAAGCATCATTGTTGATACATCCGGTAAAAACAATGGTGGATAACAGAAATAAGGCTAATAGAATTAAGTTTTTCATGGATAGGATTCCTTTCAATACTGGGTTTCGCTAAATAAAGCGGCAGACATAAGAGGCCAACTCGATCATTTGATAAAAGAATTCAGTGCTGATTTGGCCGTGCTCCTTTTTTGTCGTGCCGCATTAGTATACAATCATTATCGCAATCAATTCTGACAGGCGACATAACGGCATCTTAAATTAATCTTAACTCTGATTTTTAACATAGCATACTTTGAGCCCGAACGATTGATGCACTGGTTATTTAGATGCCAAACTGCTAGTGATTCACAGCTTTATTGAATCTCACTTTTGAAAAAATAGTTTAAAGTCTGGCCTCAAGATCTTTAAAAAACCGCTATGATCTCTTGTAAAATCGCATTTGCTCGATCGGGTTCTTCAAAGATCGGGCTGTGGGCGGAATTTTCAAAAAGATAGCAGTGTTTTTCCGGGGCCTGAATTTTTTCCAGATAGGCTGCGGAGAGATATCGGTTAACAGTGTAGTCGTAAGCACCTATAAAAAAGTAGATGGGAACATCGACCTGGGTCAGTGTTTTACTCAAGTCGCATTGCCACAACTCTTCATAGAGTTTTGTCTTTTTGGCAAACGCCTTACCTCGCCAGATATTAACTTTTTCGGTAACCGTATATTCCCGGTTTCTCATGACTTCCAGAAATATCCCCGTGATCACCGAATCGATGGTTCGGATGGTGCCAATGCCAGCTTCATGCATCATCCGGTCGCGGATCTGATCATAACCGATGGTACCGTAAGGAGTAGCTTTCAGGATATTGACGTTTTTGGTATTATTAGAATTTTCATAAAAGTCCAGCATAAAATCATAGGCAAGTTGTTCAGAAAGAGCCGGGTTCGAAATCTGAGCTACGCCGATATAAGCCCGATATAGCTCAGGTGCCTTGGCAGCCGCCTGAATTCCGATATAGCTGCCGCCGGAATGGGCCATCAGAAAGATTTTATCCTGGTTAAACCGTTGCCGCAGATAATTGGTAACGGCAATGGTGTCATCAATCATTTGCTCAGTGGTCATCGTATCGCTGGGGATGGCATCGTTGTATGAGAGTCCGGCGCCGCGCTGATCCCACCAGACCACCGTAAAGTGCTCTTCAAGTCCAGAGGGATACGCTTCATTAAGCCAATATTCTGGCATACCCGGACCGCCATGGAGAAATAATAAGACGGGTTTGTTTAAATCTTTAGCTTTAATGATCATGCCCATTTTAAAGCCATTGATCTCAACCGACATTTTTTCAGCCAGGCTACCCTCTAAACAATTTCCCTTCGCATCGGTGAAGGGTTTTATTTCACCGGGACTGCACATAAAAAGCGTCACTAAAGATATTATCGCTAAACCGATGATCAAACTAAATAGTAAGAGAACCATCTTCTTAATCATTTTGAACATGAAGCGGTACTTTAAAATTTCGTTCATCTTTCAAATCTCCCTGAGTATTCCGGAGCAAGTCTTCAATTTTTAATTCCCAGGATTTATCATAATGGACATTTTTCATGGTTGCGATCGATGCCAGACCATGAACGGTTGCCCACATCGAGATAATCGCATCTTTAATGGTCTCATCATCCATTCCCAGGCCTTTCAAAATACGAAAGGAATGTTGCCGCAGTAATTCAAATGGTGGAAAATTATCTTTGCCGTCATCTTCCATCGCCAAATTTACCGCTATGCTGGAGTGGGAAAACAAAAAATTGAAATACTGGGGTTGATTGATAAAAAAGAGGACATAGGCCTTGCCCATCTGGATCAGGGTTTCAGGGTCTTCAGTTTGAGAATAGATCTCGATTTGGGAATTCAGCGCCTGCATAAACATTTTGGTGACATGATTCTGCATCCCGTGCAGGAGTTCATCTTTGTTCTTAAAATGACTGTAGGGAGCAGAATGGCTGACCCCACAAAGAGTGGCTACCTTCCGCAGGGACAAGCCATCCTCGCCCATTTTATTAATAAGTTCAATGCCTGCTTCAATCAGGCTGTCTCTTAAGTTGCCATGGTGATAGGGTTTTTCTGACATAATAGTCCTCCTGTGATCTTAACGTTGTAAAGATTATAACTCGCTATCTAGACAGTGTCAAGATTAAAAAATGGTTGTCGTGTTCGATTTCGATAAGGAACTGAAATTTGGTGGTGATACACTAAACAGCTGAACAGTGTTGTCACATCGTTATTTCACGACTAATTCATCTTAATCGAGCTAACCAATTATAAAAAAAACCTGAGAATCAATTCAGGGCTGGAATTGATTCTCAGGTAGCGAAGGCTTTTTAGCACCTTATTTGATTTGATTGTTCGAATAATAACAAAAAAATCTCTATTTTAGAGACACGATCTCAAGCTCGCAATATACATTGGTGTCAGGCACGTAAGGCATAACTCAAGTATCCTGACTTTATCGAGGGACGCTCTTTGTTACATATCAAATCTCTACAACTTAATAAAATATACATAGATTATGTATACCCATATTCATCGCAATGACACATTGAAATTGAAATCAGTTGATGAAGGCACTTCAGAGCTATTTCGGACTGTTTGAACGAGTCGGAACTATGGTGAAATGATAGCCTATAACAGAAAAGTTTTATAAAATAAATCAGATGTGAAAAAAGACCCAGTACCGATGGTAAAATGATATGTTCCCTTAAAAGGGCGGCAATGGTGATCAAGATTAGATACCGGGTCCTATAAATCATCTTAGCCAAATGTTTATTCTGAGTCAGCAAGGGTATAAACAAGAAAAACTGGAGGAAATTTATGGGAAAGTATGTTGATGGTTATGTGATTCCAATTAAATTTGAAAATGTTGAGGCGTACCAAAAAATGGCTGAAAAAGGCGGGGAAATTTGGATGGAGCATGGTGCTCTTGCCTATGTTGAATGTATTGGTGATGACTTGAATGTTGAAGAAGTGGTTTCTTTCAATCAATCTGCAGGAACTCTCGACGGGGAAACCGTCATTTTTTCATGGATTGAGTTTGAGTCCAAAGAACATCGCGACCAGGTGAATGCCGCTGTTATGGCTGACCCGAGAATGAATGATATAATAGAACAAGATGATTTAATGCCCTTTGATGTCAGCCGCATGATCATCGGCGGATTCAAAACAATTGTGAATCTCAGATAAACCAAAGTTTAAAACACGTTGGATTCCTGGGCAGAAGCTGGTTAGAATGATCAAGAAACCCGAGCCAAACTTTTACTGCAGTACATAAGCATGCCTTAAAAAGAGAAAAAATCTATCCCAAATCAGCGCCAACCGCCTTTACGAAAGTAGTGGCGGTTTTTATATTGGGCTTCTGTATTAGTTCGATAGAGCATCCATATTGAAATTCTGAACAAAGAAATACTCTACACCACAGTTTTTATCATTAGGTATGAAGAATGGTGGAAAATCACAAAAACCATCGGTACCCAAAAGTATCAATAACACTTTTTAGAGCAATATTAGTTCGGTACTACCATTTGAGAAAAACACAAAATCAACTTGTTTTATAAAATATTAAACTTTTCAGCGTAATAATATAATATAGCGTAATTAAATAAACGCTAAATTGTATCAAAATCTACGTTCTTAGACAGAAGACTTACACAGTCGATATTCTTAAAAAAACGAGAAGCAAACAAATGCTAGGTGCCAAGTACTATGTTGAGAATGGCCACGAAGGTATTATTCTAAAAGGCGTCTTCTAAAGGTGCATGAGAAAATCGCAAGACGCGCAAACCTCACCAATGGCACTACACAACACAAACGTATCTACTGCATATGACCAGATAATGGGAACAATAAATGCACCTAAAGCAACATGTGACATCAATACTTCACGGGGGAGCGTCAGAGTCAATGAATAGTTTGCACATCCAGGGGTAATAAAGCACCAAGGAACCGAGTAGGTGATCTTAGTGCTATAAGCGGCGTTGCAGGGTCCAGTGCAGAACACATACCGGTCATAGTGATTTCAGGTGCACCACCACTTTATGCCATGAAAGAGAATTATAAAGCCCATCACAGCCTGGCAGATGGAGATTTCAGCAATATTGCTGATGTTTATAGGGCGTTTGCTGCCTGCCAAGTGAACATAACACTGGAGAATGCATCTTTCGAAATTGATTGTGCTATTGTTACCGCTTTGCGGACCCGAAAATCGGTCAATATCCAGATACCATCAAATATCACCTACCTGACTATTGAAACAGACATGGAACATCTAGCCCCAGTAAGGACTTCCAGTGATCCTGAACGTCTTAAATCAGCGCTAGAAAAGACATGGTAAGGCTGGTAAGAGATTATGTGATCATTGGTGAGGAAGATTTTGAAGGAATCTATAGAAATGATCTGATGGAAGAAATTCTAAATAATCTTACCGATAGACAGGAAGAAGAAACGATTGAAAAGCCGGAGGTTGAAAAATTCCAGCTGGAAAAGAATAAAAAGCTAAGCCATAAGGATTTCTGGAAACAGATTGGCGGTTTTCTTAAAGAGGGAGATATGATTTTCGGAGAGACAGGCACCAGCAATCACGCTCTGATGAGCATGCGTCTGCCAAGAAAAGCACTTATGTGGGCTCACAGGGAGAGCTGGAAGAAGCATTGAAGAAAGCAGAGAAAGCTACAGAGGGAATCCACTATTGAAGTTCATATGGATCCTGAAGACGTTCCAGAAGCTCTGAAAAAGTTTAGTCCCATAGTTGCAAAATTCAACTTTGGGGAGAGAAATACAGAACAGGAAGTTCCAGAATAGAGAGAAGTGTTTGTAAACAGTTTACACTGGTAATTATAAATTGAAAACAGACATTAAGATTGAATCTATAGAACAAGAGTTGAAAAGACTGATTTATCCAGAGTAATTTGACTAGGCAATGCGGGATTGAAATTAATAATTTGCCAATTAGCAGCAGTGAATACGAATACTTACAATGCCGTTAGTGCTGAGAATAAGGCAGTTAAACGGTTCTATGTTGAAAAATGAATAAACGCGGCAATTACTGCTGATTAAACTTAAATATGTAAAAAGTGAAATGAAAGAAAACGGGTATGCAAAATCGAACACGTCATTTTATGATAATGGTTGTGTTACGCAACTAGGTGTTTATGTTAATGGTAAATATGTCAAGAGTCTGAATCTGTCAGCGACAACAACACCTCAGTATTTGGATTTAAATTGTACTGTTTCCACCGGAGATGTTATTGTATTTAAAATTGATGGCGTTCAGGAAGGGCCAAATGATGGAGAATACGATACGGCAATGTCAAAAATATCGTTTTATTAAAATTCAATTTTAAAACGTCAATGCCTCATTAAGATAGCGTTTGGCAGAAATGTAAAAAAAGCTGCCATAATTAAGCCGAACCAGAGGCTTCTTACATCGATACAGTGATCAGAATGAAAAAGATTCTTTTGAAAAGACTTGCCGTATTTCTCATGTTGGTAAAAATAGCCGGTTTATTTCCGAGCGTCAAGAAGAAAAGAACGATAAATTTCAGGAAATATTCATACAAATAAGGATATTAAAATTGATAAAATAAAAGCCGCCTTGTTATGAGGTGGCTTTTGTATTTGCAAATACAAAAGCCAGAAAAAGTTGAAACTTTAAGCTTTTGATGTAACTAAACATCTTGTTAAGAAAGAGAAAAAGGGAGCCACTATGGCAAGCGTGTGAAATTGTTTGGGTTTAATGTAATCACTTAGTGGGTAATAAAATAAGGTCTTGGTGATTTTGAATTGCTGTGTGTTCAGCTGGATAATCAGGGAAGAAAATGACACCTTTAGAAAGAACTCTGACGGTGATTCTCCTTCAGCATGGAGATCGGTTTAGATTGTTGCAGTTAATTACCAAACTATATTTCAAGTTAGAAAAGACTTCAATAAAAATGGCTTCAAAATAGGAGGTTTGCGAAAAATGACAAGTAAAGAAAACACACTAAAGATTCTCATAGAGAATCAAGACTTGATTGCCGAGCACATTGTTGATCAGCAGTTAACGGGTTTGAATTTTTCAGAAACAAGACGGCAAGTTTCGATCAGAGATGCTAAAGAAAATATTAAACAGCTGGCCGATGCGATTGAGTTAGAAAGTCAGATTACCTTTAATGGCTACATTGTCTGGCTGAATGACGTGCTTAAAGGGTATGGGTTTGATCAAACCTTATTGATTGATCATCTTACGCTTCTCGTTGACTATGTTGGGGAATACTATGAGGAAGACGCCTGCGAAATGATCAGAACATACGTATTAGCTGCGATCGAAGCGGTTAATGCGGAGGTAGAGGCCGAGCAATCTTTTTTGGTGAATTGTGGGGAGTATCGGGACTATGCTCAAACCTACCTGCTGGCATTAGTTGAAGCACGGCGAAATGATGCGGTCGAGCTTATTCTGAGTGCGGTCAATAAGGAAAATGTCAGTATCGAAGATCTGTATATTAAAATATTTACGAATGTCCTTTATGAAATTGGACGGTTGTGGCAAAGCCGGCGTATTAATGTTGGGCAGGAACATTTCGCTACGGTTGTGACTCAGTATATCATGTCGATGCTTTATGAAAAAATATTTACGAAAGAGATAAAAACAGTTAAAGTGATGGGTGTCTGTGTTGGTGACGAATTACATGAAATTGGCATTAGAATGGTTTGCGATATCTTTGAACTGAACAACTGGGATTCTTATTATTTGGGGGCGAATGTTCCCCTGGAAAGTATGATTGGTGAACTTGAACGAATAAAACCGCAGGTGTTGGCGCTTTCTGCAACGACGGCCCACCGCGTACCCCAGTGCATCAAAATAATTAAAGCGATCAAGGCCAAGGCTCCGGGAATAAAAATTATTGTCGGCGGACGGCCGTTTAATATGGATCCTGACCTGTGGGTAAAAATTGGTGCTGACGGCCATAGTGTTGATGCAGTCGGCGCCGTTAAGCTGGCACAGCGGCTGGTAAACGAAAGTGTCTAGAACAGAACCCTATGAAAACAGTTTTGTCCTTTTATGCGATAACAATGCGATGGTTAAAAAAGTGCTCAGTGTGACAGGTGTTCCGGCGATGCTTAAAGAGGAACATGATTTTTCGGCTTTTCTGCTGGCTGACAGTGTCAAAGACTGGGAGGAAATGATCGGTAATAAAGCTTTTGGCAGTAATGGCTTTTATCTGAAGGGACTGGTGGCAAAAATTCAATTTATCAGTTATTCGTGTCTTGTCAGTATCGTGGATGATGAAACGATTCTGGTGATCGGCATCGAAACTGAAAATCTGGTGTCATTTTATGAGGAAATGTCTAGGATTAACAGCCGCTTGACAAACAGTGTACGACAGCTCTATAAGGATAAGCTTCAGAATGAGACATCGCTTTATGAAGAGATTTCGAGAATGAATAGCGAATTGTCCAATGCTAAAAGAGAACTGCAAAAGAAAAATATCGAATTCGCGGTTTTGAATGATAAGTTAAAGGAAATTTCTGTCCATGATTCCTTAACCGGTCTTTTCAACCGACGGTATTTTTATCTGGAAAGCCCCCAGATCGTCGCCAGATCAAAAAGGTCACTGATCGGTATCTGTCTGGTCATGATTGATGTCAATGGTTTTAAAACGGTCAATGATACCTTGGGTCATGACGAAGGTGATCGCGTTTTACAGTATCTTGCCGAATGCTTCGAAAAGGTTGTCAGAAAAGGACAGGATACGGTGTTTCGACTGGGCGGCGACGAGTTTCTGGTGATCTTGGAGCAATGTAATTTACAGATGGCAGAAGTAATTATGGCGAGGTTGCGCTGTGAATATGGCAAGGATGATCGAGGCACCTCGTTGGCTATCGGGATTATTGAAATCATGCCGGACCAAGCTTACGATGATTTGACGGACTATCTGAAGTTAGCAGATGAATTGATGTATGAAGAAAAAATGAAGATGAAAAAAAGTCTAAACGGAATAAAGAATTTAAATTGACAGATTAATGGAGATTGGGATTGATGATTAATTTTAACAGTTTTATGGAATTTCTCTGCGGTGATTTTGATAATCGTGCACAATGTCGCAAGGAAGAAGAATTTGGCGAGCGGATTCATCCCTACGCAAAACATATCATTGGCAAGTGTAATGATAAGATGCTTAATTTACCACTAAATTTTACAGGTCAGTTTGTCATTGAGGAAAGTTATTTTGACTTGGGTGATCAAAAAATTGAAAAGCACTATTTGTTTTTATATCAAGTGGCCAATGAAAATATCATTAAGCTAACTTCCTATGAGATACCGGTTGGTATTGAGCGGGAAGCATTCACTAATAAAAATAAGCAGTTGCAGATCGATTATCAAGATTTAGTGGTGTCACCGCGATTCGAACCGTTAGAATTAATTGAATTAAATGGAGCGTTCTTTGGTGAAAATATCAGCCGGTTTTCTGTCGATACGCTGTTTAAATTTAGTTTACGGGTCGTTCGTGATAAACTATATGTAAAAGAAGTTTTGGAGAGAAATGGAGAAAAGGTGGCAGGATTTTACGAACCGACAATCTATGATAAAGTAGTTTTCTAAGGAATTGAATATCGGTTCTGATTACAATCGGTTCGGAAATGCGAGGCATGCCTTCTGATCAATTGCATGAATTGATCAAAAAAATAACGAAAAAAGGCGTCACCCGACAATTGCGGGCGTTATAAAAGCCAATGATCTGCAAAGATAGCATTGATCGGATGTGCGAATGCTCTTTGAAAATGATTGACAAAGCGATAAAGTAACCGTACAATATAGTTAGGTTGATTAACTATATGGAGGCGCAAATGAATGTTGATCTTATTAATAGTGCGGATGTAATCGGGATGTTTTGCAGATTGCATATGAACTCAAAGCGGGATCTTCCCATCAGACCTAGCGAAATGGGTGTACTGATATATACTCAAAAGCAAAGTCATGCAGTGACTCCGCTGATGGTTAGCCAATTTTTCAACATCTCCAAACCTTCGGTCAGTTCAATGGTCAAATCATTAACGAAGCAAGGTTTTTTAATAAAGGAAAGCTCGATCGCTGATAAGCGAAGTTATACACTTGTGATAACAGAAAAAGGAAAGAATCTGGTTGAGTCTACGTTTATTGAGTATTTTAAATCCGTTGAATTATTGAAAGAAAAAATGGGTGCGGATAAGTTTGGTCAATTAGTCGAATTGATGGAATTTGCAAATTGCATATTAGAAGAGGGAAATAAATGAAGATACTTGTTACCGGGGCGTCAGGAAATGTTGGCACTTATGTGGTAAATGAACTATTGAAAATGGGAGAAGAGGTTGTTGCAGCAGGTACAAATAGACAAAAATTGGATCAGCTATTTGGAAGCAACGTGACCACGGTGGTGTTAGATTTTACGCGACCGGAAACATATAAAAACGCATTAACTGGCGTCGATCGAATTTTTTTAATGCGACCGCCACATCTCGGCAAACCAGAAGATTTGTATCCTTTTATTGAAGCAACTCAAAAATATCCAATCAAGCTAATCGCTTTTTTATCTCTAATGGGGATCGAGAAAAATACCATTCCACCCCATTATAAAATTGAAAAGTTTATTGAAAATGCCGGTATCCCATTTGCCCATATCAGACCGGGTTTTTTTATGCAAAATGTTTCCGGTATACATGCTTTGGAAATCAGGGACAAAGATATAATTTTCATCCCGGGAGGGAACAGCAGAACGAGTTTTATTGATGCCGCTGATATCGGATTAGCCATCGCAACAATCCTCCATGATCCCGATCAATTCAAAAATACGGCACATACAATCAGCGGACCGGAAGCGTTAGATTATTTCCAGGTGGCAGATGTGCTAAGTAAATTGACTAACCGAAAAATAACATACGTCAAACCAGGCCTGTTAAAATATCGAAATTACTATATCAAGAACCGTGGGCTTGATAAAAGCTATGTCAATGTTACGGTCATGTTGTATATCATGACCAGACTGGGTACGGCTAAAACAATCACCAATGAATTTTTTAAATTAACCGGAAAAAACCCTCGAACATTTGAAGATTTTGCAAGAGCTAATATTGGTACTTTCATGAGAGGTAATGATAACTAAACGATAAGGACATTGCTTCTGAAATCAACACAGGGTAGCTTGTTGATAAGGTCTGTTTACTTTGAACGAATATGATTGAACCAGTCGATTGTTGCTCGACGATCATCATCGGGGAGCTTGCTTTTTACCTGGTCATACAACCACGCCAGGGTTTTATTATGCAAATATTGGCGCATCTGGTCTTCGGCTTCTGTCATGACAACTTTTATGATACAGGGACATTTAGTATGGGTATCAGGGAGATTATCTTTATCCAGCAGAATTTCATTTTGTCTGATTTCAGCGCATTGAAATAAGGGGGACGTCCCTTCGATGGCATTAATGACATCCAGAAAGGTGATGTTGTCAGGCTTGCGTGCCAATTCATAGCCACCGTTAACGCCTGGGATCGACTTGACAATCCCGGCTTTCTTTAATTTGGTATAGACCTTTGACAGATAGGTTTCCGAAACCCCCTGATAAGCAGCCAGATCTTTAATACCCACGCTTTTGCCCGAAGGCATATCGACCATATATAATAAACAATGCAATGCATACTCTATTCCGACTGAAAATTGCACTCGAATCGACCTCCTCAGGAAAATTTATGCCTTTTATAAAATAGTACCCCATTATTTTTCATAAGTCAATATCTATACAGAATTATTACAGATATCTGTTATCTATAATATCTTATAAATCTGTTGACTTTCAAAAAGAAGGTGATATAATGATCGTAGATAACATGTGTCTACGTTATATTTATTTACGCAACAAAAATTATTTGGAGGTACTGTACAATGCTTACAGACAAGTTTCGCGAGGTTTTGGAAAATGAAGGTGTGGTTTCAATTTTATCATGGGGAGTGGATGAACCGCACCTCGTTAATACCTGGAATTCTTATTTAGTGGTAACACCAGATGAAAGAATTCTCATTCCTGCTTATGCGATGCGTCGCACGGAAAAAAATGTCAATCAAAATAATAAGGTCAAGATCGCTTTGGGCAGCAAAGACGTTTTAGGTTACAAAGACTACCAGGGTACTGGTTTTGCAGTAGAAGGAACGGCTAAATTCATTGAATCCGGATCGGAATACGAGATGATGAAAGAGAAATTTTCTTTCTTAACCAGAGTTCTGGAGATTACGGTGACCTCAGCAAAACAAATGCTGTAGATTTTGGATTATGAAATGAACCGATAGGCCAATAAATCATTCGATTCAATAGTAAAATGAACCAAGAAAATCCTTCCTGTTTGTGTATAGGTTACATGAATCGGGAAGGATTTCTGTTTTTTTGAGTTTCATTTCGGTATCGTTACAAAAAACAGCTACCGTGATATAATATGAATTATATTTGTTCTGAAAGCTATAAATGGATAGTAAAGAAATCCAGTTAATTATGTGGAGGTTTGTATGCAGATTGAAGATGCTCGTAATTATATAACAAATACGTCGGTGAAAAAATTAAATGATTACCTATATTCCGGCGATACCGTTCTGAAGATTCTACAGCGATATTCTGAGGATTTGAAACAGTCGGCGAAAGAAACGGATAACCAGATTGAACTGTTGCATTGTAATTTTCTGCTTCAAATTGCGGAACTTTTGCAGCATAATGATTTCCTGACTTCGCAATCCCAGCGAATACGGGAATTCTATGCACTGATGGCCAATGAATATCCTTTTCTGGCTTTTACTTTTAAGGGACGAATTAAATCGCTGATCCGCGCCGAAGCAAAATTTAACGGATATATAGTGGAATATATTTACGATTATTATCGCGAACACGGCAATTACCCTTCGCTGCCGAAACTAAAAAATGCGTTAAATCGTTTTCGCGATTTGATTGCCTATCGGATCGTGATTTCGCTGCCCAAATGTCATCTAAAAGCAGGGCAGACTTGCGCAGATGAAGAAATAAAATATCTCTATGATGTTGCCAACCAGTTGCCTGGTTTCCTGGAGGAACGTGGATTTACTGCCGAACTGGCGTCGTTAAAGGGTCAGAAAAAAGCGCCTCTGTTAAAAGAGAGCGTCAGCCCATACTATCGTGATTATATTGCAAACGCTGAATCTAATGGCTATCGTTCACTGCATATCACCTTTTATGATAATATCGCCCGTTGTTACGTGGAAGTACAACTTCGGACCAAAGAAATGGACGATTTTGCTGAGATCGGTCCGGCTAATCATTTAGGTTACGAAAAACGACAGGAAAGTGAAAGAGCCCGACGCGATGCAATTCCCAAAGGGGAAAATATTTATTTTGATGATGCCTATGAAAGGGGGATCCTGTTGCAACAGCTTGAATTATCAAAATTAGATGTCAACATGTTTTCAGCAATGGATAATTCCCTGATCAACGATGGCTGTGGCCTCTACCGTGGCAGACTGATTCTTCCCTATGAACATCTTTCAAGATTCCAGTATGACCTGATTGATTAAATTTTGTGAAGCCGTTTATCGACACTTCTTTTTTTGATCGACTTTGCGCGCTTTTATTAGTCCCAGCTACAGTGACTGATTGACAATTGCATTATAGCTGTCGGGATCAGTATTGCCCTCGGTGCTGAAAAGCAGGATGGTGGCATCGCCGTCGAGCTGGAGCTGCTGTTTCAGGGCGGCCTGGTTTTGGTCGGTACATAAGGACAGCAACAGACCCAGACTGACAGCGCCGGATTCGCCGGAGACAACGGCTGGGTCAGCAGCTTCGGGGTGGGCCAGGGTCTGCATCCCCAGCTCGCTGACCCAGTCCGGGCAGCGGGCATAAAAGCTGGCAAAGTCCCGCAGGATCGGCCAGGTCAGGGGGTTGGGTTCGCCGCAGTTTAAACCGGCCATAATCGTTTCCGGGTTACCGCCGACAGCCAGCGGCTGCCCCTGACCCTGCTGGACTGATTTATAGATGCAGGCGACGGTGTCCGGTTCCACAATCGTGGTCAGAGGCGGTTTGTGGTCGTAATAATGGGCCAGATAACCCAGCACTCCACCGGCCATGGAGCCGACTCCAGCCTGCAGAAAAACATGGCTGGGTTTGGCAATACCGCGGTTAGACAATTGCTCTAGAGCTTCTCCGGCCATGGTGGTGTAGCCCCGGGTTATCGCGTTGGGGATATCTTCATAGCCGGCCAAGCCGGTGTCCTGAATCAGGAGATAGCCATTTTCCGCAGTCAGCTGGGCGGCCCGGCGGACGGCATCGTCGTAATTCAGGTCGGTGATCTCGACTTGAGTATCATTGATGGCCCGGATCGCCTCGGCCCGGCAGGGCTTAGAACCCCGGGGCATCAGTACGATCGCCCGACAGCCGAACAGCGCCGCGGCCCAGGCCACCCCCTTGCCGTGGTTGCCGTCGGTGGCGGTGATGAAAACCAGATCTTTGACTTGCTGGCGCACCGCCGGGGTTGTCAGAAATGCGTAGTTCAGATCCGCTTCGGCGGCGTTAATATAATCGGCGATGATGGTGGCCATGGCATAGGATGCCCCCAGGCCTTTGAAGGCACCCAGTCCGAAGCGGCGGGATTCGTCCTTAACAAAAATAGCCCCGACGCCCAATTTTCGCGCCAGTCCGGGCAGGGACACCAGCGGCGTTGGCTGATAATCGGGCAGGGATTGGTGGAAACGGCGGACTGCGGCGACGGCGGCCGGAGCCAGTAGTGGGGTTAGGTCCGGTTTTATGTTTTGGTGATCAGTAAGGCTGGGGATAATGGCGATTGATTTCATCGGGTTCTCCTTTAAATTTAATAAGCAATATTTGTTGGCGGAAAAGCAGGAATAGTGATTGTGGCCTCAAACTGGCGCGAAGCTGACGGTAGTTATATAAATAAATAGTTAACGGCAGCCACGCGGGTCAGAGCGCCAGATAGTCTTTAATCAGAAAGGCCAGCCGCAGATTGAATTTATCTTCCATTGTGATCAGGTCCATTTTTAACAGCTGACGGATTTTTTTCATCCGGTAGTTGATGGTGTTACGGTGGGTGAAGGCGGCATCGGCGACAGCCTGAATGCTGCCATCATGCTCGAGGTAAAGCCGCAGGGTGGCGGCCAGGTTGGTCTGGCCCCGGGCATCGTGGGCTTCCAGCCGACTCAGGCTGTCGGCCGCCAACGCCGCCAGGATGGCGGGGTCGGGAACCTCAAAAAAAATCTTGAACAGCCCCAGATCATTAAAACGGAGCTGCCGGAGCTGCTGCTTCTGGGCCACTTTCAGAGAAAAAAGCCCCTGTTCGTAGCTGCGGTGGAGGGTTAACAGCGAATCGGCCAGTTCACCGCTGCCAAAACAAAGCGGCACTGCCGGGCTGGTCGCTGGATCAGCATCAAAGTCCGAAAGCGCCTGGGTCAGGGCATCGCTATCGGGACTCTGAAAAACAGTGACAAAGGCCTCCCTGAGCCGAAAGCAATAGCAGCGGGGGGCGACCTGGCGCAGCTGCGCCGTCAGCCGGGCCGGGATTTCCGGCGCCGGACAGACCATCGCCAGATAGGGGGCAGCGGTTTCGTAGCCGAGGCTGTTAAGGGTGTCGACGCTGGATTCTGGCTCATCGGGGTGCAACAGCAGCCGCGAAAAGGCCATCGTGGTCCGATCTTCCTGGTAGGACTGCATAAAGATCCGATTGCCATAATCCTGCATAATCGTCGCCAGATGGATTTTCCAGGGCATCGTAAACAGCGGGAAATGGTGCTCGTCGCACAGGTTGATAACCACCGCGGATATGGCCTCGGCGAACAGGTAGCGCCCGGTATTGAGAATCAGGCCGGCGCTTTTCTGGGCGATCAGCCGGGTAATAAAATCATAGAGCCAGCTGTCGGAATCGGAACTCATACCGGTGGTGATGATCAGCTCACCGCCCTTTAGGAAATCGGTGGTGGCACTGTCCTCGGTAAACTGGACCCAGTCGATGGGGGTGTTCAGGCCGGTGGCCCCGGCAATCAGCTGGAGATGATAGGTTTTTTGGGTGGCGTGGAATAAATCGGCTAAAATAATGGACATAAAATACCTCGCTTGGAAATCTGAATGCACTTATGGGATGGCCGTGAGCTTTGTTCGATATATTTGGACCGCTTTTTAAAACGGCGTTTTATCTAGTATACTAAACCCCTCTTTGTCTGTCCAGCACAAGGTGGATATGATGTCGGCGTGGTACAAAAAGATCAGAAATAAATTTTTAATTAAGTGAATACATTAATACTTCACCTTAAAAGGGGTATAAACAAATCATCGAGCTAAAAAAAACATAAAATAGTCAGAAGAGGTGAAGACAATGAATCGACTTACAAAATCCTGGATCAGCCTGATCCTATTAATGAGTACCCTGGTGATTAACGGTTTGGGGGCTTTCGGTTTTTTCAATGGGATGTCCCAGAAGGATATTTCCGACATGAACGGAACCCTGATTACCCCGGCGCCGTCAACCTTCAGTATCTGGAGTGTTATTTATCTGCTGTTAATCAGTGCCGCCGTGATGATGATTGTTAAAAACAAGGATGAGTATTACGGCCAGGCTATTGACCGGATCAGTTATCTGTTCTGGCTGTCCAGCGGCCTCAACATGCTCTGGATTGTCTGCTTTTCCTATACCCTGATCGGCGTATCGGCAATTGTGATCCTGGCCTTTGCGATCACTTTAAGTTTACTGATTTTGCAACTGGGAAAGATACAGACCGGAAATCAGTGGCTGTTACCGGCAGCCTTTGGAATGTATACCGGCTGGCTGTTGATTGCCACGGTGGTTAATATCTCATCATGGCTGGTCAGTATCAACTGGCAGGGCTTTGGGATTGCCGCTGATGTTTGGGGGATTATCATTTTGATCGTGGCCGTGGTCGTGACAGTGGTGGTTACCCTGATCACGAAGAATGCCATCCTGCCGGTTCCGGTGGCCTGGGGATATTTCGGCATTTATCAATCCTTGACGTCAATCGATGGTTTTGCTGGCGCCTATCCAGCGTTGGCGACGACCGCTCTGGTGGGTATTGGTTTGCTGGTCGTAATGACCGGGATCCAGTTTTATTTAAATCGCTGGCGGCTGATGCCCGTGGTTAACGCCGACGCGGCCTGAGATGAGCTGCAGATCAGCACGATCTTAAAAATCGCAATCAATAAGCAGCCGGACCCCCGGCACCAGAAAAAGGGTGGGGGATCCGGTTTTTTTTGATTAACAACGGGGTGAGTGCTATAGTTGTTTAGTCAGCACAAAGAATAGCGAATAATTTAGGCTGGTTGGCCATTGCGCCTGGGGTTGGCTGTGCTATAATAACAGACATAAACAAGACAAGGAAGTCGCTTCCCGGTCTTGTTTTTTTGTTTTTTGCACAACCGCCGGCAAAGCAAAGGTGCTTTGACTGCCGCGGTTAGCAATAACCAGACAGCTAAGAAATGAGGAGATTAAAATGTTAAAAAATGCCTTACCAAAAATAATTACCGATCAGCTCCCCGGTCCCAAGGCCGCGGCCATTATTGCGCGCAGAGAAAACGCCATTCCCGGGGCTATCAAATGTGTTTATCCGCTGGTCATTGATAAGGGTGAAGGAGCGATGGTCGAAGATGTTGACGGCAATCACTTTGTCGACTGGGTTGGCGGTGTCGGGGTGCTGAATATCGGCTATTCCCATCCCGAAATCGTGGCAGCAGTGAAAGCCCAGTCAGAAAAGTATTTTCATGGCATGTTCAATATCGTCACCCATGAGGGTTATGTGGCGCTGGCCGAAGCGATGAATGCGATTGTGCCGGTCCGGGGCGTTGAGAAGATGACCTTTTTTGCCAACAGCGGCGCCGAAGCCGATGAAAACGCCGTGAAAATTGCCAAGGCCTTTACCAAACGCCCCAATATCATTGTCTTTTCCGGGGCTTTCCACGGGCGTACGATGCTGACGATGACGATGACCGCGAAAAAAGCTTATGCCCATGGCCTGGGACCATTTCCCGATGGCATTTATCGGGCCCAGTTTCCCTATCTCTACCGCAACCCGGCAGGGATGAGCCCGGCGGACGCCATCGCCTATTATACCGACAGCATTTATCGGGTCTTTGAAGAATCGTCCCCGGCCGAACATGTGGCGGCGATTGTGGTGGAACCCCTTCAGGGCGAAGGCGGCTTTATTCCCGCCCCGCTGGAGTGGATCAAAGCAGTCCGGAAAATCTGTGATGACAAGGGTATCTTACTGATTGCCGATGAGGTGCAAACGGGATTTTGTCGCACCGGCAAGATGTTTGCGTCGGAATACTGGCAGGAGGTCGGGGTGGAGCCGGATATCATCACCACCGCCAAATCAATCGCGGCCGGATTGCCACTGAGTGCCATTACCGCCCGCACAGAAATCATGGAATCCGTTACCGGCGGCACCATCGGGGGAACCTATTGCGGCAATCCGGTGGCTTGCGCCGCGGCTCTGAAAGTCATCGAAATCATGAAGCGTGACCGTCTGGACAAACGGGCTTGTGAAATCAGCGACATCATCATGGTTCGCTTCAACCGCTGGCAAGAAGAATATGCCGTCATCGGCGATGTCCGGGGTCTGGGTGCCATGGTCGGGATTGAATTTGTCAAAGACCGAACCACCAAAGCACCATACCCCGAACTGGTGTCCGCGATTGTCACCGAAGCTGCCCAAAACGGCCTGATCATCGAAAGCGCCGGCGTTTACGGCAACGTGATCCGCTTCCTGGCGCCGCTGGTCATCACCGACGACCAGCTTCAGGCCGGCCTGGATATTTTTGAAAAAGCGATCATCAAATGTGTGTAAACCCATATAAATTGGCTATGTATAAAAAGGCGGGAGCCGGAAAGGAGAAACTATGAAACAATTTGGAATTACCCCGAAGATCCTGGAATTTGAGCACTGTCGTGAAGTCGGTGAGCATTTTCAGATCGGTCAGGGGGATCTGGTTTTTATCAGCGATCGGACCTATGAGCAGTATTTCACAGATACCATCGGTGATGAGGCCTATCGGGTCAACTACCGGAGCTATGTTAAGGGTGAGCCCACCGACGTGATGGTTGAGGCGATTTATGCCGATATCAAAGATTATCAGTATAATCGGGTCTTTGGCATCGGCGGCGGCACGATCTTGGATGTGGCCAAGCTGTTTGCCCTGAAAAACACCGTACCGGTGGTAGACTTGTTTAATAAAGAATTGGAAATCAGCAAAGATAAGGAACTGATTCTGATTCCCACCACCTGCGGCACCGGCAGCGAGGTGACCAATATCTCGATTCTGGAACTGACGGCGATCCATTCAAAATTTGGTCTGGCCGTGGATGAACTGTACGCCGACTACGCCGTGCTGGTACCGGAGCTACTAAACGATCTGCCGCTGAGCGTCTTTGCCACCAGTTCCATCGATGCCTTTATTCATGCCATCGAATCCTACACCTCGCCCAAGGCCAGCGCCTTTAGCCGGCTGTATTCAAAAAAGGCCATGGAAATGATCATCAGTGGCTATCAGACCATTGCTGCCCAAGGCCCGGAAGCGAGAAAACCGCTGCTAAAAGATTTTATGATCGCCGCAACCTTTGCCGGAATCAGTTTTGGCAACGCCGGCTGCGCGGCTGTCCACGCCATGAGCTACCCGCTCGGGGCAGTCTACCATGTGCCCCACGGTGAGGCCAATTACGCGATGTTTACCGCGGTTTACAAAACCTACCAGGCCCTCGACCCTAACGGCAGCATTGCCGAACTCAACGACTTTCTGGCCGCCATGCTGGGCTGCGAAGCCACGGCCGTTTATGAAGAAATCGAAACCCTGCTCAACCATATCCTGCCTAAAAAAGCCCTCCGCGACTACGGCGTCAGCAAGGCCGATCTGACCAGCTTCACCGAAGCCGTCATGACCAAACAAACCCGTCTGATGGCCAACAACTACGTCCCCCTTGCCGAAGAGCAGGTACTGGCTATTTATGAGCAGCTTTATTAGATTCAAACAAAGATTTCTGCCCCGTTGATTTTGGCCCCGTCTTCGGTTAAACTTAGCCTTAGAGAAAGTCGAGGCGAAGATGATGGATTACTTGAATAAAAATATCTCAATCAATTTAAAGGCGATCCGCCGGGAAAAAGGCATGAGTATGGATGAGGTGGCCGAACAGACCGGGGTCAGCAAAAGCATGCTGGGGCAGATTGAACGGGGCGAAGCCAATCCCACCATTGGGACCCTCGGCAAGATCGTCAGTGGGCTGCGGGTCGATCTTGCCGACCTGACCCGGACCCCGGGGCTCGGTGTCTATGAGGTCAACCGCCAAAAGCTGATCCCCTCCAAAGAGGTGCCCGGCCAGTATGCCGTCTACACCTATTTTCCCTATGAAAAGAACCGCTTGTTTGAAATCTATGAAATTGAAATTGAGCCCGGGGCCTGTTACGTCAGTGGCGCCCATGGTCAGGGTACCAACGAGTACATCGTCGTGCACGTTGGTGAATTGACCCTGGAAATCGACAATGCCTTTTATCAGATCAAAAAAGAAGATGCCATCTGTTTTGGCACGGCAATGAAACATACCTACTGGAATAAGGGCGATGAGCCACTGAAGTTTATCACGGTGTTCGTCTTTAAACAGTAGTAGCAGCGGCTAATCGCACCGTTTGAGTCGCGCTGATGACCGTGTCAATGTGCAGTATAATGCACATAATATTATCATTTAATGAACACGATCCCTTTAAATAGCGATTTATAAAAAAATAAAAGAAAAAATACAATGTGTGTTGACAATATAGTGCACACGTGTTATATTGTAGATGTCAATTGACAGGACGAAGGCGTTCGAAACATGATGGTTCATGTTCCGGCGTTTTTTTTTATTTATTCGACAAACGAAGAGGTTTGTCAGAAATAAAAAACTTATAACGACACCAACAATAATGGCTTTGCTGGCAAACCGGCAGCGAAGCGCATGGCACTATAACACAACGCTTGAACAGGGAAAGGAAATTTGGAATGAAACTGAAAGACACCGGACTTACAAAAGAGGAACTAAAGCAAAAAGTTGACACCTATATGATTGAAACCTACGAACGGTTTGATTTTATCGCCGAGACCGCCAAGGATATGTATATTTATGACGAGAATGGCGAGGCCTACCTCGATTTTTACGCCGGGATCGCCGTTAACAGCGCTGGCAACTGTAATGATAAGGTAGTGGCTGCGGTGCAGGATCAGGTTGCCGATGTGATTCACACCTTCAACTATCCCTACACCATCCCCCAGGTACTGCTGGCCGAAAAGATCTGTACCAGCATTGGCATGGACAAGATCTTTTTCCAGAACTCCGGGGCCGAATCCAATGAAGCGATGATCAAAATGGCCCGGAAATACGGAGTCGAAACCTATGGCCCGGAACGCTACAACATCGTCACCGCCCGAATGTCCTTTCACGGCCGCACCATGGGTGCCCTTAGCGCCACCGGCCAGCCCCACAATGCCTGCCAAATCGGTTTTGGCGACATGACCCCGGGTTTCAGCTATGCTGAATTCAATAACCTGCAGTCTTTTAAAGACGCGGTCAACGATAATACCATTGCTATTCTCATTGAACCGGTCCAGGGGGAAGGCGGCGTCCATCCGGCAACAATGGAGTTTATGGAAGGACTGCGGGCCCTCTGTGATCAAAAAGGTTTGCTGTTATTACTGGATGAGGTCCAGACCGGCTGGTGCCGTACCGGGGCGATTATGTCCTATATGAATTACGGTATCAAACCGGATATTGTCTCGATGGCCAAGGCCATGGGCGGGGGCATGCCAATCGGCGCCATTTGCGCTACTGCTGAGGTTGCCAAAGCCTTTACGATGGGTTCCCACGGTACCACCTACGGTGGGCATCCGGTTTCCACCGCCGCCTCGCTGGCGCAGATCACCGAACTGCTCGATCGCGACCTGGCCGGTAATGCCCGGGAAATGGGCGCCTACTTTATGAACCAACTAAAAGGTCTGCCTAAGGTCAAAGAAGTTCGCGGCCAGGGCCTATTGATCGGGGTGGAATTTGAAGACGGCATCTCCGGCGTCGATGTCAAACACGGCGTCCTGGAAAAAAAACTGCTGATCACCGCCATCGGCCAAAACATCATCCGCATGATACCACCGCTGATCGTCTCCAAAGAAGATTGTGACAAGGCCTACGGCATCATCGAAGCAACAGTTAAAGAACTGGTAAATTAAACAAGCACTTGAATTGATAGTTTACTTAAATTAAATAAATAGAGTATCTAAACAATGGGGTTTTTACAGCTGAACAGCTGCGGTCTGAATCAACAGACTGCCAGCAACCGGCTGTTAAGGACCCCGTTTTTTTATTTAAACACGCAATTATTTTAACAAATCCAAAAACGAAAGGAGTGTATGATTCACAATGCGGATCATACAAACAAAAAAATGAGTGAAAAAACAAACAAGTCAAAATTTGACAAAGTGTTAAGTACCAAAGACATTTTTGTGTTGGCCTTTGGTGCCATGATTGGCTGGGGCTGGGTGGTGAACACCGGCATCTGGATTGAAACCGCTGGTGCTCTGGGCGCGGCGTTGGCCTTTGTGATCGGGGGCATTATGGTGCTCTTCGTCGGGTTGACCTATGCCGAATTGACCGCGGCGATGCCCCAATGTGGTGGCGAGCATGTCTTCAGTTATAAGGCCATGGGCCCGACCGGGTCGTTTATCTGTACCTGGGCCATCGTTCTCGGGTATGTCAGCGTGGTAGCTTTTGAAGCCGTCGCCTTTCCGACCGTCATCCAATATCTGAGCCCTAATTTCCTGCAGGGCTATATGTACACCGTCGCCGGATTCGATATTTACGCTTCCTGGGTGGCGGTTGGTGTGGTCACCGCGATTATCATTACCATCATCAATATTTTGGGCGCCAAAACAGCGGCCAAACTGCAGACTATTTTTACTGCCTTAATTGCCGGCGCCGGGATTCTCCTAATTGCCGGATCAGCCGTTAATGGCGACCCTGGCAATATTGTCAGCAATATGTTTGGCGGCAGCGTTGAAGCTGGCACCACAGCGCTGGGCAGCGTCCTGACGGTCGCCGTGATGACTCCCTTTCTGTTCGTTGGCTTTGATGTGATTCCCCAGGCAGCTGAAGAAATCAATGCCGGCTTTAAAAAAATCGGCGGCATTATGATTCTGTCGATTGTCATGGCAGTGGCCTTTTATGCCCTGGTAATTCTGGCGGTGGCCTACGTGATGCCGCTTAGTGCGATGGCTGATTCCAATCTGGTGACCGCTGATGCGATGGGTCTGGCTTTTAACAGTGCGATCATGACCAAGGTATTAATTGTCGGCGGGATGGCCGGGATTATCACCAGCTGGAATTCATTCTTAATCGGTGGCAGTCGGGCGATGTACTCAATGGCAGAATCGAACATGATTCCCCGGGTTTTTGCCAAACTGCACCCGAAATATAAAACCCCAGTCTATGCCATTGCCCTGATTGGTATACTATCAGTGATTGCTCCTTTCTTTGGCCGTAAAATGCTGGTCTGGATTGTTGATGCCGGCAGCTTCGGGGTCTGTTTAGCCTATGCGATGGTGTCCTTATCGTTCCTGATTTTAAGAAAAAAAGCGCCCGATATGAAACGACCATACCAAGTTAAATATGGTACCTTTGTGGGGATAATGGCGGTTTTACTGTCTGGCTTGATGACGCTGCTTTATGTGATTCCGTTGCCCTTTGCTTCGACAGCTCTGATCTTTGAAGAATGGATTATGGCCGGCGGCTGGGCGATCCTGGGCGTGATCTTCTACGGTTACTGCAAGTTCAAGTATGGCGCAGAGTTTGGTGCCCACATGGACGTGGAGTATGAAGACGTCGATGAACAACCGGTCTTCGCCGGCCGGGTCGGCAGCGTCACTGAGTAACCCACCGGGATTTGTGAAAGGAAAGACATATGAATAGTTTTAGTTTTAAAATACCGCAGGAAATTATCTGTGGGGTGGATAGTATTGAGAAACTGCCGGAGCTTTTGGCTAAGCAGGGGCTTAAGAAGGCGATGGTGATTTCGGGGCCGCATCTTAATAAGATGGGGGTGGTTGCGAAGATCACAGATATTCTGGCACGGGCCGGGTTCGCTTTTGACAGCTTTACCGAAACCGAAGCGAACCCCTCGGTGGAAACCGTGGATAAGGCGACTAAGGCCTTTATTGACAGCGGGGCGGATTGTATTATTGCTTTGGGCGGCGGTTCGCCGATGGATGTGGCCAAGGCGGTGGGGGTGCTGGCCAAGTTCGGCGGGTCCATCGGGGACTATGAGGGCGCCGATAAGGTGCCCGGGGCGATTGTGCCACTGATTGCGATTCCCACCACCGCCGGCACCGGCTCGGAGGTGACGGCCTTTGCGGTGATCACCGACCGTTCCCGGAATTATAAGCTGACGGTGTTCAGTTACGAGCTGCTGCCGGCCGTGGCGGTGCTGGATCCGACGCTGGTGATGACAACCCCGGAAAAAACCGCGGCAGCCTGCGGGATTGATGCCCTGGTGCATGCCATCGAGGCCTATTTGTCCAAGGCAGCGTCACCGTTTTCAGATGCCATGGCCGAAAAGGCGCTGGCCCTGATCGGCGCGAATATCCGCCTGTTTGTGGCGGACCGCACCAATCCTGAAGCCGCGGCGGCGATGCTCTACGGCAGTATGTTTGCCGGGATCGCCTTTGCCTGGGCACGGCTCGGCAATGTCCATGCAATGGCCCATCCGCTGGGCGGCTATTTCGATGTCCCCCATGGGGTCGCCAATGCGGTGCTGTTGCCGACGGTGCTGGAATATAATGCCCTGGCCGATACCGGCCGCTATCAGACCATTTATGATGCGATCAAAGGAGGTGACGGCTGGGAAGATTTCACGCCCCAGACTTTGGTCGATGAGATCCGCAGCCTGACGACCGCGCTGGGGATTCCTCAAACCCTCAGTGAGGTAGGGGTCACGGAGGATAAGATCGCAGCGATGGCGGTGGATGCCATGAAAAGCGGCAATATTCTGGTCAATCCCCGCAGCACCACCCTGACGCAGATCGAAGATCTGTACCGCCAGGCGTTGTAGGCGGTCAAACATGAATGAGATAGAACAGAAAATAAAACTGGTGGTCGAGTCATCGGGTTGTCCGCTTTATGCGCCGGGGGATGAAGTCATTTTTGATGGACCCCTGCTGGATAAGGAACAGAGCGGAAACTTCTGTATGATGGCACTCAGTGCAGTGTTTCCCTTTGTCTATGCGGCCCGCAAAGGCGTCATTACTGACGCCCCGCTCCAATGTCCGGATTGTGGGGAAAAAGTGGTGTTCCGAATTTACAAAGCCTGACACCCCGCCCCCAGTCAAAACAGCAGTGACGTCACCATTCGTCGCTGCTGTTTTTATTTGTCGGTCAAAGGCTTAACTTATTAAAACAAGTGATTGCGAATAGACTAAAATGGGCATATACTCTTTAGTAACAGAATGTTAAATAATGAATTTCAAATAATTAATGCACAGGAGGAGAAATGAATAAGTCAATGATCCTCAAACCTGTTTTTGAATTGAAAAGGTGGTGAACCAGATGGCATTAGAAAGCTTATTGAATCGCATCAAAATTAAAGAATCATCAACCCTGGCGGATAAGGACCAATGGTACCTGGAAAACCGCCGTTATGCACAGGAAATGATGAAAACCGGATCCTGGACCTATGAAATTGGCAACGACACGGTTTATTTTACCGAGGAATATTATCATATTTTTGAAACCGTTCCTGATCAGCTGGGAGAAAACGCCGAGTCCTACTTTAAATTTGTCCGCCAACAAGATGTCAGCAAGGTAAAAACCTCCCGAGAACTGGCTTTTGAGGGCCATGATCAGGAACTGGAATATCAGATTATCACCGCAGCGGGCAATCAGAAATATGTCCGGGAAAAAACCCGGACGCTGTTGGATGAAAAGGGTCAACCGCTAAAAATTATTGGCGCCCTGCAGGATATTACCAGCGAAAAAATCATCGAAAACAGATTGAAAGAGCTGGGCGAAAACCTCAATCTGGGCCAAAAGGTGGCTGGTTTGGGGAGCTGGAAATTCAATGCAGTAAAAAATGAGATCTTCTGGTCCGACGAGATTTATCGCATCTATGACCTCAAACCCCAGGAATTTGGGGGCACCGTGGTTGAATTAATGGACTTTACCTATCCCGCAGACCGCTATGTTTTAAAAGAACTGACCAAAAAACGGCTGGCCCATGAAAAATTTGATCTGCAATACCGCATTCAACTGCGCAACGGAATGATCAAACACGTGCGCCTGGTGGGTGAACCAATTCCCAATATCGATGGGTTAAACATCGATCTGGTGGGCACCATCCAGGATATTTCGGAAATTAAAAAACTGGAAAACGAGATTATTTTTATCAAAAAAAATCTTGAACAGGCCCAGCGGTTGGCCCAAATAGGCAGCTGGGAAATGAATGCGATGACCGATCGGAATTATATGTCCGCAGAGGCGCTGCGGATTTTTGGCATCACCGCCGATGAATTCATGGGTACCTTTGAGGATTTTTTGAGCCGGGTGCATCCCGAGGATCGCTGCATCATCACTGTTTCCATGGAGGGCGAGTTGACTGAAGAGCCCTTTGAGCTGGAATTTCGGGTGATCCGCAAAGACGGGACCATTCGCGAGGTTTTTCAGGTGGTCGAATACCATCTCGATGAAAACCGCCAGCCCGTCCATGTTTATGGGACCATCCAGGATATCACCGAAAAAAAAGAGTATCAACGGGCCATTGAAATCAAGCAGCAAGAGATCGACAGAATTCAGCAACGGACCAAAATGCTGATTCAGGAATCCGGGGTTGTTTTTGAGATCATCACCGCTGATGGCATTATCCGTTATATCAGCGACACCTCCCAAAAGGTTATCAATTATGATCCTGAAACGATGATCGGCAAAAGTGTCTATGATTATTACGATCACGATGAAGCGGCCTATTTAAAGGGCTTGATTTACAGTGCCATGGAAAATCGGTTACTTACCGAAACTGGCATCATTACCTTTGCGGGGTCGAGCGATAAGCCGATTTATCTGGAAGTGCATATTCAGAATTTTCTCGATCATCCGATTATTCAGGGGCTGGTGCTGGATTTCCGGGATGTGACAGATCGCATTATTATGCAGCGAAAAATTGAAAAGATGGCTTCCTATGATGAAACCACGTCCCTGCCCAAACCCAATCAGTTTAAGAAAGAGCTCACCGAAAAATGTCTCAAGGCAAATCTCAACCAGCATAGTCTGATCGTCATGATGCTGGACTTTGAAGGCTTTAAAGAGATCAATGACTCATTGGGATTTGTGGTGGGCCAGCAGCTGATTGTTCAGATTGTGATGCGGCTGCGGGGCCGATTAGGCAAAGACACCCTGATTTCGCGATACTCCGAAGACCATTTTGCCATTGTTATCGAGGGGCTGATCAATCTGGAAGCCTACGAAGCCAGGGTGCTGGAAGTCATTGATTTCTTTTATCGATCCTTTAAAATTGATATCTATGAATTTGATGTCAATGTCAATGTCAATGTCGGGGTCAGTGTTTATCCGCTGGAAATGAAGGTAAAAGATGCCGACGCCGAAGATGATATGTCAGAGACCGATCAGGCCGCGGATGAAATTGAACAGCTGGTCCAGTATGCCAACATTGCTTTGGTGTGGTCGAAAAAAGAGGGCAAAAATCGCTATCGCTTTTATTCTTCCGAGCTGAATATCCAGAATTATAAACAGCTCCAATTACGGAACGATTTGCGGATGGCGGTCAAGCGGGATCAATTTATGGTTTTTTATCAACCGATTGTGCGCTTGCAAAGCAATCAGATTTTAGCCATTGAAGCGCTGATCCGCTGGAATCACCCAGATTGGGGGATGGTTTCACCAGATGAATTTATTTACCTGGCTGAAGAAACCGGGGCGATTGTTGAAATGGGCAAATGGGTGCTGAAAAAAGTCTGTGAAGATCATCGTTATTGGAAGTTGAAGGGCTACGAACCGGTTTTTATTTCGGTTAATTTTTCCAGCATCCAGTTTTACGAACAGGATTTTGTCAAAAATATCACCGATGTTCTGGCTGAATATGAGGTTGATCCCAAATATCTGATTGTTGAACTGACCGAAAGTCTAATCATCGAAAATGCCCACAAAGCCATTGCCGACATTGAAAAACTGCAACGGGCCGGGATTAAAGTGGCCCTGGATGATTTTGGAACCGGCTATTCTTCGCTGAGTTACCTGCAGCATTTTAACATCGATATTATCAAAATGGATGCTTCCTTTTTAAAGAACATCATGGCCGATCAGACCACCGCCATCATTGCCCGGGCGATCATCAGCCTGACTAAAGAACTGCACATTAGACTGGTTTGCGAAGGCGTTGAGAACTGGGAACAGCTGTCGTTTTTGCGGGAAAATAACTGCTATGCGGGACAGGGCTATCTCTACTCGCGACCGGTGCCATTCCTGAAAATCGATGAAATCCTGGAAAAAGGCAAATGCCGACCGGTCTTCAGCAATACCACCTTCAAACCCCAGGCCGAGCGGCGAAAATCGTTTAGACAGGTATTCCGGGATTTATTAAAGACGGACCTGCGGATTCTCAAAATCAAGGACAAAACCATGAATGTGGGGAATTCAAAAGCTCTGATTAAAAACCTCGGTCCCGGAGGCCTCTGTTTTATCTCCAATATCCAATTCCCGCTGGAGCGGGATTTTACCCTGGAATTTACGACCACACTGATGGGCAAAGAGATCTCGGCCGTCGGCACCCCGGTGTGGAGTCAGGAAACGGCAGACAGTCTTTTTGAATATGGGGTAAAATTTATGATGGATGAGCGTGATGCCGATGAACTGATGCGAACCCTTTATGAGGTTCAGGTTAAAATGAAGAAGAATATTCTCTTTGCTGATGGCCACTTTACCGATAAAATGGCCTATCAGTATTTCGACGTACTCACCGGACAGCCGACCCTGGAAAAAGTGGATTTCAGCCAATATAAGAGAAGCAAATTCTAGCCGGCGGCGATAAGTTGCGTAAATTGAAGGCATAAAAAAAGATGAACGAATGCTCATCAATCGAATTTTGAAGCAGCTAACCCAGTACCGACAATTGTTACATCATGTTGTACGCATCGGAGCGGACACGGCGTAGCCTGTCCGATTCTGCGCGAAGGCAACGAGCCAATCACAAGCTTGCTTGTAGTTGGCGACTGCCCGCGAACCAAAGAGAAAGAAGCATAGCGGATTTCTCGTGGTTGCAGCGAACAACAGATTAACAATTGGTCGGTACGGTAGTTTGCCGCTAACCTTTAGGATGAACTCTCGGGTTCATCTTTTTTTATGCCGGCCGGCTAGAAGCTGACTGGGTGGGGTTGCTGGGTTTCCAGAAAATCGACGCAGAGGATGTATTTTTTGGCGGCCAGGCGGAAGACCCGGGAATAGGTGATGCAGAGGCTGCCAGTGGCCATTGAGACATAGGGTTCGGAAATGTAGGTATCCTGCTTGCGTTTGATCAGATTATAATAGAAGTTTTTGATCGAATGATCGACCCCCATCTTGGCTGAGTGGAAGACCAGCTTTTCGCAGGCGCCGATGTTTTTGGCGCCCACCGTGTCACTGCATTGAATTCCCGCTTCGTCCAGGACGTAGGCGCAATCCACGGTCGCGGCATTGATCAGGCATTTCTGCAGTTGGCCGTCAAATTCATCCGGGCGGTCCACCACCGCCAGGGCTTTGATCATCCCGTTGACGGTGTGGGTGTAGGCCAGACATTTCTGGTTATAGTCCTCCAGCTCTTCAAGCAGCAGGGCCTTATAGGCGTCGACGACCTCGGCGGTTTTGACGATCAGTTCGGCCTTGAGGACGAAATCATTGCCGGGTTTGGCAAAATAGAAACCCTGGATCACCTGACCGCCCAGTTTCAGCACCTGAATCGCTTCGGCCCGGGTTTCCACCCCTTCGGCGACAATCAGGGCGCCAATCTTATTGGTGAGGTTCACCAGCGATTTAAAGACCTCTTGTTTGTGATAAACGCGATCCATATCCTGAATAATCGAGCGGTCGATCTTGACAATATCCGGTTTCAGCCCGGCGATCCGGTCCATGTTGGAAAAGCCGGCGCCAACATCGTCCAGGGCGATCAGAAAACCCTTGTTTTTGTAGGTCGCAACAAACTGAGTCAGTCCCCGGGTATCCAGGGCTTTGGACTCGTTGATTTCGATCACGATATTCTTGGGACTGATGCCGCTGTGGCTGACCTGATCGCAGAGATAATTAGACCCGCCGACCTCATCAATGATGGCCGTGTCCAGGTTCAGAAACAGCAGCAGATCTTGATTAGCCAGATGATAATCCCGGAACGCCGCCAGAACCGCATCCCGGCAGGCCCGGTCGAGTTCGATGGTCAGTCCGGTTGCCGCCGCGGCGTCAAAAAGCTGTTTGGGTTGTACGAGCTGGTCTGACCCTGGAACGATTCCCCGGATCAGGCCCTCCAGACCCAGAATTTTTTTTCCGGTCACCGACATAATCGGCTGAAAATAAGCCACCAGACTTTTTTTTCGGATGACTTCACGGATATTAAAGGCGACTGCCGCCGGGCTGGTTTTAGTAGTTGATATTTCCAATTGTTTTCTCCAGAATAGTTGCGATTTGATGGGACCTGATTGTTTTAAAACATTATTATATTGTACTTTTTTATCAGGTTTTTTTCAATCTTTTTTCGAGCTTTAATGATCGTGGTGGGTATGGTTACAGCTGTGACTGTGGACATGGGGCTGGACTTCTTTGGATTTAATCAGGATAAAATCCTCATAGGCCGCGTGGATGGCCTCGTAGTTTTCAAAAATGCTGATATTACCGATATTGTCATGAACGGCCTTTAACAGTTCATGGACGTGATGGCGATTTAAGTAGTCTGGCAGGCTGACATCAAAATTCACATAAGAACTGATGGCTAGGGCCTGGCCGTAAAATTCAGCCAATGCCTGCATATGCGGGGTGAGATCAAAAGACAGCAGGTTTTCGTAGTCCGGCACGGTACCGCAAAGATAAGAAAAGAGCACCGCTTTGTTTTCAGCGCTGACCAGGTTGTAGTAAAGGTTAAAGCCCCGGTACCAGGCCCGGGCTTCGGCCAGGAACATAAAACAGGCCGAGTCGGGGAATTGCGCCGCCCGCAAATTGGGAATGCTGTATTTTTCCTGAATATCGGAATAATCGATGAGCCGGGTGTATTCATAGGCAATCGCCTGGCCGTACTGTTGGGTTTCATCAAAAAGGTCTTCATGGAGCAGCAGATAATAATGAGGATCCACCTCATCCGGCAAGACCAGCAGCTTCAAGCTGTCATCGAGCTCCTGTTTGGATGCTTTGATGATGGCCTGATCACATTTGGTATTGGCCAGTTTCACCCGCTCGTGATAGAGATCAGTGGTGACGATGATTTCCAGGGGGTAATCCTTTTCAACCTGATAAACGAGATTATATGTTTGGATCATGTTTTTTATAACGGACATGGGTTTCCTCCTTAGTTGCATGTAAAAATATTTGTATCCTCTAAGTATAACTCTTTCGGGGGATGGTGTAAATGACAGAAATTGGATCTCCGGCAAATTGATCCATGACTATGGGGTCACCAGGGCCAAAGCGTTCGGTGAGTGGACTCTGTCATGAAAGAAGGCCGGGTTTATTAGGTGGTTTGATGGGAGTATTTTCTAAAAATACTCCTTTTGCCATTAAAACTACGCCGTTCGAAAGATAGACTGGTATTTCTTGAAATGATAAAATATTAGACATCGATTGAATATGATTCTAAAAAATACAATATGATGACAGGAGAAAAAATGAACAACAAACTGCTTTACTTGTGCGTCATAACCGCACTGGTTTTTATGTGTTTGCCGGCGACGGCATCAGCGGCTAATGAACCAGCTGGGGTCGCCTACCGCGGCCATATTCAGGACCGGGGGGATTATCCCAGCGACGGCAGCTGGGTTAACAGCCCGGAGATTATCGGTACGATCGGTCAGAGCAAACGGATTGAGGGGTTTGAAATCAAACTTACCGGAACTGTTCCCGAGGATATCGAACTGCGCTATAACGTCCATGTCCAGAATAAGGGCTGGTTGTATGACGAAGCCGATTCCGCTGGCTGGCCCAGAGATGGGGTCTATGCCGGGACCAGGGGCGCAGGGCTGCGGATTGAAGCGGTTAAACTGGTGCTGACGGATGGTGCTGGCCAACCAGTGTCCGGGTACTCAGTCCAGTACCGCGGCCATGTTCAGAATGTTGGCGATCTGCCGGCTGATCAAAACCAGTGGCGGGCCGATGGCGAGCAGCTGGGCACCGTCGGCAGCTCACTGCGACTGGAAGCACTGCTGGTACAGGTGGTCAAAACGGACACCGATCCAGTAGAACCAGCTGAACCACTAGTTTACGACACCGTCGGTACCTTTGGTCCAGAACAGGGCAGTGAGACCATTGCCGGGGATGTAACTGTCGCCGCTGATGGTGTAACCCTTCAGAATTTGGTGATTGCCGGCGATCTGACCATTGGTGAGGCGGTGGGGGCCGGCAACGTCACTCTGAATAACGTCACCGTAGCGGGTGATACCTTTGTCCGCGGTGGTGGGGTTAATAGTATCCATATCAACGGCGGTCAGTACAGCCGAATTGTGATGGAAAAAACTGCCAGCGGCGCGGTGCGGATTGTGGCCAGAGACGTGGATGGTCTCCAGGTGGTGATCGCTGAGGATGCCGCCGGGGAGACAATTATTTTAGAAGGTAAGTTTGACAGCGTCGAAGTCAACGCCCCTAATATGAACGTGACTACCCAGGGTAATACCACCACCATCGGCACGATGACGGTGACGGCTGGGGCCGGCGCTGCCACCCTTAATCTGGCTGCCGGTACCACCGTGACGGCGCTGGTGCTTAATGCCCAAACTGCTGTTAAGGGCCAGGGCAACGTGACCCGAGCCACAATCAATGCTGACAGCATCATCTTTGAAAAGGCCCCCGGGACCTATACGGTCAAACCGGGGGTGGTGATTCCGCCGGTCTTTCCAACCCCGAATAGCGGTGGTGGTCCCACCACGATTGCGGTGACGGGGGTCAGTCTGGATCAGCAAACCCTTAATCTTGTTTATGGTGATACCGCAACCCTGACCGCAACCGTGGTGCCAGCCAATGCCACCAACAAAGCCGTCAGTTTTAGCAGCAGTAACCCGGCCGTGGTCACCGTTGATGCGATCAGCGGCGAGATCACAACCGTCGGAGCCGGTACGGCGACAATTACCGTGACCACCGCCGATGGTAGCCTTAGCGCCAGCTGTGCGGTGACCGTCCAGGGAAGGCTGAGCATTTTAGATGTCAAAGCGGTAGCCGGGCTCGCAGATAATTATGTCACCGTGTTACTGGCAGGTGATACCTTTATACACAGTAGCAGCAATTTTGATTTTAATCCCGGCACCACCAATCTGGTATTTGGTTCGTCAATCCATGATTCAACCCATTATGCGTTCGGTCTTAATAATACCGCAGCCCCGGGAACCCTGACGCTACAGGGCACAGGTCTAACCAGTGGTATCAACAGCTCCACCGTCACCATCACGGTCCTCCCAGCGGTGACTGGTTTTGCCAATACGGCGTTTGATGATAGCTCCGTCAGCTTTAGCTGGCCGGCCTTAACTGGGGCCACTACCGTCAGCCTGCAGCAGCAAAAAAACGGCGAGTCTGACTGGTCGGCGGCAACCTGCCTGATCAGCCCGAACAGCAATTCCACCACGGCAACGGTGACGGGTCTGGCTCCGGCGACCACTTATCAATTTCGGCTACTGGTAAACGGTGGACAGACCCCTGGGGCTTCCAATCTGGTGACCCTGACCACCAAACCAGTGGCGACTTCGGTTAGTCTAAACAAAACTACAGCCAATCTGATCGTCGGGAATTACCTGTACCTGAGCGCCACGGTTTTTCCAGCCAATGCGGTGAATAAGACGGTCAGCTGGTCAAGTGATAAACCGGAATTTGCCACCGTTGATCAAAATGGCGCGGTAACCGGGGTAGCGCCGGGAACAGCAGTGATTTCCGCAACTACCGCTAATAATTTAGTGGCCAGTTGTTCGGTGACGGTACAGCCGGTTTTTGAGGCATCAACCACTGGTAGCACAGTCAGTATTGATACCTATAACGGCACTAACACAACGGTTATTATTCCCGCCGAAATTGACGGGAAGCCGGTTACCAGTATTAGTGCCAACGCCTTTAAAGGCAAAACCACCGTGACGAGTGTGACGATTCCCGATACGGTTACCAGCATCGGGGCAAATGCCTTTGAGCTAAGCGGCATAACCAGCGTCGCGATCCCGGCCGCGGTGACCAGTATCGGGGATGGTGCGTTTCGGGATTGTGCCAATCTGACAACCCTGAGCTTTGAGCCCAGTACCACCTTGACGACGATTGGGCAAATGACCTTTCAGGGCTGTAAAAAGCTGACCGCTGTCACCCTCCCGGATTCCGTGACAACCCTGGGTCAAGCGGCTTTTTTGCAATGTTTAGCCCTGACCAGTATCAATCTGGATCATGTTAATACGATCGGCGAAAATGCTTTTTTTCAGTGCAATAGCTTAATCGACCTGGTCATTCCCAATACGGTGTCCCAGATAAATGGCCAGGCCTTTTCCGGATGTACCGGCCTGAAGTCGGTGCGGTTTGAAGGCGGTCCCACTATCCAGACCCTTAGTGGGGCGACCTTCTCGGGGTGTCCCAATCTAGAGACGGTGATCTTTGAGCCAAACTCTCAAATTACCGCTACGGGTTGGTCGCTCTTTAGTGGTTGCAGCAAGCTTACCAGTGTGACCCTGCCGCCGATGTTGACAGAGATTGGCAACAATGCCTTTCAAAATAATACAGCCCTGACAGCGGTGACCATCCCCGGCAGCGTCATGGTCATTGGCGAAGCAGCTTTTTATAATTGTAACAAGCTGGCGGTGGTGAATTTTCCGGTAAGTGGATCAGATCTGGTAATTGGCAAAAATGCTTTTAATAACAATAAAGCCCTGACGAGCATCGACCTGCCGGCAAGACTACTAAGCATTGGGGAGGGGGCCTTTCATAATTCTACCAGTCTGACTGCGGTGAACTTTACTGCGGGTTGCAAATTAACCAGCATTGGCAAAAATGGTTTTTCGGAATGTCCCATCACCAGCCTGACGTTGCCGGCGCAGTTGCAGACCATTAACGAGTATAGTTTCTATAATAACCAGTTAAGCGGCACCCTGATTATTCCGACAACCGTGACTGCAATTGGAGTAAATGCCTTTGAAGGGAACACAGCAGGCGCAAATCTGACCGCTTTGGTGATCCAGAGCACCGCAGCCTTGAGTATCGGGGATATGGCATTCAAAAACCACCCCCTCACCACCATTACCATGCCGGTCGGGGTGATCATCAGTGATAACCCCGAGACTATGGGCACGAATGGCACTGACTTTCAGGCGGCCTATACAGCGGGCAGTAACGGCACCTATTATTATTCAAGCGGCTGGAGCAAGTAGCATCCACTAAAAAATCCCCATTCCCAGCTTGCTGCCGGGATGGGGGACCAAGGCGACCTTAGGTCGCCTTTTTAGCGTTGGTAAAAACCCCAAAGTGACGGCAGGGGATGGGTTACGACCTTCGCTGGGTCTACCGGCTTCATGACCAGGGGCTGACAGCAGGCGAAGGGTAATGGTCATAAATTTGCGATTGTCTCTATATGGATCGATTGATAATCCTGCTGATGATTGAAACGCTGTTAACGGGGTATAAATACAATAAAATGTAAGCCTAAATATTAAGGAGGCCATCCCATGTTAATACCAAAAAAAAGATCGCTTCGGTGGGGGACCGCACTGCTGGTGGGGGTCATGCTGATCACTGCCGGGGGCTGCACCACCGGGGCCACTAAAAATAACGACACGGTCAGCACCAGTGATTCTTCAACCGTCACCACCACTCTTGATCCGGCCATTGCTGCGGCGGCCCAAAAAGTGCTGGTGTTCTATCAGTCGGTCACCCTGGATCAACCTCGGGCCCAGGTGGAAACAATGCTGGGGGTGCCCGGGGAAAGTCAACCCGATGGTCGGGTGGCCTACCGCGATCCGGACAGCGGCTATGGAGTGCTGATTAAGTACGGCGAGGATGACAAGGTCTTCGCCAAACGGCTGATCCCCACCGCCAAAGCCCCGGAACTGGCGGCCCTCAATCCCTTGCCGGTCACCGATAAACAAGCCTATCGGATGGCCGCCGGAATGCCCTTTTATGAGGTCCAGGATGTGATGGGCAGCGACGGCATCGAAATCAGCTTAAGCAAGCCCGAAGCCGGCGACCCCAAACAGATCACCGGCCTGGGCTGGTTCAACCCCGACGGTTCCTACGCGGTAGTCTACCTCAATCTGCCCCAGGGACTGGTAGTCGGATCGGAATTTGTCCCGGTGTAGTGGGATCAGCAGAGAACCCATTGCCACAGGATTTTTAGTAAGCAAATTTATTTCAAGTCTGACAATTCATCGCACCAGCAAAAACCCATCCGGAAATCATTGCCGGATGGGTTTTTGTTTTAAACTATTTTTATCCTGGCCCTGGGACCCCATAAAAATGGCCTGTGAATGGTTGTCGGCGATGATTGAATCAGCTTAAATAGGGTAAAAAATTAAGAAAATAATAAACCTTTAGAAAAAGGGAGTGAAACGCATGAATTCTGAACCTGACAAGCGGACGGAGGCGGCACTGATGGCCAGCGAGGCGCCAGTTATAAACAAACTTACAGCCCAGATCGAACCGGAAAACGATGAGGGTGACTTTGCTCTCGCCGATATCATTGATGTTCCGGCTGTGCAGTCTCTGATGGCGAATTTTCAGCGGATCACCGGGATGTTAAGCGCCATTGTCGACAATAACGGGCAGGTGCTGGTCAGCGCCGGCTGGCAGGACATCTGCACCAAGTTCCATCGCTGCCATCCCGAAACCCAGAAAAATTGCATCGAAAGTGACACGATTCTGGCCCGGGCTACCGAGCCGGGTACCTTTCAATCCTACCGCTGCAAGAACGGCTTGTGGGATATGTCATCACCGATTGTGGTATCCGGCCAGCAGATGGGCAATATCTATTTTGGCCAGTTTATCTATTCTGATGAAGAACTGGATCTGGAATACTTCCGCCATCAGGCCAGTTGCTATGGTTTTGACGAAGCCGCCTACCTGGCCGCCCTCGATCGGGTGCCCCGCTATGACCGCAAAACAGTTGAGGAGGTGATGGCCTTTTATTCCCAGTTGGGTGCCATGATCTCCGCCTTAAGTTTCAGCAACCTCAGTTTGATGCGAATCCTCACCGAGCGCAAGCGGGCCGAAGCAGAACTCAAGGAGAGCGAAAAAAGATTTCAACTGCTCTTTACCCGAGCCCCGATGGGCTATCAGTCACTGGATTTCGATGGCAAATTTATTGAGGTGAATCCCAAATGGCTGGAAATTTTGGGCTATCAGAGAGAAGAAGTCATCGGTAAATGGTTTGGCGATTTTCTCTGCCCAGAATATGTTGAGGGGTTCCGCAAGCGCTTTCCGCTCTTCAAAGCCCAGGGCCAGATTCATAGTGAGTTTGAAATGCTCAGTAAAGACGGGCAGCGGTTGACGATCGCCTTCGAGGGGAAGATTGGTTATGATACCGACGGCGAGTTCAAGCAGACCCATTGCATCCTCCAGGATATCACCGAACGCAAGGCCATGGAATATCAGCTTTATAATGAAAAAGAACAGTTCAAAACCACCCTGATATCGATTGGTGACGGCGTCATCTCCACCGATACCCAGGGTAACGTGTTAATCATGAACAAGGTTTCTGAACAGCTCACCGGCTGGACCCAGGCCGAAGCCATCGGCCAGCCCATCGAAACCGTGTTTCAGATCGTTAATGAATTCACCAAGATAAAATGCGAAAACCCGGTGGCAAAGGTGCTGGCGACAGAAGGCATCATCGAACTGGCCAATCACACCCTGCTGATCTCAAAAGACGGCGTCGAACGGCCGATTGAAGACAGTGCCGCGCCGATCATCGATGAAAGCGGCAACTTATCCGGGGTTGTCCTGGTCTTTCGCGATTTTACCGAAAAGAAAAAGAATCATGATGAAATAAAATATTTAAGCTTTCACGATCATTTGACTGGACTCTACAATCGCCGCTTTTACGAAGAAGAATTAGCCCGGCTTGATACCTCCAGAAACTGGCCCCTGACGATTGTGATGGGCGATGTCAATGGTCTGAAACTGATCAACGATTCCTTTGGCCATGGGACCGGCGATCAATTGTTGATCAAGACCGCCGCAACGATCACCAACGGTTGCCGAGCCGACGACATCATCGCCAGAATGGGTGGTGACGAGTTTGTCATGTTATTCCCTAAAACCGATGCCTTTGAAGCCAGCCAACTGATCAAACGGATCAAAACACTGTTGAAAAAAGAGCGTGTCGAGGGCATGGAAATTTCCATCTCATTTGGCTATGAAACCAAAACCAGCAGCCTGGACGACATCGAAGAGATCATTAAAAAGGCAGAAGATGCGATGTATCATAACAAATTATTTGAAGGACCGAGTATAAAAGGCCGGGTGATTGACAATATCATCGACGCCCTCAATCATAAAAGTAGCCGTGAAGAAGTTCATTCGCGACACGTCTCGCTGCTCTGTGAAAAGATGGGTGAGATTCTCGGCTTGGAGGAATTAAAAATCAAGGAGCTGAAAGCCTTTGGTTTACTCCACGATATCGGCAAAATAGCGATCTCCGATAAGATCCTCAATAAGCCCGGCAAGCTCACCGATAATGAATGGATTGAAATGAAGAACCATGCCGAAATCGGCTATCGCATTCTCAGCACCAATAACGATATGACCGAGATCGCCGAGTATGTGCTGGCCCATCATGAACGCTGGGATGGGACCGGCTACCCGAAGGGTCTCAGGCGGCAGGAAATCCCCCTGCTTTCCCGGATTTGCGCCATCGCTGATGCATATGACGCGATGATCAGTGAACGCAGCTACAAGTCTTCGCTGCCTGTGGAGGTCGTCCTGGCAGAACTGCGAAACAACGCCGGCACCCAGTTTGATCCGGAATTGGTGCAGGTATTTATTGAGCGGTTGTGATGCGTTAAGTATTGCCATCCCCTAAGGAGATTTGCTAAAATGTAATCAGACCAAAATTAAAGACCTGTGATCAGTGTTGATAAGACAGCAATCCAACCATGAAAGAAGAAAAATTTACAATGCTTATATTATGCGGATGAGTGAAGATTGATCGACCTTATAGCCAATGTGCTTGAAGGACTGACCGATCTCAAAAATTTCTACCAGTTGATTTAGCAATAGATCCAGTTCTACCATCAGACGTGATGGTAGAACTGGATCTTTTTTTACATTTGTCAATGTTTTCAGAAAAAGCCTTAAAAGGCGATAATTTACACCTGTTATGGTTTGAATAATGTTCGGGATGGCGTATAATTAAATAATCAGTTAAAATCGGCAATTGCTGGTGTCTATTGGGGCAGTCTTTTCGGCCACCCTGACGATCAGCGCCGGGAAAGGGGGCAGGACCATGGATAAAAATCCCCACAAGGGCCATCGCCAACGGGTTAAAAAGCGGGTCATCAACGAGGGCATCGACAGTTTTGAGGATCACCAGATTCTGGAACTGTTGCTTTTTTATTGCCTGCCGATGAAGGATACCAACGAGCTGGCCCACACCCTGATCGGCCATTACGGGTCGCTGTCGGGAGTCTTTGATGCCGACCCCAAAGACCTCTGCGACACTGCCGGGGTCACCGAAAACACCGCGGTGCTGTTGTCGCTGATGCCCGCCCTGGCGCGCCGTTATCAGCAGGGCAAGTTTAAGCAAAAGGCAGTCCTGAACAGCACCACCGCCGCCGGCGCATACACCATGGCGCTGTTTACCGGCCGCCTTAACGAGGCCTTTTATGTGATCTGCCTGGACAGCCAGAACCAGGTCAACCAGGCCACCCTGCTCCACGAAGGCACCATCAACGAAGCCCCGGTCTACCCCCGGCTGATCGTTGAAACGGCACTGCGCCACCAGGCCGCCAGCATCATCCTGGCCCACAACCACCCCGGTGGCAGTCGGCAGCCCTCATCGGCGGATGTGGCGGTGACGAAGAAAATCAAAGCCGCCACCGAAGCGATCGCCATCACCGTCGTCGATCATATTATTGTGGCCGGGGACGGGTATTATAGTTTTGCCGAGAACCGGATGTTGTGAATAAGGGGCTGACGCCAAATTGAAATGTCAGCTAGAGCTGGAAATAGGATTTTGAGTTATCAATTATAATAGCATTTTAAAGGGAAATCACTTATAATAATGACTAAGAAGGTGAACGAATGAAAGATAGCGAGTCAAAAATACAGAATCCCCATGACAAGTTTTTTAAGGAAACATTCTCTAATCCGGGAGTGGCCAGAGATTTCATCGAGAACTACCTGCCAGAACCGATTTTGAAATTAGTTGATCTGAATGATCTGGAAATTCAGAACGGCAGTCACGTCGATGAAGAACTCAGCGCGGTATTCTCAGACATGTTGTTCAGGACAAAAATCAATCAGAGAGACGGGTATCTTTATTTTCTCTTTGAACACAAGAGTTATCCGGATAGAATGGTTGCGCTGCAGCTACTGACGTATATGGTTCGGATCTGGAACCAGAAAGTCAACCGCGAGAATGACACCCATATCCCGGTGATCATCCCGCTGGTGATCTATCATGGGAAAACGAAATGGAAAATCGGTTCGATGCTCAGTGATCTGATTATGGATTTTGAGACCTTGCCGGAAGAAGTTAAACAGTTGACGCCGGATTATCGCTATCTGATCTATGATTTATCGCAGTTTTCAGATGAAGATATCAAAGGAAATGCAGAACTGACGATTGCATTATCCATTTTCAGAGACATTTTTAATAAAAACAGTCAGGAATTTCTTGAAACCATTTTTAAGGCCGCCAGAGCTCTGGATGAGTTAGAGGAAAAAGAAACAGGACTGCAGTATTTTGAAACCTGCATGCGCTATATCCTGTCATCAGGACCCCCGCTTTCAAAGGATCAACTGAATACTGTTATTAAGCAATTAGAAGTAACCTACAAGAAAGGAAGTGAAGTGACTATGACATTAGCTGAAGTTTTAAGAGAAGAAGGATTTGAAAAAGGCATTGAAAAAGGCATTGAAAAAGGCATTGAAAAGGGTGAAGCACGGGCTTATTCAAAAATGGCAATTAAAGCTTTGTCTAAAAAACTGGGAATTCTGCCAGCAGAATATCGAGAAAAGCTTGTCCAACTGGATTTAATCACTTTAGAAACGTTGAACGAAGAAATCGACAACTTCAAAAGTATCGAAGATGTCAAAAAGTTTCTGGGACTCTGATTTACACCGGATATATTTGGTTTATGAAGTGAAAAGCGTGTAATGGATCGATTCAATACTGTTGAAGGAAGAAAAAATGTATAATAATGATTACATTATGCGATAGAAACATTTCCAGCCGGTTCAACCCTTGCGATGGACGGGCTGGATTTTTTTATTTAAAAAAACCTAAAAATGACGGAGCTGTTGCATTTTCGACCAGACCACCACCGCAAAAATCATCACTCTGGCAAGCTGGCCACCATAATGACAGCTCAATGACCGGGCAACAGACCCCAAAATAAAATGGCGGCCATTTGATAAAAGCACGTTTAATTCTGACACACAAGTTGCCACATCTTGCCAGACAGGATAAACCGTTTATAATAAAAGATAGCGGGATTTTCAGCTGTGATGTAGTTGCTCACACCGGCTTTTTTAGCAGATGACAAGGTTTTGAAAAAAAGAAAATGAAGGGGTCGTTTTTGATACTAAAAAAAGGGGGGTATTCATAAAGTTTTGAAAAAATTAGAAAAAGAACGAATTTATCGTAACACCGAACCACAAAAAAATATGCTCAATTCGCTAATTGTATTAGCAGTGATTTTAGATCAGACAAAAGGCAATACCCGAATAAACATTAATGACTTACTTAGAAAACCATGCAATGTGGGAAAGGTTTTTAATTTAGATATTATCGAACTAACTGGACATTTGTATCAATTAGAAAAATTGGGACATATCAAAGTTGTGCGTACGGCTGGGCTGGATGTCATCAAGATCATAAACGAGCCCCTCGGGATCAGGTCGTTGTTACAGCAAAATTGTATCCTTGAAAGTAGATGAAAACGATGGACATATTTGTTATACTAATTGTAATCAATGCATTGGGTGTTGAAGGTTTTTAAACGAAGGGAGGGGAAAAGTCAACGATGGCCCACTAACCGATGGTCAGCAGTCAAATCGGTCATGTCACAAACAACCATCGGCGCAACAAGGAGGAAATGCTTATGGAAAGTAACAACAAGAAGCGTCAAACGGTCAAATCAGTCGCGGCGCAGGGGGGTGATCAACCAGGCTATGCAACGGTGGTTTGTCCCCATTATCAGGGCTGCAAATATGGGGCCGTAAAATCGCCCAAAGCCCGCCACCGTTGTTTTGGCAAGCTCTACAAGATCAGTCACTGGGAATCCTGGATCGTGATTGCTTTTAAGTGCAAGCTGGCCGGGAAACGGATGCTGATTGAAATTAAAGGCGGCGAGTGTCGTCATATCCCCGCGGATTCACCGGACTATGCCGGGATTCTGCCGCGGCTGCAAATCTTGAAGTGCAACAAATGCGGCAAACGGATCCTTGATTATTTTCCGGTCTGTGGCGAAACCTGTGTCGAAGCGAAATGCCATCATGATGGCCATCCGGATGTCTATCCGATTGGCTGAGCCAGGCAATGGACCGGCTTGCTTTTAAAAACGGCAGCTGGGGAAGAGCGGCTGGCGATGATTAAGAAAAGGGAGGAAGGTTTGGCCGTAAGGCGAAACCACCAGCAAGGATCACCAGAAATTAAATAAATGATGAACGTGAATGATACTGAGTTAAGATGCGCCTGTTTTGACAGAGTGACTAAGATACCGGATGTTCGCAAATTTTGGGAAGTGGCCCATTGGTTTGTGTACATGCGGTATTTTTTTGCGTTGTGCCACTTCCCAATCTTTAGAAAGGATTGAAATGAATACAAATTATCGGATGACAACGGATTTACAGGTGCTGGCGGACTATTTGGCTGATGCGGTGCTGATAGCCTTTGATTTTGAAACGGCGCCGGCGGCGGGCTGGTGGCTGACCGGGAGGCGGCCTTGGACCCCCACCGGGGCGACATTGTCGGGGTTTCGCTGGCGGTGGCGGCGGGCTCCGCGGTGTATCTGCCGCTGGGCCACCATGCGGGGGCCAATGCGGAGGCCGGGGCCGTCTGGGCATTTTTGCGGCAGCGCGTTTTTGAAAACCCCGCGGTCATTAAAATTGCCCACAACCTGGCCTTTGAGGCCAAATTTCTGCTGGCCCGGGGGATTGCCCTGGTGGCCCCGGTCTATGACACGATGGCGGCGGCGCAACTGATCTATAAGGAAGACGGCCATTTTCGGCGGCTGGCCGATGTTGGTTTAAAAACTCTGGCCCGGGACTGGTTGGGGCTGGAGCTGCCCACTTTTGTCGAGGTGGTGGGGCTGGGCAGCTTTGCCGATCTTAATCCCCAGGACCCGGCCACGATTGCTTATGCCTGCCATGACGCCGATCTGGCCCGGCGCCTCTATGATCTGGAAAACGCCTGGTTTCAAAGCAACATCCCGGCCCATGAAGGGCTGATCAAGGCCCTCGAAAGTCCGGTGGCGCTGTTTACGGCGCGGATGGAGTACCGCGGTTTTTTTGCCGATCGGGTCGGGATTGGCGCCGCGGCGGTGGCCTGTCGCGAGCGGTTGGGGATTTATCAGAATGATCTGGAAACGGGTGGCCGGCGCCCGGTGCAAGTCGGTAAAAATGCCGCCACCAATGATCTCAAGGCCTATCTCTTTGATGATCTGGGGCTGCCGGTACTCAAACGCACCGAGACCGGCAAAGCGGCCCTCGATGAGGATGCGATCAAGCAGCTCAGTGCCTATTGCCGCGCCCAAGACCTGCCGGCAGGGGCCTATCTGGCGGCGATTTCTGCTTATCGGGGTCTCGCCAAACTTTATAAAAGCTATGTCCTGGGGCTGGCCGATCAGATCAATCCGGCCACCGCGGCCATTCACAGCCACTTTTTTCCGCTCGGCGCCGAAACCGGCCGCTTTAGCAGTGCCCAGCCCAACTGTCAGAACCTGCCGGCGGGATCGGTTCATGGCGTCAATGTTCGCGATTTTCTGGTGGCCCGGCCGGGCATGACGCTGGTCGCGGTCGATTACAGCCAGATCGAGCTGCGGATCGGGGCCTGGTTTACCGGCGACGTCAACCTGCTGGCGGTCTACCGCGAGGGCGGCGATATTCACGCTGTTACGACCGCGGCGGTTTATGGGATCAGTCTGGCTGAGGCCCTGGACAAGGACCATCCCGACTATAAGGCGCGCCGGACGGTCGCCAAGAATATCAATTTCGGGATCTTTTACGGTCTCTATCCCCGCGGGCTGCAGGATATTCTGCGGGTTAAGGCTGACCAGAGCCTCAGCCTGGAAGCCTGTCAGGCGATGATTTTCAATCTCCGCCGGGCCTATCCGGGACTGGCCCCCTGGCAGGACCAGGTACGCCAGGCGGCCCGCTATCACGAAACGGTCGACACGGCGCTGGGTCGGCGCCGCTGCCTGCCGGGCATCAATGCCCCCGAGGAAGGGCTGCAGGGCCACTTTGAGCGGGCCGCCCTGAACCATCCGATTCAGGGCACGGCCGCCGATATTTTAAAGCTGGCGATGGTCCGGCTGGAGGCCGGCCTGAGTGCCCGGCCCTTTATCTGGCCGCTACTGACGGTTCATGACGAGATCGTTTTTGAGGTCGAAACGGCCCAGCTGGCCGCCGCGATTGCCTGGATCAGGGCCGTGATGACGGTCCCGCCCTTCCCGGGTTTTGATGTCCCGCTGGCGGTGGAAGTCACGGTCGGGCCGCGCTATGGTTCGCTGGTGGCGTGGGCATGAACCGGCCCCTGGAAATCACCCTGGCGGCCTTTCTGGCCGCCTTTCATGGCGGGCCCTATGGGCTGCGCAGTTTTGCCGAGGGGGCGGCCGGCCGCCGCGGCGGGGGCCGCAACCGGACGGTGACAGCGGCGGAACTGGCGGCGCCGGACGGGCCGCTGCTGGGCCAGCTGCAGCGCGAGAATGACGGCGAACGGCGGGGCATCTTTTTTGTCGTCAACCCCGGTGGCCATAAGGATCATGATATCACGGCCGTGGCGGCCCAGTTTGTTGAGGCCGATGAGCTGCCTCTGGAAAGCCAATGGGACAACCTGATGGCTTT
>Ga0074199_1000592_pt1 | contig 51372 bp, 26 predicted proteins | sample EPASupsiteSAE347_FD_64528 | JGI IMG/M metagenome (GOLD analysis project Ga0074199, IMG submission 64528) | Bioremediated contaminated groundwater from EPA Superfund site, New Mexico - Sample SAE3-47 | ecosystem: Environmental > Aquatic > Deep subsurface > Groundwater > Contaminated ... | reverse complement strand
GCTGCATTCTACCCCTGAGCATTGATTCCCAACTCACGAAATTCATAAAGGCACCGGATTCCAAAGTTTACCATTGACAAGCAATAGTCAAGTTCAGCAAGTATGTTATTGACCATTTACATTTAAGTCCGTATCATCATACCGAAATTTCGATCGACTCGGGGGTATCAAAATATGTTATCGAATAAAATGAAACTATTTTTCGCTTTGTTAATTTCTTCGGCATTATTCGCCGGCTGCGGCGGCGGTTCCAGCAACTCAGCGGGACCCGCGGTTACCGTCACTACTACGAATTTGAGCGGCACGCTTACGGTACCCGACACTCTGAATTCCGATCTGTTGGCCTCCATAAATCTCGTCCAAAATACCGACAGCATCGTAAGGAAGGCCTTTGCCAGTGCAACGGTATTGGTCAACGATTCTTCCACGACTAATTTTACGATCACCCCTTCCTCGCTCGTCTCCGATTGGGATATTAAAATCAATGCCGTTCCGCAATCCACGAACGGCTTATATAAAATAGATGTCATAGCCGGAAAGATAGGGCTGAAATCTTGGGTTAAAACCGCGCAAAAAGATGCTTTTACCATAAATTCGAAAACTACCGCCGCGGCGCTTATCGCCAACGCCTCAGGGAAAGACGCGACAGACCTTATAGCAACCTTTCCCACATTAATCAGTAAAGTAACCAAGGAAATCGAATCCGCCTTCCAACAAGCCAGGGAATCTTATACCGGAAGTTCTCTAGCCGCGGCATCAATCACCACCGAAGTTACGACTCAATCCAATTTCTTGAAGGAAAATCTGACTTTCGATCCCTCGGCTATGGTAGGGTATTTTGGCTTCACAAACGATCTTGACAACAACGACATGACCGATCTTCAGATAGTTCAAAACACCGTCGGAGACAGAATACGGTTCTTAACCGCACTTTCCAGTCAAGTTTCCTTCATGGAAGGAATCGGCGCAATCGGAAGTTATACCGACAGCCAATTATTATCGGATTTCACCACGGGCAACGTCTCGGCAAGCTGGACTTTCGGAGCCGCTGTCAGCAATGTGGCTCTAGGACTATATTTTCGCAAAGGCGCCGTGGCTGATACCTATTTGAAACTTTTCGTGAAGCGTATCGATCTAATCGACGGCTCATTCAAAGGCGTCGTAGCCGAATATTCTTTCGTGAATGCCACATCAACGGCTATTACCAAAGGCTCGAAAACGTTCACGATCTGGGGACAAACACCGACCACCGGAACGATTCAGGCGACCGATTTTCTGACCGACACAACTTCATCCGCCAACATCCTCACATTCATTGACGCCACCAAAGGCTTGGGAAGCTCGGGCGATGCAACGCGTCTTGTCCGCGCCGTCGCCGGTCAACCTGATATCACGAAGGTTTCCTATGCCGAAACATATTCCGAGTTCGGAAGTAATTATTACACGAATACCGCAGCGGCCTTGAAAGCCATTTATCTCGACCGCTCAATCATGGTGGGAGATGTCTTCTCGGCCTTTTTCCCCAATACGCGACATTACGCTTTGTTCAAGATCACATCGCTTTCCGCAAGCTCCGTGACGGTGGATTTCATCGTTAATTCCACTCCGGACGAACCGCGGTTCTAGATCATCGCAAAACCGCGAATTTCCCTTTCACTTTTTTGACCGGAGATTTGAAAGAAGTTTCCACATGTAATTCGAGGACGAATATATAAACCCCATTTGCCAATTTTCGGGGAAAGTTCCATTTGATGCGGTTTTCTCCTTGTTGTCCATTGATGCTCGCGGAATGTACTTCATCGCCCGCCGTATCGTAAACCGTCAGATCGACATCGCCGGGAAACGTTAGAAAAAAGCTGAAGGTTACGAAGTTGTTTCTCGCCGGGCTGGGCCATGCCATAGCATTATCGATTCGATTTTGCGGCATGAATTTGATTCTTACAGAAACTTGCGAATCCGTCAGCGAGCTAAAAGTCAAATAATCACCGGCCTGTACTCTCAAACGCCGTTGCGAGGAAACGGTCGATGAAAAATCCAAGGCTATCGAGTTGCGAAAACTTCCGGTGTGAATACCAGACTCCCGCAGATTAAACTCAAATCCGCAAGGATCGGAATCGGAAACGACTTTGACCATGGTCGTATCCGACGACAACCAATTCAGATCTTCAGCTTGGATTTCAACATAAATTGCGGTTTGACTAAGTTCCGTTTCTACGGGTCTGGCAAAATGCTTGTCGGTGTAAAGATTCAACGCTTTGATTTTTTGGGGCGAAGTCTCTCCGGATGTTCTATAATAGAGAATTCTTTTGTCCGACGTTAGACTCGGACTGGTTATTTCCAGCTTTTCTCCGGGAACTAATGATACGAATGTTGAAGGCACCGAACGGGTTTGCTCAAAATATAGATGACCGCGAAAACGCATCGTCGCGGTTGAGGCTTCCGCGAGAGGCGCCATAATAGGAGCCGTCGCGTTTTGTTGAGTCAGAGCTTTGACAAAAAGCGGCAACGTGCCGGGAACAAACGGCCCGGATGCCGTCACTTCGATATATGCCTCGGAAACCGGCAGAATGTTTCCCAAGATCGGCTGTTTAAACTGTTTATCTTCAAAAATCGAGATTCCTTGCGAACCGACAACGGTAAAAGTCGTTCGGGGAATTTCAACCGATTGCCCCAGTGAATCAATCAATGAACTCGATTCAACAAGATACGACCCGCCGGGAACCAATGGATTCACGGGTTTCCAACCGAGGGAATATGAGAAGGGGTTGATCTGTTGAGGAACCAATGCAACACTGATACCCTGAAACAATAAATTGACAGCCTGGGAAGCACCTTCACTCCACATCCGGCGATTGAATCTTCCGCCGATGACAATATTTTCCGGATTATCTTTTGATCCGGTTGTCGGATAAAATTTAAGCAGGCTCGGCAACTCCGCCACGCGAAAAGCAATAACCGCACCCGGTCCGAATTCCAAAGTAGCGGTCGCGTTTTTTCCCCTGTCGATGAAGAGGTTCGTCGATCCGATGAATGTTCCCGGTTGAGTAGCCGTTTCCATAAAACTTCGCCGCCAAATAACTGATCCGTCTTGAAATCTTATCGAACGCGTCTCCGGAAATTTCGTAAAAAGATCGGTCGTCGAAGCAAGCATAAAGATTTGACCGGGAACGATTTCACCGATATGCGACACCGGCTGGTTTCCCAATGGCGGAATTCCCGTATAAAGCTCAAATCGCGTGATTTGTGGGCTTCGTGTTAAAAATGAAAAATTAACGGGAGCGATTGCCAGACCGTTAACATCCAGTATAGAGGAACTAAATCGCAGCAATTGCGCCGCACCGGTTGCCCATCCATATCGCGGTTCGATCGTAACCGTCGTTCCATCTCCGGAAAGACTTGTCAAAATCGAAACGGTTTTCCCATTATTTTCCGCGGTTATTCCGCCGCCGTTGATCGTACTAACATCCATCGCATTATTGAACGAAATAACGAAGCTGTTGTCCAAAAACAGGTCGATGCTTCCCGAAGCGGGGTTCATTGAGACAATCCGCGGTTTCGCGTATACTCCCACTTCCAGCGTGAACCCTTGATCGGCGTGTGATTGGATGAGTATCTTCGCCCCTTCAGATGCCGATATCGGAATCGACCCTCGAAATATTCCAGAATTCACGGTTGTTTCAATCAATTGTAGATCAATACCCGTCATTTGTCCGTCTGAGGAATCTATTCTTACCCTCGTCGAATCGATCGTGGAAAATGACACATCATCCGCCCTAACCTCGATGAACAAGCTGTTGTCTGATGTAACGGCAGTAGTAGTAGCCGTATACCCTGAATCCCGATAGTTCAAAAGAGAGCGGATCTTGGACGGCGGCGGCGGCGGTTGCTGCACCGTAAACCTTGTAATAAACGGCGCTCCCAGGGATCTTCCCAGAGTATCCGACACATCGGATTCGACCATCAGTTCATACTGTTCGAGAAGATTGAGAAACACGCTAGGTTTTAAAGTTACGCTACGTCCGTCGACTGATATAAAAAGAGTCCCTCCGACAAATTGCGAAGTTTGAACATTTTTCAGGGTGAAATGAGTAGGAGTTAAATACGACTGATCCAGGGGGAAAGTGAATTCCCAAGTCGGCCAGACATCAGCAGGCACCGATATGGCACCGCTTGCCGGTGAAACCGAGCGAACGGCAAAGAGTTCCGAGATCATCAGGTTTACCATAAGTCGCTCTTTTGTAACTGATGTCACCGCCAACTTTTTCCCCGGACTATTGGGCACCTGAAAATTTCCCCTGTAACGGCCGCCCGTATCTTCCGTCAGCAAAAAAGTCGAAGTGGTCGTCTCATCGGAAAACATCGCCGAAACCGTTTCCAACTGCCTTGTTTTGGAATCGGACCCGAAAAGTTGCGCCCATAGTTGAACCGCAGGATCAACCGTCGATCCCTCATTTAACCGGTTAGCGAAACCCGAATCCGCGAATAGTTCAAACGGCCCATAACTTGCCGTCAGCGTAGAATATGAGGCAACCAAATTTGAAAACGAAAGGCCGTCGGTGTCTTTAAGATTCCCGTTCGATTCAAGAAATACCGTGCTTTCGGAAGCCAACAAAGCATCTACGGTAATTTCATTCGGAGCCGTCAATTGCAGATCAGGCGTTAAAACTCCCGTGCGATCGGCCAATCTAATGCCCGCATTATTAAGCGTTGCCGAATCAACATTTTTGTTCGTTTGGATTTTAAAGATTGTATCCCATGGAAGATTTTGGGTTCCGGAAGCCGGATTTATCGAGATGATCCTGGGAAAAAGCGGGGTTCGGAAAGTCCCGAAATATAGCGGATCAGCCAAAGACATGATTTTAATCTGAGCGTTCTCTTCCTGGAAAACTTGAATCGCATTCCGGAATATTCCGGAAGACGGCGTTGTCTCGACAAGTGCCGTAGTAAAGCTTGCGCCTGAAATTATCGACCGGCTCTCTACTAATGTATAATCCGTAGTACCGGAAGATATATCGACGGCCGAAATTTCGGCGTAAATTTCCTGTCCCGGATTTACAAATGAGTTGTTGAGCAATTCAATGGAATATGCGGTATTTATATAGAATTTCAGGCTTTGAATGGATACGGGTGTAATAACTTGATTTTGGGTATAAAATTCATACAATATCGGCGCAAACTGCGGATTCCCATGGCGATCTCTTACGTCCGAAATTTTGACGGTGTAAGTCGCGCCCAATTCCAGCGCCGCTTGCGGCGTAAATGTTATCCTTCGCGAATCCGTGGCATAGCTTACATTGCCCCCAATCTGCGTTCCCGATTTCATTAATTTTACGGATGCATTGCCAACTGAGGATGAATCCAGATCTTCATCGGCGAACAGATAAACCGTCGTGTAGATCGAAACACCGGTTGTTCCGGATGCAGGTTCGGTAATCGTCAAGTGCGGATATGTAATGTAAAGGCTTTTTACAGTACCGGGTGATGTTACGGATTCGATCGTCAAACGAAATCGATCGGGAAGAGCACTGAAGGAAGCGGATCCGCGAAATATTCCCGTTGACAACCCCGTTTCCACAAGGGTTACAAAACTACCGTTGGAAAGCGAAGCGATGGTTAAATCCGCAGTCAGATTTGAAGAGTCGATTCCTTCCATTTCGATATAAACGGTTCCGGTAGCCTGAAAATCCGAGTCGTTCTGCAAGTCGGAAAACAAAGTAAAATTTGCATCGGGAAATAAAGAAACCCTCGAGATGGAAATCGGAGGCGTTTGCGTGTTTTGGGTATTGAACGAAAAAGAAATCGGTCTGAAAATCGGATTGCCCTCGAAGTTTTTGACTCCCGAATTTGAATAAGGAATTGCCGCATAATAAGTTTTACCGGCCGCAAGATTCACGGCTGGAATAATCTCGATCGATTTCCCGGACCCGTCAAGGCTTACCGCCGCGGAAACAGTTGTTCCCCCTTGCGTGAGCATAACGGACGAAGCATTCACGCTTTCCGATGTTGCCGATGAATCAAGGGCGATAAGAATTGATGAATCGAGCCTTACCTGATTCGCTCCGCTGGCATTCGCGACGCCCAAAAGAGTTTGAACCGTTGATGAAGCCGGTACCCATGCTGGAAAGCGTACGGTAAGCGTGGCTTCCATTGTCGGATTGGTATTCGAGAACCAACTTAAGGTTCCATAAGATATAGGCGGCAAAGGACCAGGGAATCCGTAAATCGGAAAACCGGCCAACAAGGATTCACCGTAAAATATTCCGCCTGAATTAGAGGCGGTTTCATTGACAATGAAACTCAAAGGCGATGTCCAGGAAAGCGCCAACGTAAGCGTTGATACATCCATGGTTTGGGTCGCAACGTCGACTCCGGACAGCTTGAGATAAACACTGCTCGTTGCCGAAATCGATTCCAATGCGGAAAAAGGCAAAAGACGCGATGCGTCCCGGAAAAGGTTCAAGGCTGTAATCGTCAGCGGTGGAGAAATTTTCGGTTGAGTATAAAAATTCGTGGTAAACGTCGCGGGGATATTTGAAAATGAATTTCCGGCAAAATCGGTAACCCACGACCCGATTTGAACCGTATAGCTCGAAGCCGTCATCAAACCATGATCCGGTCCGTCGTCGGGATCGACTGTTATCGAGTTTCCCGTCGTAATCCAAGTGTAACTGGCCTGAATACCACCGATAAAAACTCTGAATGATTTCGCCGTAACGCTTCCCGGCAAAATCGGTTCTGAAAATGTATAAGTCAACCGGCGGTCGATCGTTACTCCCGATTCGTTACCTCCGGGATTTTGAGCAATCAAGACCGGAGAAATTACGTCTTTCGTGTAAAATGAATAGGTCAAGGAAGCAATTTGGGTATTTCCGGCCAAATCCTTCAATTGGAATACATCGACGACATATAATCCTGAGCTGGTCAACGACGCGGTCGGCGTGATCGTAATTACGCGGCCGGCAACATCATAATTGATGGAAGCCGAAACCGGATTCCCTCCGAACAACAAATGCGTCGTAGTCGCCGAAATAACCGTGGAATCAAGCGGTTCATTGGCCTGAATCTTGATTTGACTATCCACGGGAACATTTATCGCGCCCGATGCAGGTACCGTCGGAGTCAACCTCGGATAGGAAATCAACAAGCTTTGGCTTGCCGAAGGCGTTTTAGCCGATTGAACAACCAGGCGGAAACCGTCCGCGAGGCTTGAAAACGATACCTGGCCTCTGTATTTTCCCGTATTGGAGGCTGTTTCCACAAGCGTCAACATGACTCCATTGGAAAGCGAAGCTGTGGTTGAATCCAAGGTCAAATTCGAACCGTCGGTCCCTCTCATTTCTATGTATATCGTTCCGGTCGCGGGATAGTCGGAATCTTTCGCAACATCGACCGTATAACCCGGATCGGAAAAAATTGAAACAGAAGCTATGGAAATCGGCGACGTTTGCGACGCTTGAGTTTGAAACAACGCCGAATAAGTGGCTGGAACATTATAAAATGAATTCCCCGTCGGATCTTTTACATCCGGACCAATCAACACAAGATAACTCGTTTCGGGCAGCAACCAGCCTTCAGATGTATCATCGGGGTCAAGTGTTATCAAATTCCCGCCTAAAGTAATGGCGTAGCTTGCGAGTGAGCCGCCATGCATCAGCTTGATGGTTGACGTCGATATCGATGAACTGGCGACGATTTCGGAAAAAGTCAGGTTCACTTTGGTATTGATGGCTACACCCGAAACACCGGATGCCGGATTCATGGAAACAAGCGATGGAGAAATAATATCCAATGCGGTAAAAGTGTATTCCAATGTTGACAACAGCGGATTTCCCGCAAGATCGCGAATTTTAGCCGTTTGAACGGTGTAAAATCCCGAACTGGTCAAGGAAGCAACCGGCGTCAAAGTAACGACTTTCGTCGCGCCGTTAAAAGAGATCGAGCATGGAACCGATGCGCCGCCGTAGAGAAGTTGCGTCGTCGTAGCCGTCAAATATGCCGAATCCAGTATTTCGTCGGCTTGAATCGTAATCGAAGAATTGACCGGAACGTTAACGGCTCCGGAAGCAGGATTCAAAGGAACAACCTTCGGATAACTTATCAATAAGCTTTGACCGGCGGTCGGCGAAACCGTCGATTGTACTCTCAGTCGAAATCCGTCAGCCAAACCGGCGAATGTACTCTGCCCGCGAAATATTCCACTGTTGGAAGCAACTTCATTCAATGTCAACAAGGTTCCGTTCGAAAGCGAAGCCACGGTCACATCAAGCGTCAGCGTCGCCCCATCCGTTCCACGCATCTCAATATAAATGGTTCCCGTCGCCGCGAAATCGGCATCAGTAGGAAGTTCAACCGAATATCCCGGATCCGAATAAATGGAAACCGATGCGATCGCCGTCGGCGCCGTTTGTGAAGCCTGCGTTGTGAATACCGACGAATAGGTGGCCGGGCTGTTGAAAAAGGGATTTCCCGCAAGATCCCGGATACCTCTTCCGATCAGCAAGGTATATGAGGTTTCGGGAGCCAAATAACCTTCAGATGAATCATCCGGGTCAAGAGTAACGATGTTTCCCGCCGTCGTCAGGGAATAACTTGCAAGGCTTCCGTTGCGAAGCAACCTTAGATTGGGTGAGACTACGGTAGCGGAATCCACCGTTTCCGAAAAGCTCATAACTATGGAACTGTTGAGAGCAACGTTGGCACTTCCCGAAGTCGGAGATTGAGAATTTAAAGTGGGAAAATTGACGAAAAAAGTCAAAACAGCCGTGGGTGATGTAGTTTCGTAAGATAAAGTATGCGATCCGCCCCAAGGAACGATGGTTGTCGTAGCCGCTAAAAAAGTGGTAGTCGCCGGAATCAGCTGCGCGAAAGGAATACTCGCGATAAATGATCCGTTGAAGGAATACGAGATGGTCGCTAAATCAATCGTGTTGAAAGCGGGATCGACGGAGGAAAATTTGAAATAGAGAGTAGTCGTCGCATTGATCTCCGAATTGTTCGCAATCGGAATCGAACGAGCAGAATCATCAAATGCCTGCAATCCGATTACTTCGCTGGCCAGAGCTCCCGATTGCATTTTTTGCGTCCGGAAACTAAAGGTTGCCGGCCCCCATAACTGAGTTCCGCCGCTGTCTAAAACGTTGCTGGCAATCGTAACATGATAATCGGAATCAAATGCAAGATCGGCATTGGTTGTAAACGTCACGCTTTGAGAATTATCCGATGCCCACGTAATTCCGACCGGAACGGAAGCCGCGTTCCATAATTTTATTTGACTCGCGATTCCGCTTCCCACCCATTCGGTGAAAGAGGCTTGCATCATGGCTTTATCAAAGACAATCGTAAATTGGGTTCCACTGCCGGCTATTACACCTGTCGCACCGTGAATCGGAATTTTCAAACCACCCGAGTTGGCGGCCGAGACCAGCGACAACGAAGCCGATGCTTCGGCAAAATCAACAGCTACTGAGACCGGCGTATTCAGCAATGGAGGCCCTTGAATTTGAAGAACTTTGGTGTCGGCCTTCCAAACGCACTTTTGTGGATACCGCAACAGCCGGCGATGAAATTCATAGTCGGTAAATCCTTTCAGAAAGACAAGTCCCGCATAATCTTTTCCCGAATTCGTATATTGAAAAAAAGATGGAAAACCCGATGTTCCAAAAATTCCATTCGGAGTTACCGGAGTTTCAATTAATACATCTCTCAGTTTTGTTATGGAAAAATCATTTCCAGCTAAAGAGGTTTCAAAATTGGTAAATCCGCAAATTTCGTTTCCTCCCGCCTTGACCCAAGTCCCCGGAACAGACTGGATAGGGTCCTGAGGCCAAGGGGATATAGTAGAAAAACTTGCAACAACATACTTGGCAACTTTAGCGGAATCGATAAAATAAAGGTAGACTGCTTTTGTCCGCGGATTTTGCGTGATTGAAATAACACGAGAATCTATAATCGACAAAGGATTGAACGATTCGGTAGCCGTCGTCGGAAAAGCAGATTCTTTAAACGTTACGACGTTGATCGCAAGGGTGGGCGAAGCAGCATAAGTTAATGCTACGTAATCACCAGAAGGAGCATTGATCAAACAACTTGAAACGCCGTATGAATAATTGACGTCATTATTGGCAAAAATCGATTCGGCTGAAAAACTTGTTCCATCGAATGTTCGCGTATGAATCCGATTATCAGTCCCCACCCAAAAGAGATGACATTTGTTCTTGGTAATCACCATTGCATGAACATTATCGGAAACATTAGTCGCTACTAATTTCGGAAATCCGGCAATTGGGGTTAATAAAACATCGGATTCACTATTGTAAGCATAAAGGGAAAGGGTAGATAATCCCAAGTCAATCCTGGAAAAAAGAAACACTCCTGCGGAAAGCGACATTGTAGTTCCTTGCGGAATTTGGCGAATTTGAATGGATTTCTCCGTGGACACGGGAACGGGTCCGGAACTTAATACGGAATTCCATGATTCCACCCCATAATTTTGATGCCACGATGAATAATCGGAAATCCAAAGAGCGATGGGTGAGAAGGTCGCGATCGTTCCGGAAGCATTAAAAGAAGCTTCCTCAATATTTACTTTTCTGCTGGAAAATTCCCCGAGATTAAAATTGAAGCTTGCAACGAAAGCATCGGAAGAAGAAGCGTCATAGACTACCCTATGGCCTCCATAAGCAGGTGGGCAGAAAATCCCCAGTATCCAAAATATCAATAGGGAAAAAATCCTCAGTTCGACTTTTTTCCATTTTTCACCCCTGCGAAAACCACTGATTTCATGCCTATTTCGCCTCACAACAAGTGTACATCCGCCCAGGTACATCATTTGCATGTAATTTAATTGCGCCATTATATTATTGGAAAGGAGGAAAGGATTATGCCGCTTAAAATTAGAACCCTGATTCTAATCGGAGCCATATTTGCATTACCTTTTATCGCGGGGTGTCTTGGAAGTGGCGGCGCGAATCCTGTTGGCGATACCTCCCTTTTACAAGGTAATTCCACTACAACAACGGCGCAAGCATCTGTTCTCCAATCCCAAGTCCTTGCCTCCAAATACCAACCGGCAAATGCCAAAAAATATACCTATGCTGATCCTCCTTATCAGGTTTTGCATCGGATCAAAGAAGGAATCTGCCAAAGGCGTGGTAGTTTAAAAATCAAAATTTTCAGTGCTTCAAAAGCTGACCATATCTTTATAACCCTTGCCGAAATGAAGGTCAAGCCTATCGATGGAAAGCCTCAAGTCATACCAATTGAAGCCAGGGAAGTCGATCTTTTAAATGCAGCCGATATTTCCGACGTTCTTGCCGATGCCGAACTCACTCCCGGGTTTTACAACCACATGGAATTCAAAATCCAATCTGCCCGAGTTGTTATTGGTGATGTATCAAGTCCTTTGATTGTTCCCAGTCAAAAAGTCCATTTCTCCGGGAAATTCGAAATAAAAGAAGGATATACCACGGAATTGGCCATAAAATTTATACACAAACTAATTAAAGTGAGATCTTTCGGGAAACCGAAATATATCTTTATCCCCATCATCAAATTGAGTTTTTCTCTAGTTGCCAAACCGGTTGAAGTAACTGACGGCGATATCTCTGGAACAATATCTGATTTCGTGACAAAGGCACCCCTTTCCGGAATCACGGCAGCCCTTGATGGAACTTCCTTTTCAACCACAACCGATGTGGCGGGAGCGTTTTCCTTCACCAAGGTTCCGGCCGGAAACTACAATTTGAAACTGACTAACGCCAATTACCTCGATAAAACTTTCACGGTAACCGTTGAAGCGGGAAAAGTTGCTGAAATCACCGCTGAAATGAACCTGGCCGTTATCCAAAGCCCTGTCTCCAATACCGGCTGGTTTTCAGAAGATTATCCTCTCGCCGATGCCCACGGAACTTATGGGGAAGTAGCAATGGAAGCCCCTGTAACTATCGACTTTGTAAGCCTTGCCTTCGTAAAAGCTGAGTTCGTGTTCGATTGCGAATACCACAATGGCGGCGGCGGCCGATTAAGAGGTTATTTCAGCTCCACCCAACAGGTTCAAATAATTCAAAACATGGGTGGATGGTGGGTCGGCAATAATGCGATCCTCGGGTTAGCCCTGGGAGATTTCTACGCGGCAAACCCGGTTCCCAATCACTACGCCGTCGACGTAACCGATTATGTTAAAAACAATCCAAGTTCGGCTTACTTCTTCGCTGCGGAAAATTTATCGACTGCTGATATTAGACTATTGAATGTTCAGCTAAGTATATATTATCGTTAAACTGTAAAAAAGCCCAAGGTCCATAACATCCCAATTGCTTCCCCCGGCAGAAAATGCCGGGGATTTTTTTTCCGGCGAATTTTCGGTGAATATTATAATCAACCGTTTACGTTGTCTAGGGAAAGTTTGCACGGAATCTTTCCCCATCATTTGACCCATATCATAAATCTTCAACAAATCGCATTCCCTGATATAATGCAATCGTGAATTCAATCAGCGAAAATCTGAGATCATTTTTGGTAATTATTCGCTATAAGAGCCGATTGCTTTTTAACACCTTGATTTCGCGCACTTGGTCATGGAGTCTTCCCATTATTTTTATTCTTGGGATCGTCTGGTGTTATCTTTCCTCCCGCGGTGCCATCAATATTCTAACATTCGTCGACAGCCTTGGTTTTGGCCTGATGATGCGCTGGATTTTGGCTCTGATTCTTATTTATGTCTTGATTCTGGTATTCAGCGGCGATCTAATTCTCGGACATACCATCAATGCCGGGCAAATGAGCACCGATTTCACCTATTTAACGACTCTTCCACTTTCTCATTTCTCAATTTTAGGGGCAAAACTCTTTGAAAGAATGATCACCGATTGGCTGGGATTTCTTTTTCTGTTGAGCGGGTTTCTTGGAATCGCATGTAGAAATGGAATTACAAGTCTGCCGATTGCGATTTCGCTTCTACTTTACGTTGAAATCGAGCTTTTGTGGGGAATTTTCAACACGTTACTTTTTGCCGTTCTATACAGGTTTTTTCGGCCATCCGCAGTCAATAATTTTTTCTCACTTTTTATGTATTTTAATAATTTTTTGGCGCTTGGTCCTTTGATCTTGATTTCTTTTTATCCCGAGACAACTTTCAAATGGATAATTCTCAATTTCAACCAATTTCAAGGAATTTTGGGAACCATAATCTCGCCGGCAAAATGGATCATGGATTTGTTGATCGACCCTTCGGCTTGGAGTTCTTTTATCAATTGGAACATTTTTTGGTGTTGCGCCATGGGCATATGCGCAACATTATTCGGGTTCGTCGCCAAGCGGAATTGGCTTTCATTCATACATCCTTCTCAAAAAGTTAAAATCATCGGCAAAAATCAATGGTTAACGGGTTTGTTCAGAAAAGACGCTATTTTGCTTAAAAGCGACTTCAATTTATTAACTAATGCCCTTCTTTTACCGGCAACGATTTTGATATTTCAAGCTTGGTATTTCAACGATTATTTTCACATGGCGACTCTGGAAAGACTCATGAATGTCATTGCAGGCGCAGCACTTTATTTTTGCATGTTTGGACCGATGAACGCAATTGGAAGCGAAGGAAACGCGATAAATATATTGGAAACGCTGCCGATTTCCGCTCACAGAATAATTTTTCAAAAAACCGTTTTTTGGGGAGTTCTGGCCGAAATCATTTTTTTGCCGGCAGCTTTCTTTTCGGCACGATACTTCAGGCTGGATATAAACAAACAGATAATCCTGACGTTTTGGACTTTTTTCCAAGTTGCCGGTTTTACATGGGTTACCGTCAGCATGTCTGCTATCTTTCCAAGATTCGATACGAAGATTCTACAGCAAAAATCGACCTTAACCGGAAAACTATTAGCCTGCTTCGCCATGATGGCAGCAATTCCAGCGAAAGATTTATCTTGGAACGGCATCTTTGCGGGTTGTATTTTTTTATTGTCGGCTATTTCCTTGCATTTTAAGAGTGTCGAGCAGCTTAGTTCACGCCTAGACCAGCATGGCGTTACGACTCCGGAATTTAAAATTCTTGATGGTGTTTTGATCCTTCTTTGCATGCTAGGTGTTCAAATCTTCGTATTCTTCGTTGCTTTCACGATTTTCGGACATCATATAAGCATGGCTCTTTGGCCCTGGTTAATCGCCTATCTAATATCAATGACTTTGATGGCTAAGATTACGTTATCATACACGAAAGAGAGATTCCCAAAGGTTGGGCAAGCGCTAGGATTCAATAGATGTTCGCTTCAAGCTGTTTTTGCGGCGATTTTTATCGGAATATTTTTTACGTTGCTCGGATCAAGGTATTTTTCCTTACTTCAACAATCAGGCTTCCGGATATTCTACGATTTTCGCGATATCTGGGAATTATCAATTCATTCATTCGGATCAAACTTGTCGTATGCGGCCATTGTTTTAGGATTCTGCGTAGTTGCCCCCATAACGGAAGAAGCTTTTTTCAGAGGGTTTTTGGGTAGTGCTTTGAAAAGGTCGAACTGGTCCGGCGTCGGCGGATTAATTGCCAATGGTGGGTTGTTCTCTCTTATTCATCCTCTCTATTCGATTCCTGTTGTCATGATTTTAGGAATCGCTTGCGAATCAGCTCGTCGTAATTCTCATAGTCTCTGGCCCGGAACAATTATTCATGCGTTTTATAATACCGGAATTCTTTTTTTCTATGCTCATCAGTTGTAGCAAAGGCAATTCATCAAATTTGAATTTTCGATTGCAATTTCATGAGCTTTCTCTGCATCTCAGAAGGTGTGAAATAATCGGCAAAAATTGAAAAAATGAGCATTTTTAAAATCATGGTGTTGATCAAATGAGGCTATCCGAGGTAGTACATTTTAAAGAAATATATTTTTTCACACCTTCTCAGCAGCTCTGTGTTGAATTTTTCAGTTAATTTAGGACACTAGCGAAATATTTTGCATTTTTTTCCGAAAATCAAATAAAAAAAATACCCCTTGCCAAAATGAAATAATTCGATACTCTTTTAAATTAGGTTCCATTTTGGAGGTTGATTATGCGTACGGTTAAATTACTTTTCCTTTTCCTGATTGCTCTGGCAAGTGCGGCGCTGGCGGCTCAAAATGCTTCGATTCTTTCACCAAATCAAGGACATCTATCCTTCCCCTCATTAACGTCGAATCCCGATGCGGCATATGCTTTTACAAGTTTCAACACACAGCCGGGAAGATTCGATCGCAACGCAGACGGACGTGTTGACCTGATCATCGCTGATCGCAATGGTGACGGAAGCGGCGACTATTGGGCGACTGATCGGAATTTTGATGGAATCCTTGATGATTATCAGTATGATCGTAATCTCGATGGTAGAATAGATCAATGGGAATACGATTTCAATGGAGATGGAATTTCCGATAAGATATACGTCGATGCCGATGGGAATGGGCAACCAGACATGTATGCCGACATGAACCCGGTCACCAGAAATTACACCTGGTACGGTAATATGAGAGATGTATTTGGAGCCGGAAAATCCGCACTGCCCGGGGTTTCTTCTGCAAAACGCCTGGCATCAGGAAAAGCGGCATTTTCAATGTAATCCCCTATTGGGAATTTAAAACAAACTAAGATATTTTGAGTCGGTTTTTCACGGAAGAGACTCAAAAATCGTGGGGTCGGTGTAGAACCGGCCCTTTTTTCTTGACACATACCGGCCTCTGAAACGTATAATTGATTAAATACGTTTTTGGCGGCGTTGATTTTTTTAGGAGGTTTTCAATGAAATTTCGTTTAATCTCCAAGTTTTCCATATGGATAATGCTGCTCTCATTTTCCGGACAAATCGTTTTCGCCGACGTGATTCGGAACGATAGTCAACCTCAAACGAAGACAAATCAGATTCAGGCTGATATCGTTAGGAACGATGGGCAACCCAAGGTCAATACTCCCAATGTCAACCCCGACATTGTTCGCAACGACGGGCAACCCGCAGTTAAAACGCCGGCAGTCAGTGGTGATATCGTCCGAAATGACGGACAGCCAGCAGTTAAAACACCCGCAGTCAGCGGGGATATCGTCCGAAATGACGGACAGCCAGCAGTTAAAACACCCGCAGTCAGCGGGGATATCGTCCGAAATGACGGGCAGCCAGCAGTTAAAACACCCGCAGTCAGCGGGGATATCGTCCGAAATGACGGACAGCCCAGCGTTCCTACGAATTTGCCGACGGTTCGACCATTCGTCGGTGAAGCCGTAGTCGGAGTGTCCCTCTTAATCGCTTACGGTCCTCAAATAATTGCTCTCGCTACCACCGTAGCAACAATTGCGGCTTTGGTGAGCGTAGTAACCAATACAAGCAAAGATTCCGTAAGTCTAGTAAAATCCATCGGCTTAAAGTTTAAACGAATGCTCGAACTTCTCCTTGGACCTCTCACCGTTAGTTCCGGAATGGCCAAGGACGGAGTAAATGGAGTAAGCGATCATTTGTTGAAAGTTGCGAAATTCGTAAGCAATAGCATTAACACTCCCGTAAGCGATGTCCAAGCGCAGGTCGACAAATCGATTGCCATGACCAAGGATGTTCAGAATCTGGCAAGCAGAGGAAAGAATATATCGGGTCAAATGAAAGAATTGTCGGGAAACACCAAAACCGACTTGGCGCAAATAATCCAGGGCGGAGAAGTTCAAATTTTCCGAGACGGAGCAAAGCAGGTTGCCGATAAAATAGGGAATCAAGCGAAACAATTAGAGGGTGTTTTTAATCAAACAACTGAAAATTCTAAAATGTCGGAAGCTGCTCTCGAATCTCTAAAATCTCGTATTGATCAAGCTGTGACCGCTTCGAACAAATCCGCCAATGATGTTACGCTTCAGGATATCGGAGTTTCCGGAGTCGAGGTAAGCAAACAGTTAATCGAAGCCAGAAAATACATGGTTATGTCAAACAGCGTCCTAGGATCGGCCGACAAATCCGTTGCAGGATTGCATTCAGAGTTGCTCACCCTCCTTGGGGATATAAAAACCGATCTGGAAAGCTTAGCCTCTCAAAAGGGAATCAGCAAATCGGATCTGGAAAAAATGCTTAAAGATCCTGCAATGAAAGCAAAAATTGCCGCCACATCGACATCCTCTTCCGCTGCAAATGCATCACCTGAGAAAAATTCAGAAAAATTGGCCGACGAAATTTCCTTCATGGCCGACGATTTGGCGAAACTAAATAGCTCGACATATCAGGGTTTATTAAAATCCGAAGCTCAAAAATCAGCGGATCGGGTTGACATGGAAAATGGGGCCGGGAATGCCCAATCTGAGCAAGCCTACAAGGATATGGTTCAGTCATACAAAAAATACATTACCACGGTGACCAAAAACCCCGGAAACAAACCGGCTCTTGAAATCGCTCGTGATGAATTCGAGGAAAAACAAACGGAATTCAACCAAACCTCGGAAAAATAAAGCCGCTTAAGTCATGATCCGGAAGGTTGAATCGACCTTCCGGATTTTTCATTGCCTTCATTATTTGCTTCGTCGATCGTAATAAATCAAAGATCTTTCCAAAATTTAACCCCGTTTTCACCGTCGGGATAGTATTGAGGGAGTTGCTCCGTCATCGAATAACCACATTTTAAAAATAACTTCTGAGATATGACATTACTTTTCCGCACTTCCGCGCAACATTTAAACATTTCATAATCGCGAAATATCCTTTCCACCACGGCAATCAATTTGCTTCCGATGCCATGTCCCTGCAAAGAAGAATCTACCGCAATTTTATAAATTCTCCCGGAAGGTGTGGTAAAATGCCGTAGTAAGCCGACTATTTCGGCCAATATCAACTTCGTTTTTCCTCTAACAACCAAGGTTATACATTTGGGAGAGGTTAATAAATATCTTAATTGTCGCAGTTTGAAAACATCAACTGCCGAAAATGTACGCTTTTCAAGTTCCCAAATGCCTTTTAAATCGGAAAGGGTGGCTTGAACAACTTCATGCCCAAACATGCGCCAACTATAACTTATAAACGACTTCTCATGCAACTCGAAAGACCGGCAAGAATTTTTTTAGCGCTGGGAGGTCCTTGTACCACACCAGTGCTTCTCAATCACTGGGACTATATTGTAGGCGTCGATTCGGGCGGGAACTATTTGTACAAATTAGGTATTAATGCCGATTTAATAATCGGCGATCTTGATTCGATAAATCTCGAAGCCCTTGATTTCCACAAAATGAGCGGAGCACAAATAGCTCAGCATTCACCCGATAAAGATAAGACCGATATGGAACTTGCCATATCCTGTCTTCCCAATTATCCGAAAAATGAAATTTACCTTTCAGGCATGGAAGGCGGGCGAAGCGATCATTCCTACATGAATTTACTTGTATTAAAACGATTCATTCGCAAAGGCCTATTGAGCTTCGACACGAACGACGGTTTTGGAGGAGTTGTTGGGCCGGGAACAATTTCTTTGAAGGTTCCCATAAATTCCGGTGCAGCTCTCATTTCTCTTTCCACTAAGGTTTCAGAGCTGACTTCGGAAGGAGTCGCCTGGCCGCTGGTGAAATCAACCTTGAAATTCGGCGAGGCAAGGGGAATCAGCAATAAAATCATATCTCAACCATGGAATATCAGCTTTGAAAAGGGAGTTCTTGCTTTTTTCGTCAGGGGCCTTTCTCGTGGAGAAGCCGAAATTGGATGGCATCCTTCAGTTGCCTAAGATAAGGTTTATCTGAAATATCCTTAGGATCGGGAAGTACACTCAAGGGAACATCGCAATTCACGATTTCTTGAATCAGCAGATCGATTCTTTCAAATGGAAGTTTCCCTTCGCTCAACAAGGAAAGATCGTTTTTAAAACCCGTAATCAATTCAGGATTCGGTTTCAGTGGGTGGAGTTCGACTGCCTCCGGATTTTCAGCAGATGCAAGCATTTCGCGAATTTTTTCAAGATATTTCGGATGAACGAAAATGCTGCGATACGAAAGCAATCTTTCAACCGGCGGAAAACCGAGAGTGTCTATCGGCCATTCATCTGCTTCTCTCAACACAGCCGTTTTGGCAGGCGTCAACGGCATTCTCAAAGCAGAATATCGCCTGTTGGGCCGAATAAACTCGCCGGAGGGTGGAAAGTAATTTTTATTTCCAGCGCCATCATAGATTACGAATTTATATATGATCGTCGACGGATCGAAAGGTATAAACGCCTCTAAACCTTTGGGCATAATCTGCAAAGCGCATGAATACTCCCGAGAAGATGGTTCCGAAGCTCTCCTAAAAACGAGTCTTCCAGTAATTCCTTTGGCATTCCGATCTTTTATTACACTAAAAGGAATCAACAACGGTGTTCTTCCGGAGATCGACGACCCCATGGGCGGCTCAAAACCGTTAAACGTCTTTTCCGAACCATTTCTCTTTTCATTAAGTTCAAGCAAGCGCTTAGAATTATCTTTTGTAACCAAGGATGTTTCATTCGTAAAAATCGGCGGGTTGCTGATTACGGCCGGACTGTGCACCGACGTATTATTAAGCGGCGGAGATTTTGACTCCGCTTTCATCAGGAGCGGTGGAGCAACCGAAACAAGCGCAGTGGAACCTCCTCCGACACCGTTAGCGATGACGATTCCGCCGGATACGATAACCGGCGCGGTCTGATCGAGAGTTATAGTGATCGCCTCGGAAAATCCTCCGGTATTGCCGGAATTCCCCGTGCCGTCAAATGTCGTATCGGAAGACTGGGCCGTAATAATATTAACACCCTCTTTTTCCAATTCAACCTCTTCGAATGCAAACGAACCGTCAAGATTAACAGTAATGCTGGCCACAGCCTTTCCATTGACATATATGGCGACTTTGAGAGGATTACTCCCGTAGGACGGATCCAGAATGCCATTCCCGGTCACGCGAACTTTTTTTGTATTCACCGGTCTGGAAAATTTGTTTAAAACAGGATTGGCTGGAGGGGTTCTATCGGCCACAACGCTAAAATCAGCACTTGAAGCCGAGACATTGCCCAACGGGTCGGTACGACGCGCGGTATATACGTGAGGGCCTTCCGTTACAGGAGAAATATTATAAGTCCATGTGTCCGTGTTGGCGGGAACGCTTGTGTTTCCAAGGACCGTTGTTCCCTCGAGTATTTCTATTTTTTGCGCCGCGGTTTCTTTGGGAACAGTCCCGGACAATAGAACCGATTCGGTCCTAAATGGAGATTTCGGAGAACATGAAACAATCGTGGGCGAACCGTCCGCTTGGGAATCCACAACAAATCCGGCTTGCCCTGTGGATGTGTTTCTTGCGTCAGCAGGCTCCGTATTGTCTCGGCATGTCGCTTTGATTGTGTATGCTCCAGCGGCAGTATCTGCGGGAACCGTAATTTTATATCTCGTATTTAAATATGGAGAATCAGCATATACTGCTGTCGGATTAGCCCAAGTTCCCGGGAAGATGGAAAATTCGGGAGCAACCCCCAGCGCTTCGTTTGAAGTAACGGTGAATTCGACATCACCGTTCGGGCCGACAACCGCTCCGACTACTACTGCAACCGTTATACTCGGAGCGGTGCGATCGACGGTCAATGCACCTTGCGCGGATGTGTCCGGCGAAGATTGCCCACCAACAACAGATGTTTCGGTAATCGAAACTGAAAAATTATTGGAACCTTCGGGGAGTCCGGACGCCGAATGATTATATTTAGCCTCATTATTCGATGTGTTCTCCGTACCAATAGTGATGGAATTGGCTTTGAACGTTGCCGCGAAAGGTTTACTGTCGCTTGTCCATGTTGCAGACAATGTTATTGCTTGACCATTGTTATATTTCTTCGTCGCTAAATCAGCGGGAGGAGGGGTAACAAATACACATGTCACATCTTTTATATCCGCCTGCGCTATCGCGGCATTAAAGAAAAGAAATATTAAAACAAGAGCAGTTTTTATTGAAAGATTAATTCGGTTCACACTGTTCCCTCTATTTGATGATTTTCGAGGCTCTCCGTTCATACCTTTCAAGGAATTTTTTAATATCTTTTTGATATGGGGAAATAGGTAATTTCCCAGGGTTGGGAGACCGAACCATTAACTTACGGCCCAACAATTTATTTTGGCGATTTGAAATTGATTTCATATTCTCTTTAATTATACTCAATAGAAAAGTTCCTCGGGATATATTTCCTCGAACAAGATTTGCGATAAAATCCTCACAATAACAAGATAATAATTGACACGATGGATTTGTTCTTGAACGAACATCCGCTCAAATTCCAGATTAATAGCTCGTCTTTGACTACTTGCGCATGACAAAAAACTTGGCTCTGGAACAGCGAATTCATGAGAACAAATTTACCGTGTAATAATTGATCAGCCCTCTTGCGGGTATTCAGGAAATATTGTTAGAATTAAATAATGTCAGTAATGGTTTTTAGCTTTTTTTCATATAAGTTCAAAAGGAGAAAAGGAAATGAGAAGAGTATTGAGTATTGTCGTCCTCGCCTTTTTGGTTACCAGCGCAATGACCCCGGCATGGGCGGCGCGCCCGACCCCCAAAGAATGGACTCTAGCGGTTTTCTTGAATGCCGACAACAACTTGGATGAATTCGGCGTAGAAGATCAAGATGAAATGGCCAAAGTAGGCTCTAATGACTGGCTCAATATTGTCAGCCTTATCGACCGAGAAAACGGACCCGCTTGCTACAATTATATTGAAAAAGGCAATATTAAAAAGCTAGAAGACGCCGGTGAACTTGATATGGGTGATTACAAATTGCTTGTCAAGTTCATGAAATGGGTCGTCGAAAAATATCCCGCAAAAAAATACGTATTAACGATTTGGAATCACGGCTCCGGGTGGAAACAAGCCGGTCATCCCGCTATTTTGCGCGGCATTTCCTACGATGATTCATCCAATAATCACATTACTACTGAAGAATTAGGCACCGCACTGAAGGAAATAAAAAAACTCGTCGGCCATAATGTCGATATTCTTAATTTCGATGCTTGTTTGATGCAAATGGCTGAAGTCGCCTATGTCTGCAAGGATACCGTCGATTATATCGTCGCTTCCGAAGAAACCGAACCCGGCAAAGGCACTCCCTACGATGACGTATTTAAAACCCTTACCGAATCATCTACTCCTGAAGCATTTGCCAAAAGTTGGACAAAGGCATTCGTAGCATCCTACTCCAAAGGAAGCCAAGGAATTGAAGATTGCACTCAATCGGCTCTTAAATGCTCAACGCTGGCCGGCCTTTATGATGCAATCGACGGTTTCGCGAAAACCGCGATGGGCGGCAAGTTCAGCACCGAATTTGCGACCGCTCTAAATAGAGTCCAAACTTTCGCCTATCCGGAAAATATCGATCTCATTGATTTTGTAACCTTGATTAAAGCCGCGGTAAAAGATCCCGCAATGCAGACGGCTTGCGAAAAGCTTTTAAGCGCCTGCAAAGCCGTGATTATTCAGAACAATAACACCGGCTTCTCAATGAAAAATGCCAAGGGAATTGCGATATACCTTCCCTCGGATTATTCGATGGAATCAGGTTATACCAACCTTTCCTTCTGTAAAAACAGCATGTGGGATGATATGATAAGCGATCTTGGAAAGAAAGCTACGGCTGAGAATATTGTTAATTCCATCGAAAAGGCCGATCTTGACTCCCTGAAAGATTTCGTAACAAAATCAGCTGAAGTTTCAACGGATCTTAAAAAACTAGTGGTTGGAGAAGTCAACTTCAGAGTTCATACCGAAGGCGGATTACCCGAGAATATAAAGAAAGAAGCCTCTGAGTTGGTTAATCAGTTGATTGCCAAGTAAAAATTCATAGAAGAAATATGAGCGGTTGGCTAATGCCTTGTTAGCAAATAACTGTAACGAATTTCTGAGATTTCCGGCCTTAAGAGCCTGTAAGAAAACAACCAGACGATCCGGTTATTTTCTAACAGGCTCTAACCAAGAGGGTTTATCCAATCGCTTGTTTTTCAAAAATTATTTTGCTTGACATGGTACTTTTGTGAAATTATACTGGACGAGTAGGTTAATGAGTAAGTTTGATTTTTAAAGAAAGGAGGTTTGGTTTTTAAAGAGTAAAGTAAGTAGTTAGTATAAATAATAAGGGTTGTGGTTTGTAGGAATTTAGGCCTCGGTAATTTTAAACCCGAAGTCGAATAATAAGAATCACAAGGAGATAAGATGAAGCGAGTAATGAGTATTTTGGTTCTAGTAATGGTCGTAGCGGTTTGTGTTAGCCCCGTTGGTGCTGCCGAACAAAAAGACTGGACTTGGATGGTTTTTCTTAATGCCGACAACAATCTTGATTCGTTCGGTGTCGGTGATCAAGACGAAATGGCCAAAGTGGGAAGCAATGAGCATCTGAATATCGTTTCCCTGATTGACCGCGAAGGCGGCCCTGCCACATTGAATTACATCGAAAAAGGCAAAATTACCCCCTTAAAAGATATGGGTGAATTGGATATGGGCGATTATAAACAGCTCATTTCCTTTGTTGCGGATACCGTAAAAGCTTATCCAGCCAAACATTATGCTCTCATCATCTGGAACCACGGTTCCGGTTGGAAAAATGCCGACGGCGCGATCATCAAGGGGATTTCCTACGATGATTCCAGTAATAATCATATCACCACCGAACAACTCGGATTGGCGATGGGTGAAATCAAGAATACTCTTGGAAAAAATCTTGATATTCTCGGCATGGATGCTTGCTTGATGCAGATGGTCGAAGTTGCTTACGCCGTTAAAAATTCTTGCGATTTCGTCGTTGCTTCCGAAGAAACCGAACCCGGCGAAGGTTATCCCTATGATGACATTCTCGGGGGGCTTACAAAAGACATAAAAGTCGTTGATTTCGCCAAACATTGGGTTGCCGCTTACACCGCGTCATACGGCGGTGGTAGCCAAGGAACCAGCGCTTCCACGCAATCGGCTCTTGATTGTTCCAAGCTCGATGCCGTTAAAGATGCTATCGACGGTTTCGCAAAAGCCGCCATTGCTGGAAAATTCAGCGCTCAGTTTAAAGACGGCTTGAACAAAGTTCAAAAATTTTATTATAAAACCAATATCGACCTCGCTCACTTGGTTGGTGTGCTGAAGGCTTCCATCACTGACGAAGGCTTCCAGACCGCTTGCAAGAAACTCGAAGATGCTTGCGGAGACGCAATCATCGCCAATGGGAATAGCGGTTCCTCCATGAAGAATGCCAAAGGCTTGGCAGTATATTTCCCCGCCAGTTCTTACAGCTTCTCCGCGGAATACAATGCTTTGGCCTTCGCCAAAGATTCATTGTGGGATGAAATGGTTCAGGATTATTACAAGAAAATCACCGCCCCCACAATCGTAACGGATGTTGAAAAAGGCGATATGTCAAGTTTGATGGCTTACGTACAAACCGCGAATGTTAATAATCGCGAAATCAGCTCCGATTTGATCAGCAAACTCAATTTCCGCGTGTATTCAGAGGGCGGAATGAGCAGTTCAATTCAAGACAGCGTTAAAACTCTTGTGAGTGAACTGAAGAACAAATAGTTTTTCTTCCTCAGGAATTAAGAGCACGAGGTTTTACCTCGTGCTCTTTCCTTTTAACCCCTTGTGTTCCTTCCTTTTTGTGGTTTTACATCATGTTGGACACGACGTATTAGTCAATTTCACACAGTGTGTCGATACAAAAAAATAAAAAACCCTCGGTTTCAAGCCGAGGGTTTTTGTCATCTTTAATGATTGGAACGAGCTCTCTATATTCTCTATTTTCCGGACTTTGCTTCTTGAAGTTGAGCTTCAAGATCTTGGAGCTGTTCACGCATCTCCTTGATTTTTTCCATCAATTCTTGCGCTTGTTGCTGTTTATCCGGGCCGCCCTCTTCATTAAGGCGACGAAGCTCACTCTGAGCACTCTTTAGATCAGTTTTAATTTGTTTGATCTGTTGACTAAGATCAAAAATCTCTTGTTTACTCGTAGCCTGTGCAGCAATTGAACAAGCCAACACGGCGACAAAAACAAAAAGGGTTACAAAACCAACCTTAACTGAATTAATTTTCATTTGATTTCCTCCCGGTGAAAGTATTGGCGATCTACTCGATACTCAATACTTCTCGCAGGAGATGAGAAACTCATCTTTGTCAAAGACCTCGTGCCTTTCACCGCAGACGACACGTTAAATTTAACATGGGAAAATACTTCTGTCAACCGTTAATCCTTTTAATCGACAGCCACCGCCCAATTTATTTCCGTTTCCCGGACTCCATTTTTCTATTTCGGTTCGACACCGGAAAGAAAAAACATTCTTTCATTTACTGCTGAATTGTTTTGATTGCCGCATTGGCGGCATCCCTTACTCCGGGATCATCGTCATTGAGAGCCTCATTAACCGACTTTATCGCTGATTTGGCGAGCTTTCCCATCGCCGCAAGCACTCCTAATGCCTTGATTCTTTCGTCAGGATCCGAACTTCCAAGTGATTTTTCAAGAGCCGGCAATGCCGAAATCCCGAGAGATACGAGTTCCGCTTCGGCTTTACGCGATATTTCATCGTCCGTATCGAATAGACGTTTGATTGCCGAAGCAATTATTTCCCCAGGAATTTCTTTGGTGGGAATCGTCGAAGTTGTCGCTTTAGGTATAACGATTTTAGATGACTGCTTGAGAGTTGTCGTATCAGGCGCATCGCCATAAGGGTCGGCATAGGAGTCTGCATATGGATCATCCGGCTTTCGCGCAATATCCGAGTTTTTTGCGGCAATCGGAAGATCCAAGGGTTTAATGTGAGCTTCTTCCATCAAGTCTCTGAACTCTTTCCCCTTCGATGAGTCGGCAGCCATTAATCCTCGATAAGCTTCTTGTACAAAGTTTGCCCGTTTGTTCCGCAAGCCTAGATCACCCATTGCCCACCAGGGTTCGACTTCACTCGGGTCGATTTTAACGGCTTCTTGGTAAGCGGCAAAAGCATCTTCAATACGATCTCGCGCCGCATGAATATCCCCCAAAGTTTTCCGAATCATAGAATCTTGCGGAAGCACTCTCACTGCTTTTACGAGATCCCCGGATGCGATGTCAAGTTTTCCGAGTTTTTGATGGCATTGCGCAAGCTTACACCATCCCCGACCGATTAATATTGCATCCAATCCTTGCTGTTCGGCGAGTTGAAGCCCTGATTCCAAATAGATGGCGGCGCTTTCGAATATTTTTATCTCAAAATACAGATCACCCAACTCAAGACAACCTTCAGCTAGTGATGGGTCGGTCTGAAGCGCTAATTTATATTCTTCTACCGCCAATTCCATTTTTCCTTTGTCTCTGAGAGATCGGGCTTTCTTGAGACGCTTTTGCGCCGCCGCCAACACTTTTTGTGCACTAAGAACGGTTGATTTTTTAGATGTTTTTTTTCCCCATGCATCGACGCGATCCATCGCAATGTTGAAGACAATCAGCAGAATCATAAAACCAATTTTGCCGCTCATAACAGAGATATCGTCCACGGATGGCGTAGATACCCGAAATACGCCTGGATGGCGTGTTTTTTCGGGTATCTGCCCTTTGTTGAGTTTTTTCATTACGAATTAACCCAACGGTTGCTTTTTTGCCTCTTTAATCGCCCGCAATACCTTTTCGGCGGTAAACGGCGGTTTCACGAGGCGAACACCTACGGCATCTTTTATTGCATTGCTGATCGCGGGAAGAGCTCCATTAATGCTGATTTCGCTGACGCTTTTCGCGCCGTATGGTCCGGTGGGCTCGTATGTCGGAACCAAAAACGTTTTTATTTCGGGAAGGTCGGCTGTTCCGAAAATTTTATAGTGATTGAAATTCGGATTCAACATTTTTCCCTGATAATCAAAGATGTATTCTTCGGTGAGAGCGAAACTTATACCGTTGAGAACCGCTCCCTGGGTTTGTCCGTCGGCAAGTTGAGGATTGATGGCCGTACCGCAATCCACGGCGGCAACATATTTTATTACCTTAACTTCCCCGGTTTCGGTATCCACTTCAACCTCGGCAAAGTGAGCGGAAAAAGGCGGCGGTGATGCGTGAGTAACATGGCTGCCGATCGCCGCGATTTGGAATTGATTGAATTCATAAAGCGCGAATCTACATATTTGCCCGAAGTTCAGCTTATTCTTTTTGTCTTTCCCGTATACGTTTTTGTCCTCAATAGTAAGATCTTCAGGCTTTTCCGACATCATGGAGGCCGCCACGGCGACGATTTGCTCACGCACTTTTTTTGCCGCGTTGATGACGGCGCCGCCGGTGAGATATGTCGTCGAACTTGCATAGGCACCCGTATCAAATGGCGTGAAATCGGTGTCGGAGCTGTAAACTACGATGTCATCATGATTACAGCCTATAGTTTCGGCGGCAATCTGCGCTAAAATGGTATCGGAACCCGTTCCAAGGTCGGTAGCTCCAAGCAACATGTTGAATGAACCGTCGTCATTCATTTTAATGAAAACAGCGCCCATATCGATTTCGGGAATCGAACTGCCTTGCATGAGACAACACATGCCCATGCCGCGCCGTTTAACGCCGGTACCGGGTTTTCCCCTTTTCTCTTTCCAGCCGATTTCCTTCATGGCGATTTCGATGCACTCCGGAAGACCACAGGAGCGTATGGGCATTTCAACCCCTTCACGTCCTTCCCCCAAAGCCTTAAAAATCGGCGAAGTTTCTCCCTGACGAATGTGATTTTTTTTGCGAAATTCGACAGGGTCCATGCCTACGGCCGCAGCCAGATCGTCCATATAGCATTCGACGGCGAAAGCAGCTTGCGTCGCTCCGTAGCCTCTATATGCCCCACCTACGGGAAGGTTCGTATAGACGGTATCACCGATGAATTCAACATTGTCGATCTTGTACAACGGAAGAACTTTCGATCCGCAATTGCACATTACGGTCAAAGCATGACTGCCGTAAGCTCCGGTATTGCTCAATACTTTCATGGAAAGAGCGGTGATGGTACCATTTCGCTTTACAGCGCCTTTTATAGTTACAACCATCGGATGCCGCGTTCTCGATGAAACGAATTCCTCCTCGCGGGAATAAGAAAGAATCGCGGGACGACGTGTTCTTAGCGTAACCAAACCGCACACATCCTCCAACAAAACTTCCTGTTTTGTCCCAAAACCTCCTCCAATGCGAGGTTTGATAACCCGAATCTTCTTTACGGGAATTCCGAGAACCTGAGCCGTAATTCGTCGCGCGTGAAACGGCACCTGTGTGGATGTGCGCAATACCAAGCGGTTGTTTTCATCCAGGTAGCTCAAGCATATATGAGGTTCTATAGGGCAATGCTGAGCATAATGCGGATAGTATTTTTGTTCCTTAAGGGCAAAATCGGCGCTCTTGTAGCCTTTATTTACGTCTCCCACCCGTGTGTCGACGTGAGCGCAATGGTTATGCCGCGGCTCGAAGAAAACCGGAATAGGGGCCTTGCAGTCGGGTTCATCGTGAATGATCGGCGCTCCGCTCTGCATTGCTTTCTCGGGATCAAAAACGGCCGGCAGAATTTCATACTCGACTTTTATTTTCCTGGCCGCCTCTTCCGCGATCTGTAAAGTTTCAGCGGCTACTATAGCAACACGATCGCCGATGTAGCGCACTTTACCATCGAGAATATACGTATCGTAAGGAGAAGGTTCCGGGTATCCCTGACCGGCGGTCGTATGCGGCACACGCGGAACATCCTTCCATGTATAGACGGCGACAACACCGGGCATTTTAACGGCCTCATCCGTATCAATATTTTTAATCACCGCATGAGCATGAGGACTGGTAAGAATTTTGATATGCAGCAGATCGGGAACATCCACATCGGCGGTGAATTTCTGCGTTCCACAGACGAGACCCAAACCGTCGAGCTTGTATTTGTTTTTATTAACGCTCGTAAATTTTTCGGGTTTATCAAAAAAGTGCGGAGATACCGGTATTGGGGAAAAGTTCACAGTCTTTGCTACGACTTCCGGATTCCGGACCTTTTCAACAACCGGCGTTATGACCGCAACTTGTTTGGAGGATTTTTCGATAGTTTTCCCAACGGTTTTCTTTTGAACAATCGGTTTTTGAACTACCTTACGGGCGGATTTCAAGATTCTTTTCTTATTCTCAACCCGTTTTACAACCTTCACGACTTTGGAAGTTTTCATTCCAACCATTGCTTTTTTTACCGGTTTCGTAATTTTCTTGGTTTTAATTCCGCCGAAAATGCTTTTCTGATGCTTCTGAGCCATTTGAGATTTTTGAATTTTCTTTGTCCGGAGTTTTTTCGCTTCTTTACTGGCGGGTTTTGCCTTGCCGATGACTTTCGGCGATTGGCCGGGTTTCGCGGTTGATTTCTTTTTGCCTTGTATTTTTTTCACTTTCGAGATAGGCTTGCCGTTTTTTTTGGATTTGGAAACGGTAGTCATTATTCTTCACCTCCCAAGGCGGGTTTGGAGGATTTTTGTTTTGAAGAGACATCCATAATGGCCTCAATGCGTTTGATGTAACCTGTACATCTGCAAAGATTGCCATCCAGAGCTTCTTTTACATCGAATTCCGTCGGATGCGAATTTTTGTCCAGCAGAGCTTTGGCGGATATCAGCGACCCCGGATTGCAGTATCCGCACTGAGTCGCACCGTGATCGACGAAAGCTTTTTGCAGCGGATGAGGAGAATCGGGAGTCCCCATGCCTTCGACGGTAAGAATTCGAGCCCCTTCGCAATGAGCGGCAAAAACAATACAGGAATTTCTCGGACGCCCATCGATCAATACCGCACAAGCTCCGCAATTGCCTTCCCCGCATCCCTTTTTTACCCCTTTATAACCCGCGGAGCGAAGAACATCGAGAAGCATCGCGTTTGGGGCAATATCAAGGGAACATTTTTTTCCATTTACAGTTAAATTAAGTTTCATCGTATTCCTACCTTATGATCTTGCTTTTTGAAGAGCTTCTTCGAGACATCGACGCACGAGAACACCGAGAACTTCCTGGCGATATTCCCTTGAAGCCCTGAAGTCGGCGCAAAATTCAAGATTTTCCAAGCTCTTCCTAGCAACAGCTTCAAAAAGCTCTATTGTCGGCACATTGTTCAAAAGGAGGTTTTCAGCCTCCATTCGCCTTTGAGGCCTTTTTGTTATGCCGTTCAACGCAATCCTAGCCTCGGATATTAGCTCGGCATTCAAAGTCAACCGAACCGCGATCGTCATCATGGAAAAATCGTTCGCCGTTTTAGCTAATTTTCGAAAAGCGGTACCGGTTCCTTTTCCATATTCGGGAAATTGTATTTCTACAACTATTTCTGAAGGATCCAGAAAATTTTTCGGATGCGTCTCCAATAAATTTTTAACATCAACGGTACGCTTGGGAATTCCCCTTCTGCATAGTGCGGTGGCATCAACGGCCAACAACGCCGGCGGAAGATCCGACCACGGGAACACACCCACTAGGTTTCCCCCGATGGTTATGGAATTTCTCAACAACGTCGAGCCGATTTTACCGGCTGCGGTTCTTACCAAATCACCTGCCGGGCCGGTGAAAACCGAAGTTTTAAAAATATCTTGAACGGGCGTCATGGCTCCTATCGAATAACCGACATCGGTTCTTCTGATGTACGTCAGACCTAAACCATGCAGGTCAACCAGACCCTCAATGGAAATGTCGGCGACATTCGCCAGATGAGTTCCACCGGCAAGCACCGCATTTTTTCCGTCTTTTGCCGCCATGAGCACACAAGCTTCCTCAATTGTAGCGGGATGATAAAATTGGGTTAGATTTTTTAACATGCATCCTCCTTTCTATCTGGAAAGGTTTTATACGTGAATCAAATTATACATTCACCGGTTTTTTTATGCCACCAAGTTGAACATTTTTGATTGAAATTTTAAAAATGATTTCCGCCGATTAAATACAGGTTGGACAAATATATGAATATTTGATAAATTTTGCTCACAAATTGAAGAATCGCTGGAAAGCCATAGTTGAAACTGGAGATTAATATGAAACAAATCAATTATTATGTGATCGCTGCATTAGCCGTCCTTTTTTTCCTGCAATCCAAAACGCAGGCCGGCAACATTCTCGGCGATATCATCAATATCTACACCAAATACGAACAAGCCAACATGATGATGTGGTTGGCGGGCGATACAAAAGCGGAGAAGCGCTTCGGAGAAGAAATCAAATGGTATATCAATCTGACCAACAAAAAAACGAAAGACCCTGAGACCAATCGATGGGTTCATTCCATATTCGACCGTGTCAAAACGCAATTTCGCGATCGCGGATTTGACTATAACATTACGGTTCTCGAAGGTAGTACGGTGAATGCATTTGCCATACCCGGCGGAAATGTATACGTCTACAAGGGAATGTTGGATTTCGTCGGGTCGGATGATGAATTGGCCGCGGTCTTGGCTCACGAACTGACTCATTCCGAGAAACGCCACTCATTGAAGCAACTCAGGCAAAGTACGGTTTTCCAACTGCTGCTGGATAAAGCCGTTAAGAATAAGCGCGATCGCGATTCCTGGGGACAACTTGTGGGAGCATTAACTTCGCTCAAGTTCTCCAGACAAGATGAGGACGAAGCCGACGATATCGGGCAGAAGAAAATGTTTACGGCCGGTTTTGATCCTGCGGCGCAAGTGCTGTTATGGCAAAAATTCACGGACAAATTCGGAAAGGGTGAAAAGGGGCTTTTACAGTATTTAAGCTCGCATCCGCCGTCACAAGAAAGAGTCGAAAATGCCCGCCGCAACCTCACGGGAATGAAAATGCCCGAGCATAAGGATTTCGGCCTTTCCTTCAATATTATGTCCGACGCGAAAGAAAATCTCCTGCAAAACAGCAGTTTCGAAACCGATCTGGCCAAGAAAGGCTATCCGGATGCATGGACCATACGCGACGGCAAGTCTTGTTTTTCCCAAAGCGAATCGGTAACGGGAAAGAATTCTCTTGAACTTACCTCCGCATCCAATATGGAGCAGGTTCGTGTCGTTTCGGAGTTGATACCCATCAACACAAATGAAAAATATATTCTCGCGGGTTGGACGAAATCAACGGACGGAAAGCAGAAAGCGTCCGTGGGCGCCGAATTATATGATAAAGCGAAGCGTTTACGTGGATTCATTTGGCCGATTTTATCATCTCTATCATTACCGAATGCTTGGACGAAATTTGAAGGAGTTTTCGAATCCGGAAATGTTTCCGCGAAAAATTTTCAAAAAGATACCGCGTTTATGCGCATTGCTTTGCAGAATGGCCCGCTTTCCAAAGGTTCCATATGGTTTGATGCTCTCGAACTAAGGAGAAGCACGGCGATACCACCGAAAAATTACCTTCCAAACGGCGATTTTGAGATCGTGGGAAAAGATAATCTGCCCGAAGGCGTCAACGGAACACCCAATGCCTTGAGTAGGGATATCGAGCGTTTTAAAACCGGATATTCTTCCCTATGCATTAAAGGTCGTGAAGGAGTTGAAACGCAGATGGAATTTTCTCCGATTTCCATTTCCGAGTTTAAAGACGGACAGATTCTGCAATGTTCCTTTCATTTCTGCGGATCGCCGGAAATCAAAGCACGCTTGTTGATCGAGCTTTTAGATGAGGCGGGAAATCAGCTTTCCAAGCGCCTTATTGAGAAGGAATTCAAAACAAAAGCCGACATTTGGCAAGCCATTTCGCTTAAAACCGAGTTCAGACTTCAACCTGAAGAAAAGAAGTTGGCCAAAACGATTTCGGTGAAAGTCATCGGTGCAATTCCCGCTACGGGAAAGCTTTGGCTTGACGGATTCATTCTTCGCTAAGCAATTTGGTCTTAAGCTCAATTACTTTTTGACGGGATCCTTTTCGGGTATAAACACTTTGTCGAGAACTTTTTGCAGATCACTCTTGGAAAAGGGCTTCTTCAAGGTACAGAAAGCCCCTAGGGATTCCGCTACCGGAAGAAAGTCGATGTTTCCCCCACGCGCCCCGCCGGAAATTGCCACGATTTTCATGTTGGGAAGATCTCTTTTGATCTGGGTTATGGTTTCCAAACCGCTTTTGCCGGGCATAAAAATATCGGTTATAAGAAGATCCGGAGGGTTCTTTCGGCAAAGCTCACACCCGGCTTGGCCGTTGGGGGCATCAAAAACTTCATGCCCGGAACGCTCAAGCATTTGCCGCAACATTTTTCTGATCTGTTCATCATCTTCAATTATTACAACTCGACCCACGTTGATCATCCTTAAAAAATAAAATTCGCAAATATACCAGCTGCAGTTTCCTTATATTGGTATGATACCTCAAATAGATTACTTTCAGAAATATTATTTAACTCAGCAGCGGAATAAAAACGCTAAATGTTGATCCTTTTCCCGGTTCACTTTCAGCGCGAATTATTCCTCCCCATTTTGTCACCAAACTGTAAGCTACCATCAAACCAAGTCCTTTTCCATCACCGATCGGCTTGGTTGTAAAAAAAGGCTCAAAGAGATGATCAAGGATTTTTTTATCCATGCCGATTCCGGTATCATTGATTATAATTTCCAGATAACTGCCGGATTTCAAATCCGGGAAGGTATTTTCCATATCTGGGGCAAGATCCAATCTTCTTGTTTCGATCGTTAAAACACCGCCTTTTTGCGCCATGGCTTGGCATGCATTCAACAACAATCGCTCAAGAACTTCATGCAATCCCTGCATATCAACCAATATGATTCCTTCAAAGGCATCCACTTTCGTCTTGAACTCGATTTTTTCGGAAGTTGTCTTTTTAGTCGCAAATATGACTTTATTGATAACGGTTAATAATGATGTACTTTCGAGCGGTGTTTCACTTTTTTGGTTAAGCTCCAGTACTTGATTGACCAAATCTTTCCCACGATTAGCCGTATATAGAATTTCGATAACATTATCTTTTTCAATACCCGGCGGGAAATCGTCACGAAGCATTTCGGAATAACCTATGATCGAAGTCAATAGGGTGTTGAACTCATGCGCCACGGTATTTGTAAGATTGCCCAAGGCTTTGATTCTTTTGTCACGCTCAAGAAGTTGTTCCAATCTTGCCTTTTCCGTCTCAGCAAGCTTTCGTTCCGTAATGTCGATAATCATTCCTTCGAAATGGGTAATTTCACCTTCGTCATTACGCCTAATCCATGTTCTATCATCAACCCATCTCACTTGATTGGATTTTGTGACCACTCTGTATTCTTGAGAGAATTGAAAAACCCCTGATTCGGAATATTCCTTGAATTTCTTTCCAATACGATCAAGGTCTTCCGGAAGGAGTATAGAGGTATAGGAAATACGACCGCTTGTAAAGTCCTCCGGTGCATAACCAAACTGATCGATATTTTTCGAAATGTATTCCACGGGCCACTCGGGCGTGTTCTTTAAAAGGAAAGCAACTGCGGGGCTCCGAACAACAATAGTTTCGAGATCCTTCAATTTGCACAAGGTATCGTGCAAAACCGTCTTCTCATGTCTGCGGCGGATACCGATAGCAAGAAGAGCGGCGATTCTCTCGATCAGGAAAATATCGGAGTTTTTGTAATCGCTTTCAGCATCGGCAAGAAAAATTTGTCCGACAATCTGATCTCCGGCTTTGGCGGGAATGACCATAAAACGAGTAATCTCGGGAAATTCCTTCTTGAGCCAGGCGAATTCAGGTTTTAACGACAAATTGTTCACTATAAAGGAATTTCGATTTTTCAAAATCGGTCCCCAATATTCTTTCTGTTCATCGAACGCCAATTTACTTTCGCGCAGGGTCGTTTCGCGAGTCGTTTGCCCCATAAAGGCATTACAAACGAAAAGATTAGTATCAATGTCGAGACACGACACGAATCCGTATTTGCTTGTGGTTAATTTTCTCATTTGCTCAAACGCAAGAAGAGACGTTTCCTCAATGGTGGTCTCGTGTAAAAGAGCGGCTGATATTTGTTCTATCGCAAGATCGATCTCCACTTCAAAGAGTAACTGATTATGGACTTCCCATTCCTTCGTCAAATCAATACCGGCGATTGCGATTTTCACATCGCAAGGTTGATTCGCGCCGATAATAAATCCGGTTGAATCTATCAATCGTTTTTGCCCGGATCGCGGGAGCCAATAAGTAAGATTTTTTACCGATTTCCCAAGATTTTTTTGCTGAATAACTTTGAAAAAATAATCTTTAATCGAACCGCTATCTTCAGGTAAAAAGAACGACTCCCATAAAAATTTTCCGCGGATTTCCGCAGTAGAAATATTGAGCACATTTTCGCAAGTTTTATTGACTTGCTCAATTTTTCCGGACGGATTACAAACAACCACCAAACAAGGCAACGAATCAAGAATTTCAGCATTGAATTTCCACTCTTGGTGAAAATTATTTTCTGTCGGCATGCAAAGACGCTTTCTTAAACTCTAGCCTCGGGTGTAAGCGTCTTCTTTTTTACATGTACTGTATTTCCATTCCCGATATATTGGAATTCATCGAATTGCATACGACTCAGCATAATTCCACGGCCATGCGATTCCAGGAGATTTTCTTCAGCCAGCGGATCGGGAAGAGATTTCCAGTTGAATCCGTTTCCCTCGTCGGTAATAATCCATTCGCAGATTTCCTGATTCATTTTAAAATCAATCGTGACGATTCTCGATGCAAGAGTAGGCTGGGAAAGTCTTTCACTAAGTAGGCGCATCCAGGCATCGGGAATCGCTTCGAGAGCGGCGGTTTTTTCTTCATAAGTTATCTCTAGATTTCCATGCTCCATGGCATTCATCAACAATTCGACCAGGCCGAGATGAACACCTAATCTATCTTTTTTGGAGATAGCATTTCCGGTGTCAAGCATTAGACGATCCGCGATTTTACCGACTAAATCGAGTCGATTATCTATTTTGATTGTTGATTCCCGGCGAACAATCTTTCCAAGGATTTCGCTTTCCAACGTTCGACTTGCCACTACGGTTGAATACTTTTGGATTATTCCCAGCAGGTCTTCGCGACGAATTGGTTTTAAAAGATAATCATTGGCACGTAAACGAAGAGCCTTAACCGTATATTCTTCCGAACCGAAAGCCGTTGTCATGACAACAATTGCATCGGAGCTGAGTTTTCTTATTCTCGCCAGAAGCTCCAAGCCATCCATGTTGGGCATGCGAATATCGGAGAAAACAAGGTCGGGTTTGAATTTGTCAAATACTTCAAGTCCGATTTTTCCGTCTTCGGCTGCGGCGACATCGTGCCGCAACCCCTTCATCACTTCAGAAAGAAAAAGTCTGGAAGCGGGATCATCCTCGACAATGAGAATTTTCATTTATTTTCCTCCGGAAGCATTTGTATAGATTTTATAAGCATTCATAACTTCACTTTTCGCAACAACCATCATGTGCGTTTGCACAATTTAAATTCCAATTAATATTGTCTCATTTTGAAGTAATCCGCAACTGTTATGATTTGGTCGACGGATTTTTTCCAAGATATTTAAACAATATTCGAAACAACTCTTTCGATTCGATCGGCTTGGAAACCACTTCATCGCATCCCGAAGTCAAACAATCCTGTTTGGAAACGACATCAAGACTGGCTGTTAAAGCAAGAATCGGAGTTTTAGAAAATTTCGGAAGAGTTCGAAGACGACGTGTAGCCTCGAAGCCATCCAGCACGGGCATTTTGAGATCCATGAAGATTAACTCCGGCTCGGTGGAAATCGCCAGATCGATCGCCTCTTGGCCGGTTTTCGCCAAGGAAACGGAATGATCGTGGATTTTCAGCATATCCAAGATGAGTGAAATATTGCTGTCGCTGTCCTCGGCCACCAAGATTTTGCGACCATAAACATATTGCAGGGATTCGGAATCCTTGGTCGTTGAAGCGAAACCGGGGCTCGGTTCTTTTGATTTCAAAGGAAGTTTGAACCAAAACCTACTTCCCTTGTCGGGCTCGCTCTCGACACCGATTTGCCCGCCATGCATTTGGATTAAACGCTTCGAAAGGGCTAAACCGATTCCCGTTCCGCCCAACGCTTCATCTCTGACTTTCTGAACCTGGTAGAATTCGGAAAATATTTTGCTCTGTTCTTCCTTCGAAATGCCGATGCCGCTGTCCTGAACGGAGATCAAAGCAGAACCGGCGTCGACTTCAGCAATGATGGATATTTTTCCTTTTGGAGGAGTGAATTTGCCGGCATTAGAAAGAAGGTTAAGCAATATTTGTCTGAGTTTTCGACGATCGGCATAGATAGTTCGAAGATTCGGATCACACTTTATTTCGGTTTCATACTCCTTTTTCTTGAACTGGACACGCACCATCGCGAGTGTTGCTTCCATGAAATCCTGCGCGGAAAATTCCTCCAATTGCAGTTCGGCGCTTCCCGCATCTATTTTAGATATATCGAGAATATCATTTATGATCGCAAGCAAGTGTTTCCCGGCATAGTCTATTTGCGAAACATATTCAATTTGTTTCTCGTTAAGCGGACCGAAAAATTGGGCCTTGAGAAGATCGGAAAAACCGAGAATACCGTTAAGCGGCGTGCGAAGTTCATGACTCATGTTCGCCAAGAATGCGCTCTTGGCCTTATTCGCAGCTTGGGCGGCATTTACGGCTTTCTGCAATTCTCCTTCCATTTGAACACGCTCAAGAATTTCCGCCTTGAGGTTTTCATTCATGCTTTCGAGTTGTGAAGTTCTTTCTTTTACGCGATTTTCCAACTCATCCCGAGCCAAACGCAAAGCGGTTTCAGCCATGCGTCGTTCGGAAATATCACTGAAAATCATTACGGCGCCTACTATTTTCTTGTCTTCAAAAATTGGAGTAACAACGTACTCGACTGAAAAGCAGGTTTCATCTTTTCTCCAAAATACCTCATCCGAAATCATGATGGATTCGGCGCCAAGCATGGAAATATCAATGTTTCGATCTTCAATCCGCGATTCCGACCGGTTTTCCGGATTCTTGCGAACGGTTTCCTCCAGGGTTTTTCCGAGAAAGTCTTTCTCGGAAAAACCCGTCATTATCATGGCAGAAGGATTAACAAAATTGATTTTACTCTCTTCATCTATTCCAAATATTCCTTCTCCGGCTGAATCCAATATCATTTTATTACGACGGTTCGATCTGGCAAATTGTTCTTCGATGTCAAAATCGTAAAAAGCTTGGCCGATCAGGAACCCAATTTCTTCGAGAAACTCAATAAAATCGGTTGAAAAAATCCCCTCGGTTTCATCCGCAAAATGGATCACTCCTAATATCTTTTCCTTGTATTTGATCGGAACGACCGCTATTGATAAAAATCCCTCTTTCACGCATGCCACGCGAAACTTAGCCCGCCCATTTTCCGATAAAAGCTCGAAAGCTTTTTTTGCATTTTTCATATAAAACGATCCATGCTCCGTAATGAACGAAGCGTCTTGAGGTTCAATCTTCCCCATGGCTATGCGGGTGCATATACATTCGTCTTTCGATAAGGAAAGCCATTTTTCGGTGTCGAGGAAGCCGATGCTGTAACCGCTTTGCTCCTTAATAATGAGGTTGTCATTTGAATCGGGAGTCTTTATTCCGACAGCCCGGCAACCGGAGATTTCTTGAAGCATCAATACAAGAGGCTTCAAGCAGTCTTCCCTTGCTTTCTTTTTCGAAAACAGCATGTAAAGAGCGCCGGTGAAATTCTTACGCTCTTCTATTTCCTTTCGCCGGGTTATATCTCGAAAAACCGCGGCATATTTGCCGGAAATATCCGATTCGCCGATTAGTTTTGAAAGCGTGATCTCAACATGACAAAGATCGCCGTTCTTGCGTCGGAATTTCCATTCGCCTTCATATATTTCGTTATTGATACGACACTTCTGAATATCATCTCCGGCTTGGTCATAGTCGGAGGGATTGAAGTATAAAAACCGGGTATTTTGCCCTACCATTTCATCCCGCGAGTAACCCAATGTTCTTTTACACGCCGGATTACAATCGAGAATGATACGTTCGGGATATTTAACAATTGTAACGGCTTCTTCCAAGCTGGTGTAAATTGTTTCCATAAGATTCTTGGAATCAGATAACTGCATTTCAAGAAATGCATATTTGAAAAAAGTGTCTATTACGGAAAGGAAAAGCGTGCAATCGATATCTTGCGTGAAAAAAACATCCACGACTCCCTTTAAAACACCTTCCAGTATTCTTTGATCCCCGCGAGTTCTCGATATCGAGATTATGGGAATCTTCGAGGTTCGGGAATCCAGTTTGAGCGGTAGAAAGAAAGCTTTTTCTTCTATGACGGCTGGATCGGCGGAAACAATTATGATCTTGGCATTTTTGGTTATTACCGTATCCGGCGTGACATCCGCGTCGGCATCGAGAATACACCACTCGTCATCTGCCAGCGTTTTTCTCAAAGTATCCGTGAATACCTTATTCGGATCTATAATCAAGGCCGTTTTATTTTTACTCATCGTCTTTATGATATCTGAAAGACGAAAAATTGGCACCCAATTTCTTACAGGCTCTTATGGCCGGTCGATGAACGAAATTTGTTACAGTTATTTATTAACAAGGCCTTAATAGTTCCAACCCGCCTGTTGATACTAAACCTGTGATATTGCAAATTGACACGCATTAAATTTGAGCATCGTAGCAATTCCACGAAATGGCAACGTAAATTTTTCTCAGCAAACTACGACAGTAAAAGCTTAATCCACCCGATAGCGTATGCCGGTTCTTTTTGACCTCGGGATCACACCGGTCGATCGTGTAAAATTTGCCGTACCCCCTGTCATTTTATGCATTTTTTGGTTATATTTATACATTCAACCGGTGTCGTAGGGTTTTGATTTGAAAAGGTTTTCTAAAGGAAGACGAAAATAATGCATTTAAAATCCCTTGAACTGATGGGTTTCAAATCATTTGGACGAAAGACCGTTTTTGATTTTCAGCCCGGACTTACGGCTGTTGTCGGTCCGAACGGTTCAGGCAAGAGCAATATCTGCGACGCGATTCGTTGGGTGTTGGGCGAGCAAAGCGCCAAAGCCTTAAGAGGAAATAAAATGGCGGAAGTCATTTTCGCGGGTTCTCCGCTGCTTCGACCCGCCGCTTTCGCTCAAGTTAAGCTGATTCTGGACAACGAAGATCGAATGATGCCCGTGGAATTTTCGGAGGTGAACATCGGCCGTCAGCTCTTTCGCTCCGGCGAAAGCAATTATTACTTCAACGGCGCTCGTTCGCTTCTAAGCGATATCCGTGAAACACTTATGGATACAGGCATCGGCAAAGACGGTTATTCGGTCATCGGACAGGGTGATATAGACGACATTATTTTTCAAAAAACACAGACTAGGCGAGCCTTGATCGAAGAAGCAGCCGGAATTACCAAATTCAAGCACAGAAAAACCGCTACCTTGCAAAAGCTCGACACGACAAAGGGAAATATTACAAGATTACAAGATATCATCGGGGAAATTGAAAATCAGCTTGGTCCTTTGGCTGAACAGGCTGATAAAGCCCGACGTTATCAAGTTCTCACCAGTGAAATCAGAACACTCGAAGTCGATCTGATTCTGTTTGACCTTTCTCAATATTATTCCGAGCACGAAAACCTCGACTCAATGCGACGCGGCATTCTTGCGAAACTAACGGAAATCGCTTCTTTCCTGGAAGAAATCGGCAAGAAAAAAACTCTCGCCCGCGAGCATATGCAAAGTTTGGAAGAAGCCCTTAAATCGCGCCAACAAAACGCCCGTGATATATCACAGAAAATCGAAGAGACTCGGTTAAAAGGTTCATCGTTAAAAGAAGAAGCCGGTAGTCAAGAAGCGCGAAGAAAAGCGATTCTTGAGGAAATAGCAAGCATCGATCAGATGCTTTTCGGCGGCGAGCAGGAAATTAATGACGCATCCAATCGCCTCAAGGAAGAAGAAGCCGGAGAAATCGAGGTAAACGGCCGAATCGCCGAAATCGACGCCAATTTGCGGAAAGTACAAAGCGAGCTTGAAGCTCATCTGAAGGAAGTTTCCCAAGACCAGGATTCATCATTCCAGATGGCCGTTCAAATGACGGAGAAGAAAAACCGCATCTCAACGTCCGCGCAACAAATTCAAATACTTCAACGACAATTCGAAAAAGGCGTGAGCGATGCCTCAAGCTTATCTTCTCAAATCGACAAGCTTGCAACCGAAAAAACGCGTAGCGAAAAAGAAATCGCCACGATGGAAAATGAGATCGCGGAAAACAGTAAAACGCTTGCCGAAGATCAATCCCGTTTGAACCGCGTCGAAAAAGATTTGAGACGCACCGAGGAAGAATTAAACGGAGCCCACGATCAGATCAAGATCGGCCATGCGCGCCGTAATCTGTTGGAAGAATTGAAAAACCGCTCCGACGGCGGTATTTACCGAGGAGTACGCGAAGCACTAGCCTTGAAAGAGACGGGTCTTGACGGCATATTCGGAATGGTGGGCGATCTTCTCACTGTTCCGAAAGGCTATGAATTGGCCTTCGAAATCGCTCTAGGCGGCAGCATCCAAGACATCATTACGCGTGACGCCGACACCGCGCAAAAAGCCATCGCCGTTCTAAAAGAAAGAAAAGCGGGAAGAGCCACCTTCTTACCCCTCGATCTTATTCAAGCGCCGCCCCGCATTGATGATCCGAAGACAAAGGGTTGCTTGGGCGTCGCTCTTGATTTGATACAATTCGACGCCAAATTCTATGCCATCATGAACCACCTTCTCGGTCGAATTCTTATTTTTGACCGCCTCGATCAAGCCATCGAATACGCCAAACATAATAGAAATTTTAATAGAATCGTCACTATCGATGGAGATATCGTCCGATCCTCAGGTGCCTTAACCGGCGGCGCCGATGGGCAAAAATCGCTGGGATTACTATCAAGAAAACGCGAACTGGACGATTTGGAGGAAAAAATACGGTCCCTAACCTCCATCGAAAAAAAACTCTCGGGCCAATTAACACGGCTTGGAACCGAGCGTAATCAGCTTCTAACAGCCATCAGACAACGCGAAGATACGGTAATACGCCGACGCCAATCTTTGGAATTCTTTCGACGCGGACTCGAGAAAACAAACCTGGATCTGAATTCCCGTCGATCGGAATTCGACAACCTCGAAAACGACAGAAAAGATCTGGAATCCGAATTGAAGCGTTTAAATCAAGCGCTTGTGGATGCCCAAACAACCTTGGCGACAATCGAGGAACAAAACCGCGAGCTTTCTCAACGAATCCAGGCTTTAAAGGGAAGAGAAGAAGGAATAAACGCCCGCTTGACTTCGCTTCGAGGGTTGCATGCCGACGAGAAGCTCAATCTCGCGCAAATTTCCGAAAGAAAGAAAGCGGTAAAAAAAGAAATCGAATCGGCATCCAAGCGGCGACGCGAGTCTCAAGAAAGGAAGGACCGCGCGCAAAGCGAAGTGGATAAACTTGAGAAATCGGTCGCTGGAATTCAAAGACAATTAATCGATCACCAGAAAGCTCTCGCCGAACTCGAACAAGAGAAATTCAAAATTGAAGGATCCCTCGATACTCTTCAAAACGACTGCCGGGCATGTTCTCGCGAAATCGAAAGCCTGGACCACGCTTATCAAAGCCGCGCCAAAATAGAAGATTCTTCCAGGAACAAGCTTTCCGAACTCGACATCAAACTGGCCGAAGTGAAAACTCACATCAAAAACAAGGAAAGCATTCTTTCGGGTGAATACGGCTTCGATCTTACTGAAACCGGATCATCGCTGCGAAAATACGAAAACCGCGAGGAAATAATAACCCGCATTGCCACCCGGAAGGGTGAGCAAGAGGCACTTCAACCCGTCAATCCTCTGGCCATAGAAGATTACGAGAAAACCAAGGAACGCCATGATTTTTTAATCACCCAGATCAACGATCTCACGGAAGCCGCAACTTCTCTTGAACAGGTCATCAGTGAAATCGAAAAAATTTCTTGTGAACGATTCATGCAGGCTTATAATCAGATCAATATGGCGTTCGGAGATATTTTTTCCATCCTTTTTCCGAGCGGAAACGCTCATCTGAAGTTGACGACCCCTGATGATCCCCTCAACAGCAACGTCGAAGTCATTTGTCAGCTTCCCGGAAAAAAACTTTCGACGATCGAGCTTTTCTCGGGCGGCGAAAAAGCGCTGATTTCCATCGCTCTGCTTTTTTCCATTCTTCAAGTCAAACCCCCGGCTTTTTGTATTCTCGATGAAATCGAAGCCTCGCTCGATGAAGCCAATGTTCGGCGATTCACCAGATTGTTGCGTAATTTTGCCGATAAAACCCAGTTCATAATCATTACGCATAATAAAGAGACTATGCAAGCGGTTGACGTCATTTACGGCATCACGCTTGAAAAAAGCGGAATTTCGCGGCAGGTTTCCATACGATTGGAAGATCACGATAAAATTAGGGAATTTTCGGTCAAGAAACCTCCGATCGTAACCGAAGGAAATTTTAAACCGTCGATCAACGAAACTGAGCGCTTCCAGGAGAATTACAAATGACCGAAGAATCCCCGAAAATTTTACCCAATCAACCCAATACTTGGGAAGAACCACGAATAGTCGTTTTTTTGATCGGATTGTGTCTTTTGCTCGAAGGAGGCTTGATCTATTATCAGGCCGGATCAGATCAAATGATCGTCGCTTCGATAACCGGGCTTTCAGGCCTTACCTTATTGATCTTCGCTTACTTGGTTCCCCTTCAAGACGAACCCGAGATATCGGAAACGGAATCTCCGCAGCCGACCACCATTCCGAATGAGCAATTAAAAATCGTTTCTCCACCGAGCTCCGAATCAATCTCGACGGGGGTAGCTCAACAGGTAATCGAAGTTCCGGCCGAAGCACCGTCCGATCAACCTCCTCCAGTGACCATCGTTGCGATACCGGTTGAGCAAGTTCAAGTTCAGCCTACGCCTGAATCCCTCGCTCCTCTTCCCGAAGAAGAAGTCGGGCCGGTTCTTTCCTGGTTTGAGCGGCTTAAGATCGGTCTGAAGAAAACCCGTGAAGGCTTTGTGGGGAAATTGAAAAAGCTTGTATTCGGAAAAACCGTAATCGACGACGACCTGCTCGATGAAATCGAAGGCGCCCTTTTCGAAGCGGATATAGGCGTCAAAACTACGCAGGAACTGCTCGCCGTGATTCACAAACGTGTTGAAGAAGAAGAGATAAAAGATCCAAACGTCATTTACACGATACTCAAAGATCAACTCAAAGCGCGGCTCGATCGCTTTTCCTCCGAACCGCGCTTCAATAAGGAAGGTTTGAGCGTTTTTCTCATAATAGGCGTCAACGGCGTAGGAAAAACAACAACGATCGCGAAACTCGCGCGTAAGTATGTTAAAGAAGGGAAAAAAGTCATTTTGGCCGCGGGCGATACATTTAGGGCCGCTGCGATCGATCAATTGCGGATTTGGGGAGACCGAGTCGGCGTGGAAGTAATTCGCGGAGCCGAAGGCGGCGACCCGGGAGCGTTGGTTTTCGACTCCATCCATGCCGCCCGCAAACGCAGCGCCAATCTTTTAATCGTCGATACCGCCGGACGAATGCATGTCAAAGTTAATTTGATGGATGAATTGAAGAAAGTAAAAAAAATAATTGAAAAGGAAGCCGACGGGGGTCCGAATGAAATTCTGCTGGTTCTCGACGCAACTACAGGCCAAAACGCCGTTCAACAGGCGAAATTGTTCAATGAAGCCCTTCCGATTTCCGGATTGATCATGACTAAGCTCGACGGCACCGCCAAGGGAGGCGTTCTTTTCGCCGTAGAAGAACAGATTACCGCTCCCGTGAAATTCATTGGTGTGGGTGAAAAGATGGATGACCTGATGGTCTTCGACCCCGCCCAATTCCTCGAAGCCCTCTTTTTAGACGATACCGACAAAACCAAGAAAAGCGACTATCAGGTTATGTGATATGCGCTTCCCTTTTGTTGAGTCCATTTCGAAAACTCCTCAAGCTCGGCGGATTACGGCGCCAGCGCCTAATCTAAACCGGTTTTCATTTTACAGCTATCAATAATAAATGAAAACGGCATTATTACCAGATAAGAATTTTCCGTAAATCGGAAAATTCTTTTTTTATGCATGTCTGAATCAATTTCAATCGCGAGTCGATGATTTCGGCCGTTTCCGAAGCTCTTGCCGAGATCATTTGATGCCATTCCTCAAGCTCGCTTTTTATAAAGCTTTCCATGCGAAAACATAATCCCTGAAATTTTCCGAGCTTGCTGCCGAGAGCGCATAGCGGTTCCACAAGCGTATTTTTGATCCATTCGCCATCGGCACTGCTCCCCAAATCGGGTTTAACATCAATCGCAAGGCTCCATGTAGCCAATATCGCGTGGATCTCCACCAATTTTTTCGGATCGGATATTATATCAAGCGTCACCAGCACCGATTCTATTTCTTCCGAAGGTTTTTCGTTACGCAAAAAACTCTGCAACTCGTGCCCGATAAATCTTGTGGAAATCTTCCATTTGTTTCCATCGACGCTTTTAAAAACAGGCGGCGGAGTATCGCCATGATCGAGAAAAAAATCGACCCATAAATTCAAAAGCCGGCTCGTGCGACTGGCGATATCCGGCAGATCCATTTTGCGCCCAAGTTCGACTTCCTTGAGCCCTTCGCTAATGCTCTTGCACTTGGCGGCAAACTGGTCGATAACAAACTCCGCGGGGCCGCAACCGAAGCTTTCCAAGCAAACATTGAAAAAGAAAAAAATGAAAAGAAAAAAATGAATTTTGTTAATCATATTAATTCTCGACATGCTTTTGCAGTTTATCTTCATCGTGCATCAAAGGCAATGATTAATCTTTTTTAACGCACCGAAAATAAAAACAGGCAACTCTCGCGCTTGAAAGTTGCCCGCCGATAAATCGATATATCGGACGTTATTTACGCTCTTCCTTACTTTCGAGCACCCTGGCGTCAAAAGTGCTGTCGACAATCGACACCGGAATAATCATTCCGCGAGCATTTCCGGCATGATCTTGTCCGGTGAGGGTTATCATTACCTGATAAGTCATCGGCGACACTTTCATCGGCATGTCGACGGTGAATCGGGCTCGGGGGCGTCCAACCGCCGGATTGGTGAAGTTGTCGATCATATAACTTTTCTGCAACGGAATTGCCGGAACAGACTCGGCCAAAAGATTTTGAACCGAACCGTCGGTTTTGAATTCCACGACCGACAGCGACGCGGAAGCCAGATCCATGTAATCGACGTTATCATCAATGTTTATGTTGATCATCAAACGGCTCGATCTCCGAACTTTCGGAAGAACATCCGGAGTGATTCCCGTAAGACTGGCAACATTGACTACGGTATTTTCCAAACCCAGAGGCATGGGGAAATTGGAACAAGCAGGCACCGTATCGCATGTTTGCGTTGCCACAGCAGCGGTATCATCTTTATCGAGTCTGTAAGACACGATATTGAAGGTGCAAGGTTTCAACTTAGCGACATCTTTGGTATTGCATTCAAGGTCATTGATCGATTCGATCAAATCAGCGGTCCAACGACGGTTATCGCTTTGCGAGATGATGTCGATATGCAAACTCGGAGGATCGTTGTCGTATCTCTGCAAAGCGCACGCAAGCGTGTCTATGTCGTTAGCATTCCCCGGAGGATGGTTGAAATTATGAGTAACAATAACGGTTGAACCGGTACCATATCCATCGGTTAGGCTGCCCTTAACGAAATACGAAAGGGTGCCGATCCAGTTTTGCAGTTCAAGTCCCGGAGCAAAAGAACCGGTCGGGCCGTAGTCGGTGATATCGACGGCGTATGTAGCCGTAAGCTTGAATTCATTGCTCCAAAAATCCGGGGTGGAAGGCATTTCTTTGGGATCGACTTTCTGAGTAGCAGTTGGAAAGGTCGCAATATTGGATTGAGTCGTATCCCTGAAATACTGTTTATCTTTCACCATCTGATACTCTATGCTGCATCCGGTTCTGAAATCGGCGACGGGATTGTTGTCTGAAATATAGAATTTTGTCAGAGCCTGAGGCACCGGATCTCCCGTCGTGTGAACGAGATTCAAATCGGACTGGGAAATTGTGGGCATTTGGGAATCACGCGCTCGGATCAACCACGAGTCGATTTTCCCGGTAAAGCAGTCTTCGCCTTTGGTTACCACGGCAAAGTTGGGGTGAGGTCCAACCGTTGTAACGACATGAATAGGCGGGTCGTCCGCAATCATACTGCGATATTGGAAACCTTGATCGCTCAATTTACTCTCATACCATTTCACGCTCGGGTAAATGATCTCCAGGCGAACTCTATATTGCTCCGGGTCAATGGGAGTAACAAATGTGGCGATGGAAGGCACATTAACGGTTATTTGATATTTTCTGTCAGTCGGGTTACCGACCGGAACACAAACAGCTCCATGGCAAGTTCCATAAGCCAAAGGAATTGCCACTCCTCGGTCGGACAGCTTATATGTGGGTATCGGAGGTTGTGTCCATGTCGGATAAATAAACAATTGCCATGTTATGAAATCAAGATCCTTGGAAGTTATATCATCGGGACTGATATCCACTCGCGAACCGTATTGGGCTTTTTTCGCGGCATCGTCGGGTTTGTTCCATCCGGGATTGAAAATCGTCAGATCCGTTTCGCCGTCGTTGTTGCGGCAGTTGTAGACGTGCTGATCCGTTTTGGTGATTCCGATATTATACTTTGCCTTTTCGTACAAGGTTGTATAATAGTTGTAATCCCATACGCCCACGCCCGAGTATGTTTTCATGGCTTCGCTGATGTTTCCTGTTTTCATGTTGGCATCACGCGCAAATTGAGCCTCAAAGCTGAAACTTAAACCGGTCGGACTTTCATCTTCGGGAAGATCGTAACCAGCATTTGAGACAGGCTGAACGTTCTGAAATGCAGAGGGAATTTTACCGCGTCCGGGCAATAAAATCACATTGGAGATATGACTGTCGGGGGCATTGGTACTGGTCGGGGAAACCACATGAACGATCGACTTCTTCGTCTTAATCGTTATCGGTCCGACTTCTTTCAAGTCGGCGGGGCGTGAACCGGGCCCCAAATTGTTGTAGTCGAAATATTTATACGAAATTTCACCGTACACCGCATAGTTTCCAGGATGAGGGAATGTGGCTTGAAAGGTGCGCCATTCCATGTCGGTTGAGGGTGTTGCAACATCAATCGGCGCCAATACTTTATCCGGATCTTCACCTTCGATCCAATCAACATACCATTTGATTTCAGTCTTCCATGCCGAGGATTCAAAAAGACTCGATGGAAAACCGCTTTTGTAGCCGTCGCCATCCTCATCATGGATATATTCGCCCGTTGCCGAGGGAATCAGGTTTATTCGAGCATTATCATAAGCACCGAAGCTTCCTACGGATTTTAACGATCTTTGTTTGTTGGTTCCATCATTGTCTTTTATGAACGGCAAAAATCCTTCGACTTTGAACGCCATTTTGGAATCTTCGGCAATAGTCGTCGACATGGGAAGCTGATCAAGTCGACAAACGGTCGGCTCCGGCGGATTCATGTTATAGATTTCAGGTCGCTTGGCAAGGTTGACAACCGCAAGTTCACCTTCGATAAGCGAATCCCGATCGCCGGCGGCTTCCTGAGACCAAGCCCCGGTATCCCAAGCCGGTTTGAGATCGGTTCCAAGAACGCGCTTTCTTTCCCAGATATCAAATCCCGATTTAACGGAACCACGATTTTCCTCGGTTCCGAAGCTTCCTCCGGTAGTGGGGGCATATCGCTTAACGGTCTTGTTGATATTTTGCCTGATTTTAACGATACTGTAATCACCGGCTACCAAAGGCGGATTCGCTAAAGTAGGCGTGCCCGTTCCGGTCAATCGCATCCATTGTCCGACTTCATATAAATCAGGGTGCGAAACAGGGTCAAGCGGACTAAGCGTCAAATTCGCCATTTCATTATCGGACGAATCCGTTTCGCTTCTGAGAATGTATAAGAAACCGTCGCCGTCAACTCCTATTGAATTTACATTTCCGGAGACAACTCCAAGCAGCTCGGCCGGAACAGTGGCATTATTGTTGTTCAAATAGTCGATCTTATAAATCTGGCCGGTATCTTTATAATATTCATAAGCGATGCCGCCCAAACCCCACCAGGAATCCTGGACCGCGAATTTGTCGGCTTTCGACCCATAAACATAATCGAGTTGCGATTTATCAAACTTTGAAGAGACACCCAAGCATTTGATGTCTTTCGACGTAACACCTTTTGCGTTTAGGTATCCGGCATTGGCGATAACAGCCGGATCAAAGGTTTCATCAGCCTGAAGTAAGTTAACCGTAACGGTTTCTCCAGACGATAGAACCGCACGCAAAGCAGCTTTTCTTGGATCAGTATACGGTCCTCGTTTTTTACCGTCGGAATTAAAGCCGTATCGAATTCCTCTGGTAGAGGTGACGACTTGAACGGAGGAAAGGCGCTGGCAGATATCGGCACCTTCCATCGGGCCGCCGGGAATACAATTGTCGCCGCAACATCGTCCGAAATCTTCCTTGACTTTGAGATCGATCGTGTTGAGGACACCGGTAGTTTGACAAAACGGCCCACCCAAGGGATTGTAATCATTCGCCGCCCAAAGATCGAGATTTTTATCCCGCAAATCGTAGGAGCGTTTAACCACGCAGGAAAATGACTGAGCATTTTTTTGCCATCCCGAAGGTCCGTGATATGTCGGAACATCGTAAGCAGTCAACAACGGACGAAATTTTCCGGAACCGACAGGGTCTTCACTTCCATCCAATGCTCTTCCGGCCAACCATTGGGGACCGTTGTTCGTTCCGTATGCATAATAGGCGACCGCACCCCAATTTGAAGGAAGAATCCATTTATTGACAAGTTTCTTATGGGAAATGCCTGCAATGCCGTCCCATAGTGGGATTCCCAGTGTGCCGGATATGCCGTCAAGGTATTTGTGGGAAGTGGGCCCTCCTGCAACCAAGGCATAGGTATAGGTTTGCCCGTTTATGACAAAATTGGATTTCCAATAAGTCGTATTGTGGACGGCAATCCATTTGCCGTAATCGGCTGGTAAAACGACTTTTAAATAAATCGGCGAATTTTCCTCGAATTCCATGTCTGTGGGAAGCCAACCTACGGGCGCCGATGCCCAGTTAGCGGAGACGGGGCCGCAAAGGAGGTAAACCTGACACGATTGATTGGCGGCCAATCCGCTGACTTTTCCCCCAAAAACATCCAGGTTGAACAATGGCAATTCGGGATTAAGAACATTTCCCAAATAATCGTTCATCCTGTAGACACCGTGAATAAGCGTTAGATCTTTGGGAAGCAAGACGTAGGAAACGCCGTTCAACGGTGCCGGATCAGCCCACAGGCTCATACACGTCAATAAAACCGCCAGAACCACGAATGTTACGTTTTGTCTCAGTCTCAACATATCAAAACCTCCCCACGTCGGCCCGTGCTAATCTTACAATTTATGTAAACATAGAGCCTTTTTCGATCATTTCCCCGAGGATTCCGCCTTAAAATATTTTTGGATAGAATCTCTTTGTTTTTGCGTCAGCTTATATTTTTGGTAAACATAATCAACAACCGCCGGAGTCATATTTACCCCCCCCTTGAGAATGAAGCGATCCAACCGGGGATCGGTGCAACCCGCCAAATTCACTTGAGAAGAGCTCCATTGCCTCATACGAGAAAAAAAGTTGATTTCGCTCTCTTCGTCTTGACCATTATCATTGCCTTGCGATGAGTCGAGTAAATTGACCATGGGGTTTACGACACCATCACCGCTAAGTATAGATATTTTCCCGGTTGAAACCGAATTATTGAAGACAAATTGGATTTTATAATGATCGGCGACGCAATCAACAGCTTCATAAATGTCGTCCAAAATCATTTTGAATATCCGATTTGTATCTTCAACGGAAGTTAAATGCGACATTTTTCCTTCAGCTTCCAACTTTTCCAGTTCGTTCTCCTTGAAAGACAATTTGTTTTTGCTTGCAACAATTTTTTGATGAAAATCGTTTTCGAGCGACTGCCTCTTTAGATTATACTCCTGAGAAGGGGGAGTATTGGAACCTTCTTTTGAATTTTCCTTATTCTCTTTTGTTTGCGCAAGTTCTTTTAACTTCTCAAAAAACTCTTTTTCAAGATTCTGAATTTCTTGTTTTAAAGCCGTTTTCTCGTTTAAAAGAGCTTTTTTTCGCAATTCATTTTTCTTGTTTTGTTCCTCTCTTTTGGTCTTATTTTTCTCTTGAACGGCTGCAGGAAAAAAACGTCCGGATTTACAATCGAATTTCGCCATCAACGGATGCATTAATACCGCTTGTGAAACACTTGTATATCCAAAACTGGGCGATTCGGCGGCATTTGTACTGTCGACAATATTCCCGATAAAAAAAATAATAAAGAAGACATAAATTCTTGCTCGCACCATCTTT
>Ga0074199_1000590_pt1 | contig 51480 bp, 54 predicted proteins | sample EPASupsiteSAE347_FD_64528 | JGI IMG/M metagenome (GOLD analysis project Ga0074199, IMG submission 64528) | Bioremediated contaminated groundwater from EPA Superfund site, New Mexico - Sample SAE3-47 | ecosystem: Environmental > Aquatic > Deep subsurface > Groundwater > Contaminated ... | reverse complement strand
ACAGTACACGTGGTATGGTAGCAATGTTGATATTTTGTTAAAATATAGTAAAATATCCAAAGAAGGTCGAATATCATACTTTTATAAACCCTTAACAGATGAACAAACTAAAGATCGAAAGGAAAAATCTATAAAAGGAACTGGCGATTTATAGGTTATATAAGAATATTTTGTAAAATAAAATTTTCTTTCCCCGAATTATTAGTTAAAATTCTAACGACATTTGGATAGATACTCTAAATGTGAGGGTTTACTGAAAAAAACCAGAATACTGTCTACAGTTAATAGCTTTAAAAAGAAGGTGATTATGAATATAGAAGCAACAGAATTTCTATGTACCGAAGAAATTGTTAACTCTTTGAAAGAAAAAAAAGAAAAGATGTCGCGCTTTTTTAGAAAAAGAGAAAGTCTTGGCAGTGTAATTGGTATATCAGTATCATCTAACACATTTAGGGCTTTTCAGCATATGCCGAAACAACCGAGTGTTGTTTATAGGAACTGGGCATATAAAAAAATGAGCGATAAGGATCAAATTAACGATATATTGGCTCTTAGAACACAACATGATTATGATATTTGGCTTAAAAATTTTAGCGTTGAACTTGGTCATCATTGGGAAAACGAAATGGGCAAAAATTATGCGCTTACTTATGGTCAGCAAAGAAAATTGCCTAATCTCCTGATGAAACGTTTTTGCCTATACGACGAGATTAAGAATGAGGAGCGACTTGCATTAATAAAACTCCTACACGTTCCGTTAGAAAAGTTCACTCTATTAGCCATAAGAAAATGCATCCACGAATTTCCGGAAGCAAAAATTGTCGGGAGAATACCAACCAATCCATCGATGAGTTTTATCGTGAGCGAGCAAATGTATGATGCTATACAAAGCGTATTCAGAATAATAACGGAACAGGCAGGCGTTCCCCTGATCTATCTTGATATATTAGCTTGGGATGAGAGCCATTAGTTTTGTCAATACAGATGTTGAGGCTGTAAACATCAAAAAGCAGCTTGAAGAGATGAAAACTTTTAGAATGAGTATGTCCTTTAAAAAAGTTCCTGTGCAAACAAATTTAATCGCTTAGCGAGAAGCCATTCTTGACAACTTACCACAACATAGTCATTCCAGTTGGTAATTGTTGAGTGCCATGACATCGAGGAGGAACCTATAAAAACATGATTGACAGCACTTTAAAATCATGGCCACTACTGGACGAAACATCATAGATGCTGATTACTTGTGCACAATCGAATCACGCAACCTTACTGGAACTAGTATACCCGAATGTCAGCAAGTTTACGATGTCATGGCACATTTATTCGTCCACGATGTCATTGCATTTAACAGGTAATAATCAGATTTTTCTCGTTTTAGAACCAATGACTCGGTAGAAGTAAGTTAGTCAAAGTTCAATTCAACATATTATCAGCGCAAAAGTACGCATGAACCGGATGAACCTAAAAAACCATGGGGGTGCAAAAACGTACTGCCGTGATAGAAACTGTCATCAACCTCGTCGAGTATAGACCTGTATGGAGAAGGTAAAGATCCTGAAATCAATCGGTGGCTATATGCGTTTGAAAAACGTAAAAAATTTATAGTTATTATTCGCAGGAGGAGGCGTTTATCGTTGCGTCCTGGGAAAGGGAATGGAGGTTGTTGAAATACAAACACCATGAGGTGACCCATGATCACGAAAATTGAAGTTCAAGGTTATCGCCTGTTAAACGGATTTATGGCCGATTTCCGCCCCCTTACGGTGGTCATCGGGGCAAACGCGGTCGGTAAGAGCACCTTGCTGGACTGTTTGCAGATGATCTCGCAGTGCGCCGCTTCACCATTGAACAGCGTTACGGGTTGGCATTGGGGATTGCCGTCCTTATTGAACGCCTCGTCGGAAGAAAAAAAACTGCTCTGGAAGGTCAATTTCAAAAAGCCCGTAAATCCTTTCTGGGGCCGTCTGCCGCTGGACGACGGTCAGCAGCTATCCTATGAAGTTTTTTTACAGGGCGATTTGCAGGGGCAGGTGCAAGTGCAACATGAGGTATTATGCCGTCCGGAGCCGGCGCCCGGTTATGGAGAAACAGTAACGTATCTGGAATCATCTCCTTATCGTCGGCAAATATACAGCCACAGCCAACGCCGCCTTGTCCCCTTTGACGAAAACCTTCCCCAACCAAATCAGGTGCGAGAGGTTATGGATAAAGACGGCATCGAGATCAACCTGCCCGCGCCTGCCCAGGAACCTGCCCTGCTGCTTTCACAGATCCGGTTTTTCAACGAATTTCCCGTTCCGTCTTCAGCGCGGGTCTTGCTGGCAAGCATGGCGTTTTATCCGGGATTTGACGTCACCAGATTCTCCGGTCTCCGCACCAGGGCAGCGGAAATCAAGCCCATAACCCTGCTGGATGGGAATGGCGAAAATCTGGGCACCGTTTTACATGAGCTTCTCACTCGCTACGATTATCGTGGGGCTGCCGGCGACCTGCGGGAATTCATGAAAACTGCATATCCGACGGTGGAAGAAATCCACTGCGATACGACATACGGCAGTCCGGTGCAGGTGCTTGTCCGGGTGAGAGAGAAAGGAATGCAGCGTTCCATGGAACTTTGGGAGTTGTCCGACGGCATGTTGCGGTTCCTCTGCCTCGCCGCAGCCCTGTTTAATCCATTGCCGCCTCCGCTGGTAATGGTGGACGAACCAGAGACAGGACTGCATCCAAGACTGATGCCGGTCGTCGCCGACATGATCAAGACGGCGGCGGAGCGAACACAGGTGCTGGTTACCACCCACAGTCCGGACTTGCTGAACAGGTTCGGCCTTGACGATATTGCCGTCATGTCCCGAATAAGCGAGGACCCCAAGGCTACATGGGGGCGGCCGGCAGATCGTAAAACCCTGGCCAGGATGCTGGAGGACGTTAGGGGAGAAACATTGGGCGACCTTCACCGATCGGGAGAGCTGGAGGCGATGGCATGAGGGTCTGGGTATTCGTGGAAGGCGAATCGGACCGGATCGCCCTGAACGCCTTATGGGCGTCCTGGCGGACCGAACTCGGCAAGAATGGTTGGGGTATCCAGATTCATCCCCTCGACGATAAGGCTCGTTATTTCCGTAAGATCGGACGTCATGCTGCCGAAAAAATTGTCAACAATGACCGCGATCTGGTGGTCGGCTTGCCGGACCTCTACCCAAACGCAACATATGCGCACACAGAATTCAAGCACGCTGATCTGCCGGAACTCAAGACCGTCCAGACCCGGCTCGTCCAAGATGCGCTTCAGGAGGTGTTTCTGTTGTCGCCTGTAAACGCGCAGGATAAACTGGCGCGTTTTTTCCCCAGCGCAATGAAGCACGACCTTGAGGTTTTGCTGCTGGCGGCGGTAAATGAACTGCGACAGGTATTGGAAACGAAAGAGGCCCTTGGCAAATGGCGTCATCCCGTGGAAGATCAGGATCAGAAAAAACCGCCTAAGCACATAGTTGAAGAGCTGTTCAGGACAAAGATGGGCCGCGGTTATCGTGACACCATACATGCAAGGGGCGTTTTAGAGAAAGTTACCGATATCCGGAAGATCCTCTTCAGTCGTTCCGGAAAACTGGAATGCCCGGTTTTCAAGGAGACATTGGACTGGATCGGCGAAAAGACAGGTGTTCCTGCGTATTGAAGTGTGAGGTTAATCGAGTTGACTAATTTGATCACTTGCGTTATCAATTATCTCATCATGGAAAAGTTATTTTCTCCTGCATTTCGGCGATTTGTAAAAAAGCAACCTTTGCCTTTGCAACTGGCCATTCAAGATGAAGCGGACAAGATCATTGCCGATCCGGATATTGGAGAAGGTAAAATAGGCGACCTGATAGGTATCCAGGTTCATAAATTCAGGTTCCACATGCAGGAATATCTGATCGCCTATGAAGCCGGGGATGAAAAACTGGTTTTTGTCATGATCGGAAAGCATGAAAACTTTTACCGGGATTTGAAGAATTATCAGAGGGAGTCATGACCATGAATACATCAGCGGAGCAGATTTATAAGGACATCGTATTGTTGCCGATCACCGAGAGAGAAAAACTTTTCTCCCTCATCGCCCGTAAAGGTTTTGACAAGGATAATTACACGTACGAAGAGGTCTTCGGAGATCTCCCTTCAACTCTGACCATCAAGGAAAGTTCGGAATACCTCGAAGTTGCGGCGGTAACTGTGCGAAGATGGGTTAAACAGGGGAAGCTGCCTTTCCATAAAATAGGGAGAAACTATGTCTTTAGTGTGAATGATCTGAGAAAATTGAAACGAAGACAACCTCCCCATTCATGAAGGGTCACGGACACGCTGGATAAAAAAGGCGTAATAATGGATAACGGCACAGTCGTCGAAGCCGTCCAATTCATGAGGGATGTCCTCACGGAAAATGGATTGAAGTTCCAAAAATTATTCTCTTTGGTTCACATATTCATGGCGCGGCAACTTCGGACAGTGACATAAATGAAATGCCTTGCATCATTGGACAGGTATAACCCCATGCAAGATCAAACCAAGACAAAACAGGAATTGATCGATGAATTGTCTTCGCTAAGGCAGAGGATTAAGGAACTGGAACATGCGGAAGCGCAGTTGAAAAAGGAAGTGGAAAAGTTGAAAAAAAGTGAGGCCCGTTTCCGCAGTTACTTCGATTTGCCAATGCACGGCATTGCCATTACCTCCCCCGATAAGGGATGGATCCAGGTTAACGAACGCATCTGTTCGATAATGGGCTATTCCCAAGACGAAATCGTCCACATGACCTGGTCGAAAATGACGCACCCTGACGATCTTGACGCCGATCTCGAACAATTTAACCGTATTTTATCAGGCGATATTGGACAATATAATATGGATAAGCGTTTTATCCGCAAGGATGGAGAGGTCGTCTGGACCAATCTTACTGTGGGTTGCGTTCGTAAATCCGATGGCAGGGTGGATCATATAATTGCTGTGCTTGAGGACATCACCGAGCGCAAGCGGGCTGAGGTAGAGCTGCAGAAGAGCGAGGAGCGTTACCGAGCATTAGTGGAAAATGCGAGTGATATTGTGTTCAGGACGGATGAAAAGGGATACTTCACCTTTATAAATCCGGCGGCGCTCCGTATCTCCGGATATGAAGAAGGGGAGATCATCGGAAAGCACTATAAGATGTTCGTTCGCCCTGACATGTTTAAGGAAGCCATTGCTAACTTCGCTAATCAGTTGATAAATAGAACAAAAAATACATATACCGAATATCCGGTTCTCACAAAAGAAGGTCATGAAGTGTGGCTTGGGCAGAACACTCAATTGATCATGAAAGAAGACCAAGTTACCGGTTTCCAGGCAGTGGCCCGCGACATCAGCGAACGGAAGCGGGCGGAAAAAGAACTGAGTGAAAGCGAAAAAAAATACCGCGCGATGCTCGAAAATATTCAGGACGGTTATTACGAAGTTGATTTGCTTGGCAATCTTACATACGTTAACCCCTCCTTATCCCGCATTCTTGGCTATTCGCAGGCAGAGCTGATCGGCATGAATAACCGTCAATATATGGACAAGGAAAACGCCAAGAAGGTTTTCAAAGCCTTCAATACTGTTTACAAGACCGAGACGCCGACAAGTCATTTCGATTGGGAACTTATAAGAAAAGACATGAAGAAAGCTTTTGTAGGATGTTCTGTTTCGTTAATAAAGGATTCCTTTGGCAAGCCCATCGGATTTCGAGGGATTGTACGGGATATAACGTATAAAAAGAGAGCAGAGGAGGCGCTGAAGCACAGTGAAAAGAGGTATCGGGAACTCAGTATCATCGATGACCTCACCCAGCTTTATAATTCCAGGTATTTTTATCACCAGTTGAAAATGGAAACAGATCGGGCAAACCGCTATAAGGAACAGCCCATGGCGCTTCTCCTTCTCGATCTTGACGATTTCAAGGCATTTAACGACGCGTATGGCCATATCGAGGGAGACCAGGTCTTGTCACGACTCGGTCAAGTGGTCAAAAGATGCCTCCGCCAGACGGATTCCGCCTATCGCTATGGCGGCGAAGAATTCACAGTCATCCTGCCCACGACATCAAGCAAGGACGCCGCCGTAATAGCGGAAAGGATCAGGACGGAATTCAAGAAAGAGAATTTTTCTCCGGCGCCGGGTAAAAACGTCCATGTGACGGTGAGCATCGGGCTTGGGCAGTACAAGCCACAGGAAGACATGAAAATCTTTGTGCATCGGATTGACCAGCTTATGTACCAGGCGAAGAAGAACGGAAAGGACGGGATTTGTTCTGAGATATAACATCAAGGGAGGAAATGTCGCAAAGCAGCGAAAGATTAAATGAAACATAAATTTATAATTGATCAGCCTGCCCACGGGTGGCAGGCTGAATTTTTCGAAATACTGTTTGCCAGAATGCGGCGGCTGGGGTATAGGAAAAATGAAAAGGAGGACCTCATGCACAGGCGAATATTTTTCATCATCTCGATTTTGCTGATTCTTTTCTTTATCCCCGGAATATTGTCAGCACAGGAACTTAAGGCCATCCAGCTTGTTAAGCCCCAGATGGACAGCGGCCGGCTCCTGATGCATGTCCTCAAAGACCGGAAGTCTTCCCGGGAATTCAGCAATCGCAAATTACCCATCCGGGTCCTCTCTAACCTGCTCTGGAGCGCCTGCGGCGTCAACCGCCCTGATTCGGGCAAGCGGACGGTCCCCTCTGCGAAGAACTGGCAGGAAGTGGAAGTCTATGTGGCAACTGAAAAGGGTTTGTACCTGTATGACGCCAAGAAGCACCGGTTGAATCCCGTTCTTGCCCAAGACATCCGCGCCTTTACCGGTACCCAGTCCTATGTCAAGGATGCACCTGTCAATCTGATCTACGTCGCCGATTATGGAAGGATGGAAAACGCCGCCAATGATGTAAAAGACCTGTATTCAGCAGTGGATACAGGGTTTATCGGCCAGAATGTTTACCTTTATTGCGCATCTGAAGGCCTGGCGACGGTTACACGGGGAACAGTGGATCGCGCGGTCCTCGGTAAGGCAATGATGCTGAGGCCCGAACAGCGCATCATCCTGGCCCAGTCGGTGGGTTATCCGAAAAAGTAGCGTGAACTCGTCGCGACAGCTTCACTTTAATGCATCTCTGCTCATGATCGACAAATCATGACACATGCCGCAATGCTAATGGTCATGCCATTTTCGCTGCTTGCGGATATTATCGTTGTCATCCATTTTCTATTTATCCTTTTTGTCATCTTCGGCGGTCTATTGGTTCTCCATCATAGGCGCTGGTCATGGATACACATTCCCGCGGCGGCATGGGGCGCCCTCGTAGAGTTTACCGGCTGGATCTGTCCGCTGACCCCCCTGGAGAACTGGCTTCGCATCCAATGTGACGGGCCCGCCTATACCTCGGATTTCATCGAAAGGTATTTAGTTTCGATAATATACCCTTCTTCCCTTACCGGGTCGCAGCAGCTTTTTCTCGGTCTCGGCGTAATCCTGATCAACGGAGCGATCTATGGCTGGATTGTTTTGCGGGGGCTAAAAAAGTAAGGCCGGGCAGGATTCCCCTCCCTTGCTCTCACTTCTCTCGGGTGATCTCCACAGGGCCAAGATCGACAACCTCATAACGTTTCAACTTCCCATAGCAATGGAAAACCCCCGCGCACCCCCCGGAAATACGCCCCTCAACCTGGAATTCATAATCGTGGAGGGGGGCGTATGCCTCGACACCCCGCCCTTCCGGCGTTTCTTTCTCCCGCCGTGCATATGGCGGCTCGACTTTCAAGGCGGCAGACGCCTCAGAAAGGATGCGGTCGAGTTCTTTCCCGATTTCCCTGGAAAAGGTCTGAATGGAGAAGGTGAAAAACACCTCTTTGATCCTGTGGATGGAAACGATATTCATGCCTTCCGGCTTTCCACCCAACTTGCCAAGAGCTTCCCTGAGGATCTCCAGCACCTGTGACTCAACAATAATTACCGTATGCTCACCCCGTGCGCCGACCAGACGGGACAGCATCTCGAATGTGGTTTCATCGTCAATATCATAATCTTCCCCAAAGAAGGACTCTTCCTGGATGCCCTTTTCGGCGATAAGTCCCTTGACAAATCCCTCGATGAATTCATGACGCCCCTCGATAACTACTTCAAAGTAATGCCCGTTCATCGTCTTTGCCTCCTGATCAGAACAACACGTAAGTTATGATGATAAAAACAGGAATAAGAATGGGGATGGAATATTTGAACATATAACCGAAGAAACTCGGCATTTTTACTCCTGCCTCCTCGGCGATGGATTTTACCATGAAATTGGGGGCGTTCCCGATGTAGGTATTGGCCCCCATAAAAACGGAACCGGCTGATATCCCAATGAGATAAGAGATAAACTGCGGGTTGGTGGCCGCCGTACCCGTCGCCAGCGCCGCTGGGATCATGGCCTCGCTCAGTCCAAGCCGGCCCAGGGACATATTGAAGAAGGTCAGGTAAGTAGGGGCGTTGTCCAGAAAAGATGACAATATGCCGGATGCCCAAAAATAATTGTACGGCGTATTGACGGATGTCACCAGCCAGGCCAGCGCCCCCTGGGAACCCGCCTTGAGGATCGCCAAAGCCGGAATGATGGTGATGAATATTCCGGCAAAGAGTTTGGCCACCTCTAAAATCGGCCCCCAACTGAAATCATTGGACTGCCGCAACCGCTGCGGGGTTACATAAAGAGAAAGGAGGCCCAGAATGACTATGACGGAGTCCCGGAGGAGATTCTGATAGTGCATTTCGATGCCAAAGACGGAAATATGCCCCGGCCGCCAGTAGCCGCTAACCAGGATGATGCCGATCACCCCCGCTAAAAAAAGAAAGTTGTAAAGGCCCTCGATGCGAATCGGCGTCTTCGTTTCCTCGTCATTATGAATGATCTCCTCCCGTCCGTAAAAATAACGGTCAATCCCGAAAAACACCGCCAGCAGAATGATCGTGGCCAAAAGCATATGGGGCAGGAGACTCGTCGTCACCCAGAAAAAAGGGACATTGTGGAGAAAACCCAGGAAGAGGGGCGGATCTCCCAGCGGTGTTAAGGAGCCCCCGATGTTAGCCACCAGAAAAATAAAAAAGCAAATTACATGGGCCTTCTTCACCCGTTCTTTGTTGGCCCGCAAGACCGGTCTTATCATCACCATGGAGGCCCCGGTGGTTCCAACCCATGAGGCCAGGATCGTCCCGATCAGCAGTAGCAGCGTGTTCATGACCGGCGTGCCCCTCAGCGTACCGCTGACGGCAATCCCTCCGGCAATCGTAAAGAGTCCCCACAGGAGAATTATGAAGGGGATGTAGTCGATCAGCATGATATGCAGGATTTCATATGCGGCTTTTTCCCGGAAGAAAATGAGGAAGGGAACGGCAAAGGCAAGGGCCCAAAATGCCGCAACCTTACCGAAATGATGATGCCAGAATCGCGGTGTCAGGAGCGGACAGAGGGCAATGGAAAGGAGAATCCCGACGAAGGGGATCACCGTCCAGACCGAAAGACTCCGCCCGATGTCATGACCGGCGTCGCCGGCGGCAAAACAAATATCCGTCATGGCCGGCACGGCCAGAAGCAGTGAAATCGTCAGGCAACCCCAAAATGATGCCATTCTTTTCATCTGGAAATATACCTCTTAATTCGTACCATTAACAATTATCACAGGACCAACACCCAGACCAGGACCAGCACGATGCGGTACACCCCGAAGGCGATGAAGGTGTGGGTCTGAATATAGCGCAGGAGAAATTTGATGCTGACCAGGGCCACGACAAAAGAAGTGATAAACCCGACTGCCAGAAACTGGGCCTGATCCATGGAAAACTGGGAACCGCTTTTCAGAAGATCATAGGCCGTGGCGGCAAGCATTGTCGGCACCGCCAGGAGGAACGAAAATTCGACGATGACCTTCCTTTTCAGGCCCAGAAGCAGGCCACCGACGATGGTCGCCGCGGAGCGGGAAACGCCGGGGATCATGGCTATCGATTGAAAGCAGCCGATGATCAGGGCCTGCCGGAAAGAAATATCGCTCACATCGGCAACGGCGTCTTCTTTTTCCCGGTGCCACAGCTCAAAAACAATCAGCAGGATTCCCCCCACAAAAAGTGACCAGAGGACCACCGATGATGATCCCAGGAGGAACTGCTTGATGAGCTTATAAAGGGTAAGTCCCATGATTCCTGTGGGAATGAAGGCGACAATCACCTTCTTAAGGATGTTCAAATCAATCAGCAGCGCCCGCCAATAGAGGACAATGACAGAGGAAATTGCCCCCACCTGGATGGCGATTTCAAAGCTCTTAAGAAAATCCGTGTGCTTGAGTCCCAGCAAGTGGGACGTCAGAATGAGGTGCCCTGTAGAAGAAATGGGCAGAAACTCCGAGATCCCTTCAACAATCCCCAGAATAGCAGCAGTCAACAAATCCATGTCGCCTTCTTTCCCTTTTTTGTCTTTGTGTCAATAAAATATTTGCTGGAAAGAATTGCTTGAAGTTGATCATGAAACTATATATACAGCAGCCACAAATAAAAAATGTTTTCTGAAGGAGAAGAAACCGCATGGCTAAAATGCTCAAGGATACACTAAAAACCATTGAATCATACAAGGTCCAGAATCCTCACTATGAGGAACTGCTCGCCATCCTGGAGGAAATTCTCATCCTTCGCGAGGAATACCGTCATAAGATGCCTGCAAGCATCTTTCCCGTTGATGAACGTCTTATCAACTCAAAAATGGAAGGCGGCCTGCCCCTGATTGACCTGTCTCAGGGTGATTACGACCTGAGCCAGCCCCAGGCCTATTTCCTCGATCTCCTCCATATCGCCGAAAAGCGCGCCCCCGGTGAGACGAAAGAGCTGGCCCGTAAAATCAGGACGGGGGAAGAGGATTTCAGGGAAATGCTGCTTGGCGCTTTCTACGGAGAGCAAGAGGAGGAAGAAGAAGAAAAAGGGGAAGAGGATGAAACCTTCGACCTCATTGATCTATTCCTTGAAGAATGCCTCCGGCCGGCGTTTGAAAAGGTCGTGGCTGCCTACGGAGACGTTGTTCTCAAGTCAAAGTGGTCGGAGGGCTACTGCCCTGTTTGCGGCAAAGAACCCAAGATCGGCGAAATAAAGGAGGAAGAGGGAGCTCGTTTCCTCTTCTGCAATCAATGCGGCATCGAATGGCCCTTTCTGCGGATCAAATGTCCCTTCTGCGGCAATGAGGAACAGCAGACCCTGGCCTATTTTACTGTCGAGGATGACGAGCGGTATCGCGTAGATGTATGCAATGAATGTAAACGCTATATCAAAATCGTGGACTTCCGGGAGACGAAAGAGGAGCCGAACCTCGACATTGAAGACATCACGACCTTGCATCTTGACATCCTGGCAACGGAAGAAGGCTACGACTGATAAACATTGAAAAATAACGATATCGGAGAGGTCGTTCGTCTTTTGCAAGCGACGGTATTGGACGACGGCCTCCCCATTGTTTCCCAGTTAGCCGCAGAAAATTACGATCCTTACGCCCTGCTAATTTCCACGCTTCTCAGCCTCCGCACCAAGGATGAAGTCACTGCTGTGGCAACGGAACGGTTGCTGAATCTGGCCGGAAACCCGCAGGATTTATTGAAGTTGTCGGAAGAGGAAATTGGCAAGGCCATCTATCCCGTTGGTTTTTATCGTAACAAGGCGCGGACCCTCAGGGAAATCAGCAGTACCCTCATCGAAAAATACCAGGGCTCGGTGCCCGACACCCTTGAAGAACTCCTGAAGCTCAAGGGCGTCGGCAGGAAAACAGCCAATCTGGTTATTGCCCTGGGCTTCGACAAGGACGGTATTTGTGTGGATACCCATGTGCACCGGATATCGAACCGCTTGGGCTATGTAACAACAAAGACACCCGAAAAAACCGAGGCGGCGCTCCGGGAAAAGCTCCCGAAAAGATTTTGGAAAATCTACAATACCCTGATGGTGGCCTTCGGCCGGAAGATATGCCGGCCTTTGTCGCCGCGATGCAGTTCCTGCCCTGTTAAAATGCTCTGCGACCGGAACGGCGTAACAAAGAGTCGTTAAAAAAGTGTCTTCCCTCTCAGGATCTGTTGCCGCCTGGGGGAAATTCATGTTGACTAAATCTCATTGTACAGCTATAGAGGCAGCGGCCTGTCGGAGCTTGAAAACTATGCCGTTGAGTAATGGCTAAATATACGGGAGGACTATTATGGGCATCAAAGTTGCGATCAATGGTTTCGGGAGAGTAGGTCGTTATCTGGTCAGGGCCTGCCACGGTCATGACGGCATTGATATCGTCGCCATCAATTCCAGGGCAAAACCGGAAATCCTTGCTCACCTGTTGAAATATGACTCTGTACATGGAATTTTTGCAGCGCAAATAACTACCGAAAATAATTATCTCATCATCGACGGCAAGAAAATCCTTATCACTCAGGTTACATCCACCCTGTCGGATCTCCCCTGGGGCAAGATGGGCGTCGATATCGTCCTTGAATCAACGGGTAAATTCAGGAAGAGGGATGATGTAGCCGGACACTTGGCGGCGGGAGCGAAAAAAATCATCATCGCGGCGCCGGGCAAGGGCATTGATGGGACCTTCGTTATGGGCGTCAATGAACATACCTATGACAACAAAAAGCATCACATCGTTTCCAATGCCTCCTGCACAACCAACTGCCTGGCTCCGGTCGTCAAGGTTCTCCATGACGAATTCACCGTCATCCGGGGACTCATGACCACCGTGCACGCCTATACCATGGATCAGCGGCTTCTCGACGGATCCCACAAGGATCTCCGCCGGGGAAGAGCGGCGTCCCTTTCTATTGTCCCCACATCCACGGGAGCGGCCAAAGCGGTTACCGAGGTCATTCCCGACCTGAAGGGAAAGATGGACGGCGTGGCGTTGCGCGTTCCCACCCCCAATGTGTCCATTGTCGATCTGGCCGCAGAGCTGAAAAAGAACGTGACGATCGCCGAAGTAAACGGCGCCCTGAAGGCGGCGGCGGAAGGCAAATTGAAAAACATCCTGGCCTATTGTGAAGATGAACTCGTATCAGTAGATTTTACCAGCAGTCCCTATTCTTCCATAGTGGATGCACCTTTGACCAACGTCCTCGACGGCAATATGGTCAAGGTCTTTGCATGGTACGACAACGAAAGCGGTTACGCTTGCCGGATGCGGGATCTGGCCCTTTATATTGGCAAACAGCTGTAACGGCTCCATAAAAAGTCCGGATGCGGCGTTGCGCTGCATCCTTCCCCGTAGCAAGTACGGGGCAGGCTTACTGCGGCGTACATTAAGTACGCCTCATTCCTCAGGATTGGCGCGCCTTGCCTGCGGCTCTTTTTATAAGGCCGTCAATTATGACAAGTTTTTCGACTCTTTACGAGTCCATCAAATGTAGGATTTGAAAGAAGTATGGAGCCATTGATCGCCGGCAACTGGAAGATGTTTAAAACCATTCGGGAAGCCGAACTGTTTGCCCGCCGCCTGGTCGATGAAATTGAGATTCCTCCCGGCCGCGAGGTGGTCATCGCGCCGGCCTTCCCGGCCCTGCAGGCCGTAGCCGCCATACTCAGGGGATCGGCCATCAAACTTGCCGCCCAGAACGTCCATGACCAGGTTCAGGGCGCGTTTACGGGAGAAGTATCAGCAGGGATGCTGGTCGACGCAAGCTGTGAATATGTCATCATCGGCCATTCGGAAAGACGAACGTTTTTCCGGGAGACCGATGATTTGATCAGCAGAAAGATCTCCGCAGCCCTCGCCCTGGGGCTGAAGCCCATCCTCTGTATCGGGGAAACCCTCGCTGAAAGGGAAAAAGGCGCCACCCTTACCGTCATTGATAGACAGTTAAAAGAAGGATTGAAGAATGTCGATTCCGATGGTATAGGGAACGCCGCGATTGCCTACGAGCCGGTCTGGGCGATCGGTACGGGAAAAACGGCCACACCGGAACAGGCCCAGGAGGTGCATGCCTTTATCCGTGATACTATGAAAAGCATTTACGGAAAAGAGCTTGCCCGAATGCTCCGGATCATATATGGAGGGAGCGTAAGTCCCCTGAATATTGAAAAACTCATGTCGGAAAAGGATATCAACGGCGCCCTCGTGGGAGGGGCCAGTCTCGACGTGGGGTCCTTTTCAGCGATCGTAAAATATAAAGAGGTTTAAAAAACATGCACACCTTGATCATCATCTTGCACCTTATTGTCTGCATTGCCCTTATCCTCGTCGTCCTGTTGCAGGCCGGCAAGGGAGCAAATATGGGGGCGGTCTTTGGCGGCTCGAGCCAGACCATCTTCGGAAGCAGTGGGCCGGGTACATTTCTTGGTAAAATGACCACCGGCATTGCCGTATTTTTTATGCTGACTTCCCTTGTCCTTTCCTATATGGCCGGGCAGAAGGGAAGTAACTTGATGAAGGCGACGGGCCGACCTGTTGCAGAGAGACAGTTGCCTGCGGCGCCGGCGACGCAGCCTGCTATTCCGCAGGTTCCGGCGGGTCAGCAGCCCTTCGCAGCCGTACCGGCTCCGTCAGGACAGGCAACGGGCGCCAAAACGGCTGGCCAGTCTCCCGTTCAGAAGGCGCCGCAACCGGCTTCCCCATCCGTGCCGGCAGCCCCTCAACCGGCTGCAAAATAGAATCTCCTGCAAGCTGGGGCCGCTTTTCATATTGACAAAAGCTTCTTGAGCATGTAGGGAGTGTGACACTGATCTTGTAAATATATGCCGAAGTGGTGGAACTTGGTAGACACGCTATCTTGAGGGGGTAGTGGGCTATGCTCGTGCCGGTTCAAGTCCGGCCTTCGGCACCATTAGAAAAAACAGGGGGTTAGCTGATTCATCGGTTAACCCCCTGTTGCTTTGGCAGAGACAGTAGAGTAAATTTCCCACCAAATCAAAAGCCCCCTGACGAACCGGCTTCATCAGAGGGCTTTTTTGATGGGACACATATTGAACAGTCAGCCTCCGCATATCTTAGCATCAGGAGAGGTTCAACCTCTTTATGGCGCAGTCACGCCTCCCAATACTCTTAATTTTATCCAACCAGGTTCTTGATGCCTTCGATCACCGGATTGGTGAAGAGAGCAATCACGATAGTGTAGAGGGCGAAAACACCGGCGACCTCTTCCGTATACATCTTCTCATACTTGTGTTTCAAGCTGCTCACGGTCATCCCGCCGATAATCAGGCACCCAAGGTCAAGCTTGCTGCAGGAATATAATAGCTTAATTTGGAGAACATCAAAAATCAAAACAGGCAAAAGGAATAAGCCACCTATATTTATATTGCCCTTTACGCTAACAGGATTATCTTCAATTTTTAATAACTTGTAGAGTGCTTATGTTAACAGCGTTCACAGTCGATATCGAGTGGTAATACCATTGTCCATCCGCCATATTGTAAACGAGATCCCAGTTCAATTTCGATGTAAGAGTCCGTGTTGTGCCTCCCACACTCTGCACGGTGAGAGTAAAGCCTTCTGCTGGTTTGATTGAAACGCGATTACCTGTGGGACTGTAGTACAAGCCGTTGAATGATTGCGCCCACTCCGCTGGATTAAGGCCCAGATCAGTAAACTTATAATCTCCCCAACTTCTGGGATAGCTATTGTTCTTCTGGTAAAACTTGCTAATTAGATCAATCATTGATGATGAAATTTCAGCAAAGTTTGACCCCAGGCTTGTCAATGGTGAAGTAACTTGCCCGTAATGGAGAGAGCAGCCGACACGGGGATATTCTGGCGACGATGGATCTGACACGAGCCATGCATAAATTCCACCCGAGGCGCACTGATAACGGCTGTCAATGGCGAGAGATGCACTGTTGTTGTTTAAATAGTAAGTCTGTTCGTCCTGCTCGATATGGTAGCGATTGGAAAGGCACTTTGCTTTGCGACCCTGTTCCAGATAGGCGGCAAGTTGGGGCGCGGCGATACTCAAGAGCACCGCGATGATAGCAATGACAACCATCAGCTCCACCAGGGTGAAACCAGCCGGTGAAAAAAGCCGTACTCTCTTACGGACCAATCTTAGCGAATAGCAAATCTCTTCAGAAACATCTATGTTATCATTGTATTGCATTTGTTTTCCCCCTGTTGATGTCACAGATGCCTTATTTCTGACCTGATGGCAATTTATACATCAAACACAAGCGGCCTGCAATATATGTTGTTGATTTTCAATTGAAAGGACGGATGAAAATGCCAAACGAGGAAAAAAACAAGGAAGGAGCGGATCTACACCAAAAGGGATAAATTGGCTTTCAGATGAATGCGCGCTTTCGAAGGGGATTCATTGGCTGGCAAAATTTGCCTATGTGAGGATTTGTATTTGGAGAAAAGGATCTCTGCGCCGTTTAAAAATCAATCCATCAGACGGCTAAATGGAAATAACAGTCATCGCAGCATCTCACTATTTATCGCGGGTTACATCTTCTCCAAGTAAAGAATAGCACGAATTCCAATTTCTGTTGACATATCCATCAACATAGTCATATCATTCATAAGAAGGCTTACGACATCCACGATACCTGGATCAGCTACGAGCTTCATCCAGAAACGCCACCAGAAGGCACTCTACTTTCTGAAAGATTCAAAGGTTATGACGTTTCCAAAATGTACGATCATCTGCGTCAAAATTGAGATGATGAATGCCCTGAAGGATCGGCGCTATAAAGTACGATTGGATGAAGCAAGACAAGAAGGGATTAAGATCAAACTGACGGGAGTGCCGACATTCATCATAGATGAAAAACACAAGATAGTTGGCGCTCAGCCGATAGAGGTGTTTACAGATCTTCTTAGCAAACTGGAGAACCTCACATGAAACTGAATATCGGACCTATTGCCCCTGAGTTTGCTGCAAGGGATAGCAACGGCATAAGCATAAACCTTTTCAATCTGATAAAGAATGGCCCCGTCGTACTTGTCTTCTTGAGGGGTTTCGGTTGACCCTTTGCGAGAAAGCATCTGGAGCAGATGAAGAAAGACATCAAGCAATTTACAGACAGGAAGGCTAAGATTGTCGTGATAGTTCCTCATGGAGCGGAGAAAACTAAAAGCTACTGGGAAAAAGAAAACCTCCCCTATATTGGTATTCCTGATCCTGACGGTACATTGGGGAAGCTATATGGTCAGGAATGGAATCTGATAAAACTGGGGAGAATGCCGGCGCTGTTTATCATCGATCAGCAAGGCGCCATAGCTTTTGCCCAATACGCAAAGAATATGGCTGACATTCCTGAAAACAAGAAGTTATTGCAAATGCTGGAAGTAAATACTCAATAAACTGGAATAGCAAGGCATGTGGGTAATAGACATAAGACATTGGCTGAACGAATCTCAAACTGGACCGGCAGCTCCACAATTGAAAAAGAGGGTTGAGAAGCTTAAAGAGATTATAGTTTTTGCAACATCGGTAGAATCCCTTGTCCCAGTGAGTCATTATCCTAAGTGTGACAAAAGACCTGGAAGGAAGCCTTGTAAAGGACGGCTGGACATAAAAATGGTTTCTGATGATGAAATTTATTGGTTATGTCCGGTATGCGGTGATGAAGGAGTGGTCAGCGGATGGACGGATCTCTTTTGGAATGTAACTATTGGTGATTTGGAGGGGGAAATTCACTGACAAGGCTACATATATCTACGGAAGGACAGCCCTGCATGAAGTGGCTATCCTAACTCTCTGTTTGAGGAAGCTTTCACACAAGGAACTGACCTCCTGGTTGTTTTTGTAAATAGATCAATACTTAATCTTGCCGTAGAAAGAGCACGGAGGATATATTTTTAATTAAAGGACAAGAAAGAGAATTCCGATTATTATCCTACGGTTAAGAAACTTGTATCCAAGCGAGTCCAAAATGCTTTTACATTGAGGGGGTAGTGGGCTATGCTCGTGCCCGGTTCAAGTCCGGCCTTCGGCACCATTAGAAAAAACAGGGGGTTAGCTGATTCATCGGTTAACCCCCTGTTGCTTTGGCAGAGACAGTAGAGTAAGTTTTCCACCAAATCAAAAGCCCCCTGACGAACCGGCTTCATCAGAGGGCTTTTTTGATGGGACACATATTGAACAGTCAGCGTCCGCATATCTTAGCATCAGGAGAGGTTCAACCTCTTTATGGCGCAGTCACGCCTCCCAATACTCTTAATTTTATCCAACCAGGTTCTTGATGCCTTCGATCACCGGATTGGTGAAGAGGGCAATCAGGATAGTGTAGAGGGCGAAAACACCGGCGACCTCTCCCGTATACATCTTCTCATACTTGTGTTTCAAGCTGATTACGGTCATCCCGCCGATGATCAGGCACCCAAGCTGGAAGTAGGGGAAGTTGCCGACGCCCGCTGCCGCATACTCAGCCAGGGCGAAAGTCCCGGTGCAGAGCACCACTACCATTGCCGCTACCATCGTTCCCAGTGTCTTTTTCATTTTCTGTGTCCTCCATTTATTTTTATTTTTTTGTTTGCGTCTGTTTGACATTATATATTGCTTAAAGTGTGCCAACTTATTTGCAGGGATGTCACGCAGATCGCATGTTGTTGAACTGATTAGATAATAAGGAATAGATGCACGAATGGAATGATGGATTTTGGGCATGAGTATGAAGAAATTTTCAATAAATCTTTAAACCGGCCTGAAAGAAATGATTGAAAGCCTCCACGGTCAGAATGCTTCCATTTGTTCTTCTTTCTAACCCCCATGCCCGGCGCGGGCACAACGAAGGATGAGAATATCAGGAGTAGAGTGGATGAAGCGAAGCGTATCCACCAAAACCAAGCATATTATTGGTGGAACCGCTTCACTTGTTCAACCCTACATATTTGACTTCTGTATTCTCATATAAACTTTTAAGCGTGATTATTTTAACAGTAAGTGGTAGTGTATCGTACCTAGCGGCAGCAAGACATTAACCTCGACGAAAATGAAGGCTTTCAAAGCCTTATAGAAAAAATTATGAGACCTTTGAAAAATGGCTTCGCCGCAGCTCAAAAATCTTTTTCGCTTCTGGTTTGTTCGCATATAATTGTGATTGATTACAAGATGTTAAATTCAATCACGGAACGGCGAAAAACATTTGATTCGCTGCTTGCGAACCGTTTTTCTGCGGTTATGCAAAACTTTCATTATGTGGTGATTAGTTAAAAGGGTTGTCATCTTGAACGTTCTGGCCCTGCTGGGAAGCCCGAAGAAGAAGGGCGCGACAAGCACTCTTGCAAAAGCGATTATTAACGGCGCCGAAGAAAACGGTCATCACACGGAAGTTATATACTTGTCAGATTTGACAATCAAGGACTGCCGAGGCTGCATGGCATGCCGGGAAACCGCAGCCTGTGTTATTCGTGATGATATCGTCATCGTGGAAGAAGCGATCAAGAAGGCGAACGTCATTATCCTTGCAAGCCCCACACACTGGGGAAATATGTCTGGCATAATGTTGCGGACGATCGAGCGCCTGTTTGGATTTCTTATTCTTGAGCAATCCAGAGGATTTCCTGTTAAAAGGCATGGCAATGGAAAGAAAGCGATCCTTGTAACAGCTTGCAGTACACCCGCTCCCTTTCATTGGATATTTAATCAGACCCGGGCGTTATTTGGCCGATTCCACGAGGTTTGCCGGTATAGCGGCATCGAGATTATAGGAAAGATTGCCTTGCCTGGCACACTGGGCATGAAAAGTATTCCTGAAAAGTACTTGGCGAAAGCAAAAGGTATGGGAGGGAGAATCAAACCGTAAGAAAAGATAATCATGGGGAATCTGTTGTCACGATTGAGATTGTTCGTCGTCGAGTAACTCTCGCGGTTAGGATGGTTGATGTTGTTATTGAATGTTCTCCGGCACATCAATTCCCCGCCTAATAGAATTCTTTAACCTTTTTCAGCATCTGATCGCCATAGGCAAGATGATAAAAGTGCCCTTGTCCTTCAATAAGATTCAGGTGGACGACTTTAGCGGTATGGGCTAAATACTCGCTGAATTGTCGGGGAATAAAAATATCTGCTGTTCCTTGAAAAATTTCTATGTGGATGTCGATGTCGGCAAGATTAAAGCCCCACTCCTTATACACTGTTTGGGCATCATAAGCCGGTCCTTCGGCCCCATGACGAAATAGTTCCTGAAAATCGCGCATAAAGAGATATTGTAATTCGGGAAGCTGGAAAAGCTCTTTATCGGCAGGGCACAAGCTGGAATCAAACATTTTTGCAAATGATTTTGGACTTTTCATGACCTTCTGCATAATTCCGAGGATAGAAAAGGGAATCTCAAAGAGCGGCAGAGGCAAATGCGAGCCGAGTTCGGCGTAGAGACGATCCATAGCGCCAAGATGCTTTATCATTTCCGGATCTTGATAAAGGGGCATGGCGCAGGCCAGATCCACGACACAGGACAGGCGGTCAGGTATAGCGAAGGCGCTGGCCATCAGGGTAGGTCCTCCCCCGGAAATGCCGATTGCCCCAAAGGTACGGATTTCGAGCTCGTCAGCCAGATCTGCCATGTTTTGTGCGTATTCCAGGATGGTCCACCCGGGGCGAAAATCCGATTGGGCGACTCCCGGACGATCCGGGGCGATGATGCGAAAGCCGTGCTTCTGGCCGGGCTTATGGAGGAGCATACCGTGGACATGGGAACCCGTCCCGTGGTAGAAAAAAAGAGGGCTTCCCTGGGGATCTCCATACTCATGGAACGCCAGCTTCGTTCCTTGGCGCGTTGTATGGAATTGCACATCTTTTTCCAGCGCCTCGATTTCGTCTTGGGACAGGATGCTCAATCCCTCATCATTTTCAATGCTTTCCTTCATGTCAATGACCTCCTTGCTGCTTCATTTCGTAATCAATCATGTGATTTTATCAGTGAGCATGATATGATTCTATTCCATGTGGATGTTTGAGGTCAATGGATAAAACCGATTCTCGACAAAAGATCTATTCTCTGGCAATTGCCGTCGGCCTCATCGCCGGGCTGTGTGGCGCCGGCTTTCATTTTGCCATTGATCAAGCCCTTATCTGGCGTGATAGATTACCGATGATAGTGCAGCATTGGCCCATTCCCGGCTGGCTTTTTACAATGGCGACAGGGGCCTGTATGGTCTGGCTGGCCTGCTACCTGGTAAGACATTTCGCTCCGGAAGCGGCAGGAAGCGGCATCCAGGAAATCGAAGGGGTAATGGAGGGGACACGCCCCTTACGATGGCAGCGGGTGCTGCCGGTTAAGTTCATGAGCGGCTGGCTTGCTATTGCGGCGGGCCTCGTGCTGGGTCGCGAAGGTCCCACCGTCCATATGGGCAGCGCCGTCGGCAAGATGATCAGCGATTGGGCAGGGCTTTCGCGCCATGGCGCCCAATGTCTGATTGCCGCAGGGGCCGGTGCTGGATTGGCCGCCGCCTTCAATGCCCCAATCGCCGGCATTATTTTTATAACTGAGGAAATGCGGCGACAGTTTGAATATGATTTTGTCTCCCTGCACAGTGTTATTCTCGCCTGTTGCGTAGCGGCAATCGTTAATGATTTATGGCTTGCCCAAGGACCAGATCTACCCATACTGGTTGATCTGTATCCGCAAGCGATCCCATTTGATCTGATCCTGTTCATTGTTCTGGGAATCATCATCGGCATGTTTGGAGTTCTTTTCAACAGAACCCTTATTATAGGGCTGGATGCTACGAGTGGCTTTCATCAGCGCCACGCAGACGCAACCGCTATTCTGTTGGGTGCGGTGACGGGGATACTGGTCTGGTTTATTCCCGATGTCACCGGTGGCGGAGATAAACTTATCGAAACGCTCGTGACTGATTATCATGCTTTGGGCGCCCTGGTTTTCCTGTTTGTCGCCCGCACAATCACCTCGATAATGAGCTACAGCGCCGGCACACCCGGGGGCATCTTTGCACCCTTGCTTGCCCTGGGAACATTGGCCGGGCTTTCTTTCGGCTTGTCGCTGCAATACCTTCTGCCCGGCGTCACGGCCCACGCCGGTGTTTTCGCCGTTGCCGCCATGGGAGCCCTTTTTTCCGCAACAGTAAGGGCGCCTGTAACCGGAATTATTCTGGTGGCAGAACTGACCGGTTGCTTTGACATGCTACTGTCCTCGGCATTGACCTGTGTCACTGCCAGCATCACCGCTCAATCTTTAGGCGGTCAACCCATCTACAGCCTGCTCTTGCAGCGAACCATCAAAAGGCAAGAAACCGAATCAAAAGCTCCCTGACATTCAAATTCGTCTATCAACTCTTGAAGTAGCTGCTATGACAGAATGGTGGAAAACCCCTGGCGGTATTTTTCGGAAGGACAAGGCGCCGTCAACCGACATATAGCTCATGCAGTCCTGTTCGGAATTTTTCTTTCTCTTTTCTCTGGACATAAAAAAGCAATATCCCTAAACTATGTAAACTTCCCGGTCAGAAACCATAAATGATCGTCAGGAAAATTATTTTTACAGAGGGGTAGAAGTAATGAAAATCTTAATCGTACAATGCCAGCCGGAAGACAGGGCATATCTGGCCAAGACCATGACGGATCACGGCCATGATATCATCGAGGCGTCAGACGGCATGGAGGCGCTGGAAGCGGCGGCGGCCCATCGTCCCGATCTGATTATCTCCGGCGCCCTCATGCTCCGCATGAACGGCTTCCAGTTGATCAAACAGATCAAGGAACGTACGGAATTGGCGGCGATCCCGTTCATCTTTTTCGCGGTTCCATTTACCGGTCGGCGTGAGATAGATCTGGCATACACCCTCGGCGCCGACGCGTATATCGTCAAACATCGACCGCTCGTGGATATCTGGCCGGAGGTGGAGGCGATTCTCCGCACGCCGCGGATCGTAAGAGCCGAAGATGAAACATTAAAAGACATCCCGATAGAGGAAAGCCAACTCAATGGATACAGTCTGGAAGTAGTTCATGAACTGGAAAGGAACATCACCGCCCTTGCAAAGGCCAAAGCGGAGATTGAAGAAAGTGAAAACCTCTACCGGGTCATGGTCGAAAATGTCGGCGATGTCGTCTGGATGATGGATATGATCTTCCGCTTCATTTACATCAGCCCGGCAAGCACCCGTATTCTCCAGTGCAGTATGGCGGAGGCATTGACGATGACCGTTGAGGAGCTGTTCACCCCTGCATCCCTGAAGGTGATGAGGAAAGTGCTGGCCGAAGAACTGGCCGCCGATGAAGACTTCAGCAAGGATCTCCTGCGGTCACGACTAGTGGTGTTAGAAATGCGGCGCCGCAACGGGATGACGTTTTTAGGAGAGGTTCGGATAACCTTTCTCAGAGACCCCGAAGGCAGGGCGATCGGCATGGTGGGCGTTGCCAGGGACATAACCGATCGGGAATCGGAAATGGACCGTCAACCCATGATAAGCACCTTAGTCTGACTCGGCAGGCTGTTGGCCCCGATGGTATTGCGATTGTTAACCGTCACCGTATCGGTTTGGCGAACCGCCGGCGCTCCTTCCAAAAATACCTTGGCGCTGGACATCAGATATTCAACGGGTCCCATGATACTGCCGGAAACAACGCCGCCGCCCCCGGACGCCCCGGCCTGATCGCCCATGGTCGGTACAACCTTGGAAAGACGGTTGAGGGCCGGGGCATTGACAATAAATACCTTTTTAGTAACCGGCATGGCCGCGGACGGCATTGCCGTCACCGGATAAGGCATAGGTACAACGGCGGGACCAACTACGGTCTTGCAGACATCGGGTATGGATGAGGCCTCCTGGCCTCCCGCAATAGTGGTGGCAAACATCTTCTCCCCCCCCCTTTTTCAGCCGATATGGACGCTCCGACCGTCTATCTTCACTTCCTCTTCCACGGCAACGAAAAATCTTCCGCCCCGGACATCCACTCCGGAAGCTGACTGAAGGGATATCCTTTCCGCCCGTGTATCATCAAGCCCCTCAATACGTCGAAAACAGTTCGTCAAACGCTGTACCAACTGCTGTGCGGTTATATCAAGCCGGGTGCAGAAGGTTTCCACCCGCTGGGCGGATAGGAAAGCGAGTTTGCTCAACATCCTGAAGCTTCGGAATTTCACCCGCCCTTCGTCGCCGCTGATCTTGATAAACGGCGCCTCTAAGGCAACGGCCTCGGCGGGGGCGATTTCTACCTGGCGGCCCTTTAATTTCAGCGTCCCGTCTTGTGCCGCCATGGTTATATCTCCTTTTACGGAAAGCTTCAGCACCGGTTCTTGACTCATAAGAACATCGAGGATGAATATCCCTTCCGTTCCTGAATCAACGGCCAACACCAGGTCGCCGGACGCCGGTTGCACCATGCAGCCGCGTGAGCGCTGCGCCCAGCATAGCTTACTGTCAACCGTACGTAGAAGGATTTTCTCCCCCTCGGCATGGAGCGCCGCGGCGGTAAAGAAGGACACATCGGAGCTGTCCGTGGGCAGCGGCGCCGCCTTCATCGTGATAATATTCTGCATTTGCCTATCCTCCGTAATGTCTTTAATCCTTCCTGTTATCCATAAGCGTCGGTAGCAACCGGTTTGTCAAGCCCGCCGTCCTGTGAAATACCCGCCGGTGTTTCCCATCCTGAGGCGTCATGACGCAACGCCCCGCAAGGGAGAACGCCAACGCTCCGCAGCCAGAAGTTCCGCATCCGTTTCCCGGACGCCGGCGAGATTCGTCCCGTCCCAGCGTACCTTGCTTTTTTCCACCCCATGGAGATTTACCCCTTCCATGTCGGCCCGGGAAAAATCGGCCCCTGCGAGGGAGGCATGAGCAAAATCGGCATACGGCAGCCGGGCGTCAACAAAGACCGCCTGACGGCAGGAAGCGCCGCAGAACAGGGACAGGTCCGCCTTGAGACCGGTAAGATCGGCGCCGTCGAGGAGGGCCTTGGAAAAATTTGCGGCATACAATGTCCCATGTGAAAAATCGGCGCCGTCGGCCCTTGCCTCATAAAATGAGGGACATTCTCCCTGTACATTTCCAAAGCTGGCGCCGGTCAGCACCGAGCCTGCAAAAGACGTCTTAGACAGATCAAGGCCGCGGAAATCCGCCTCTTTCAGACTGGCGCCACTCATAACGGCCTGGATCAGGCGGCATCCCGTCCAGGAAACACCGTCAAGGGTCGCTCCTTTGAGGATGGCCATCTCCAGGTTGGCCCCGGTAAAGCGGCACCGGGAGAGGTCATTGTCGGGCGCCGTCCAGCGGTAAAGATCCGCTCCGGAGAAATCAGCATCTTCAAGATGGCAGCTGCAGATCGCGGCGTCGGCCATAACAGCGCCCCGAAAATTCGCCCCGGCCAGTAAACAATTGGACAACAGGGATTGTGAGAAATTGCTGCTCCGGCAATCGCTGCCGGTGAGATCTGAATGTTCAAGCAGGGCATGAATCCATACTGATTCCGGGGCCTCCGCCGCGCTCAAATTGACCCGGTCGAACCGGCAATTTGTCAGATCTGCTCCGGCAAGACGGGCTCCTGCCATATTGGAAGCGACAAACAGGCAACCGGCAAGCTTAGCTCCCGGCAGCCTCGCCTCCCGGAGATCGGCATTGAGAAAAACGACCCCCTCCAGGGAGAGCCCCGTCAAATCGGCCCCGGAGAGGTCGGCTCCGGAAATCACCCCGTTCTCTATCAAGTTTCTGATATCCGCCGCCGTCTTCAATGAAAGCCCCCCTTGAGCGCCAGTAGGGTGCGCTGCATATTCGATCGATGCAGTAATGTATCCTTCAATTTTGCCTCGAAGAAATCCACTCCGTAGAGGTTGGCATCCCGGAGATCTACCCCTTCAAGGCGGGCCTTTCTCAGTGACCCACGGAAAAGATTGAAACCGCGGAGGTCGGAACGAATAAAAACGGCCTTCATAAAGCTTGTCTCACGGGCCGTGGCATTGAGCATACGGACATTTGTAAAGGCCGCCCTGCTGAAATCGCCGTAGTCGAGGGAGGCTTCCTCCAGGTCAACGTCAATGAATACCGTGCCCCCCAGCGACGCTCCGGTCAAATCCGCTCCCTTCAGGCACACATCCTTGAGAGTCGCCTCGGCGCCGCCTCTAATTCCCGATAGGGTGGCGTTTCTAAAGTCCGTACCTGTCCCCCGGACGGCAAAGATATGAATATTACTTGCCCGGACACCGGTGAAAATGCCTTTGTCGAGAATCGCACCGGTACAGTCGGCATTGGTCAGGTCACCGTTGCTGAAATCGATTCCCGACAGGTCGCTGCCTGCAAAGTCGGTTCCCACGGCCCGGCATTCCCGAGCGTTGCACCCCTTCAAGATCGCCTTTCTTAACAGCGCCCGTGATAGATCCGCCATGCCGAGTGCGGCCCCGGCCAGATCGGCTCCCGTCCAATCACCGTCCTTCATATCCGTCTTTTCCATTCTTGCTTCACAAAAGACGGCGTCGGGACCGGTCGCCTCCGCCATACACGCCCCGGTCAAATCGGCTCCCCGGAAATCAGCCCCCTGGATGATCGCCCGCCGGAAATTCGCCCCCCGCAGATCGGCGCCTGAGAAACAGGCGCCGGCCAGCATTGCTTCCGCAAAGTCCGCGCCCGGAAGTTTGGAGCCGGTAAAATCTACCCCGGCGGCATCGACCCCCCGCAGAGACTCGCCCCGGCGGAGTCGTGCCAAAATCTCACCGGCGCTCAGTGCAAGCCCCGGGACCGCTCCGTTAGCCGTCACTATGACCTTGTCCGGGGCCGCAGGAGGCGCCGCAGCCGCGGCGCTACCCAAAAGGGCGAGGCTCTGTTCGATTTCCCCGGCATTGGGATAATCCGCCGCCATTCCTTCCGGCAGAAACCCCTTGATGTTCTCTTCTTCAAGATGGGCAGCCGCCATTTTCCTGCGCACCTCTGCCAGCAAATCCCGTGTGCTATCTATCAAGTCCGACGGACTGGCGGGATTATCATCCCCCGCAGACGGATCATATCTGGCTAAAAGTTCTTCCCGCTTCAGCCCCAGTTCTTTCAATCGTTTCTCGGCTTCACCCTCCAGATCGGCGATGTCTTTCTCCAGCATATCCATAGAAACCGGCCCTTCCGGTTCCGCTCCAAAACCGTGCTTTTGTATCAGTTCTTCCCTGGTCATCCCCAGTTCCCGCAGCCGCTCCTCTGTTTTTGCCTCCAAATCGGCGGTCATGGAAGTCAATGCATCCATTCCGGCGCTGTCTTCTACAGCATGGGGCGCCAAAGATGGGCCTCCCGCTGTGGCCATGGCCTGGTATGCCGCCTCGGGGGCAGGGGCTGTCGCCGCCGCCGGCATTTCCGGCAGCGGCAGGGATGCCGGTTTCAGGGCATCCTGAAAACGCTCGAAATAGTGCGCCTCCGGTTGCGCCGCCTCGGCAAGGAACTCCCAGTCCGCCAAAAGATACGGGACATCGTCCAGCTCCTCGTCACTGATAGGCGTCAGGCCGCGATACAGGACAATTCCCTGTAGTTCCTGCGGGTACAGCCACAGAGTTTCACAACGGTTCTTTATTTCCGAGAAATCCTCCCGCTTCCCTTCGCTTTTAACCTTGAATATCCTCGCCCGCAGACCGGGGAGACACGATTCTATCCGGGCCCGTTCAGAGTGCATATTTACGATGACGAGCGCCTCGTTTCCCTGAAAAAAACCTGTGAGGCGCTGGTCTTCCGGGGCCATGCTGAAGTAGTCCGGAGAGGCGCCGACAGGGAAGAACGGCCATTTTTCCGCCAGCCAGCTATCGTCGAAGCGCCCCAGGAGCGACTGCCGCTGTGTCCAGGTCTCCGGATAAGGGGAGAAGGACGCCGGTAAAGGCTTTTCCTGCGGAGACGTCATCGTCTTGGCGGGATACTGGACATTGGGTAGCATCCTGATACCATCCGCACCGGCGGCAAATCCCTTGCCAATGGGGTTGAAGGGATAACCCGGTCCTCCGAAAGCGGTGGTAAAGTTGACAGGAATGTTGAGAAAAGGCTCCGGAGGGGAAGGAATCCCGCCGGCCTGCCAGTGGCGTTGGCCGGTAACCAGCAGGGTTTTTGTCACCGCCCCTGCCGCCACATGCACCTCCTGCCCCGCCGCCGGCTTTTTGTTCCAAGCGGCCCCATGGACGAGGAATTCCCCCTGGCGCTTCGGATAGCCCATGTCAAAGCCGGTGTTCCGGTCTAAATAAGCCGCTGCCGTCTTCCATAGCGCCGCCTCGGGGAGGAGTCTTGCGGTGGCTTCCCCATCCAGTGAAAAACACGCCAAAACGCCCACGGAAAGATAGATGGCCCCATCGATCCGACAGGGATTCACCAGGAGGGCAAGGTTGTCCGGTTTAAAAACCTTCATCTTAGCCCACCTTCACAATGGCTCCGGAAAGCTGAACGCCCATCTGCGTCAAGATCATACCGGTCGACCCGACTTTCACTTGACCAATGCTGCCCTGTATCAGGAAAGGACCTGCACTCTTTACGGCCACCGCCGTTTCTCCCTGGATACTGGCCACGGTATCTGCTTTCATATTGATCATGGCTCCCGTGGCCGTAATTCCCGCCTTGGACACGTTAACGGAGTTCAAAGTCGTTATATCGCTGGCCAGGACGCCTCCTGCCGGGCTGAGAGACAGGAATCCTCCGTCCGGATTGGCGCTCATCCTGACCCCCAGCGCATCCAGCTCCAGGGAACCGCTATAACTGGTAGCGGGCGGTACGTATTTAACGGCATTTACGTAATTATTCTGAATTTTGGCCATTAGCAATGTAACGGCAAGAGAGGCGGCAGTGATGCCCATCCTGAACTCCGGTTCTGCATGGAGGATGGCCGCGGTGCAGCCCCCAGCGGTAAAGGCGACCGTAGCGGCCAAACCAACGAAAAAAGCCTTGGTGAGGGATTCGTAAGCCAACGCAACGGACGGCAGCATCCCACCCCCGATAGCAACGCTGGTTTTCGCTCCGATGATGCACTGTGAGCTTACATTGAAATATTCCTGAACGGATAGTCTTGAGATTTTCCGTGCGCTGTATTCCGATCCGCCCCAGAGGTATTTTCTTGCGTGCGGCCCCGCCGCCACGGCCATATCGGCGGCAACGGCAAAGGAATTCTTCACTCCGATGGCCAGCGCGCTGTGATTCCCCAGAGATATGGAACTATCGGCAACCAGGGATAATCGGTTCACGGACTCGTTTGTCGTGATGTCAATCCCGCTCGCCGCCTGTCCTACTCTGATCCGGCTAACGTTTTCCTGGACGTGTGGTATATCGGGCGCGGCAACGCCGAAGGCCTTAAGCGGGGTGGATGCGGCCAGGATGATCTCCCCCTCTTCGCCATCATCCCTGAGCTGGACGGTCTGATCGCCGCTGGCCGTCTGCAAACCGATTCCCTTGCCTTCCAGCCGGCTGGAAACAACCCCGGCACCGGCATCTTTGTCGTCCTTCATATCGAGGCGGTTGCCCGCGGCGGTACTCAAAGAGGCGAAGGCCTGCCCTTCCTGATCCCCCAGGGTAAAGGTATTATTACCGGCCGTCCGGAGGACGTTCTGCTCCTGATTGGCGGAGGTTACAACGGAACGGTGCGTGGAGTTGGGTAAGGAACCGGCGATGTAGGGCAGGTCGGGATCACCGTCCCGGAACATTACCTGCACCTCCGTCCCTTTGTGGAGGGGAAAGTGCATCCCGTATTCATCTCCGCTGTAAGGTGAATTCATTCTCATCCAGGCGGAGCCCTTGCCGTCCGGCCGGCGCTGCCCCAGAGTGAGAAAGCGTACTTTGTATTCCCCCTGCTCGTTCAACTCCGCATATTGACCAGTTCCCTCGCCGTCTGCGACCGCAGGGAGGGAACCATGGATTTTCGGACGGATTGTACGCCTTTCCGGCCGGAACTGGAGGGAGGCGGGTATAAGGGTAAAACGGTTCCGATAGTTTTCTTCGCCTTCATCGGGCATAAGCATACCATCCAGGCCGCTCAGGAAGGCCCGGTGTTGAACGCCCTTATGAGATATTTCTGTGACCAGGTATTCCTGGTTCCATTCGTCCCGGTAATGCTCCTCAAGCCGGAACCAGGCGCCGGCCTTGAGGCCGACGGCGGAACTTTCCCCGCAATAAATCCGCTCCCGGCAAAGCAGTTCTTCGGTGCGTATCTTGGCCAATCTATTTCCCGCCTCCGGCGTCTCATAACGCTCATCGGCAAGTACTATCTCGCCGCTGCCGTCGCTTTTCACGTCCATGGACACGGTGAGGTCCAGGGCAGATTTGCGATAGTTGAAAGCCCTCATCACCAGACGGGCGGGAATAATCCGGCGGCGCATAGAGAGTACAGGAATTGTCGCTTCCCCGTCATCTTCCTTTCGCAAGGCCTCTTCATGGTAGTAGAATGTCTTGGCAAGGGGTACGTGCGCCGTCCGGTCATCGACGATTACAGCCATTTCCCGGTCTTCCCTCGTTTCGAAGAAGAAGTATATCCCCTCGCCTTCCATGAGCCGGGCGGCAAAATCGAGATATGATTCTTCATACTGGCAGAAAAATGGACAGGGCGCATAATCCCTGTGAAGACGCATCTCATATTCCGATGCCAAAACGCCGCCATCCTGAAAAACCTGGGCGATAACCTGGGGAAGCGTTGAGTTATCCAGATAAACCTCGGAGCGGAAACTCCCGGCAAGCTTACTAAAATGCGGCATGAGAACGGCGCGGCAATACTGCATGCCCGAGATGCGGCGCAGTTCCTCGATTTCAACAATCAATCCGCGGTATATCGCCTTCTCCCCGGAAAAGGCGCCGGAAATGGCGAAAACAGCCTCGTGATTGAGGAGATTGTCGATCGTCAGACCGCTGCAAACGAATTCGATCTCGAATCTATATGGGCGTGATATTTCTTCTGTCCCTGTGAAGCGGATCACCGTCAGGGCGTCGGCCGGGCACACCGGCGATGTAAGGGAATAAGTTCTCCCGCTCAATGGTTCAATATTGTTTGGCGCCATAAAACTAACCTCCCGATGTTTAGGGGTGTGCTCTTTTCAAACCTCCGGAAATGCCTCACACCCTCGCAGAAAGGCCGAAGGCAGACAAAAATCGGCGGTCATCGCGGAAACATTTGATCACCTCCGATAGCGACGGAGCATCAGGGCTTCCATTACCGACGATGTTATGCTCAACAAGCCACTGACCGGCCCATGCCTCGGCGTCTTCAGGACCGGCCTCAGAAATAGCCAGCAGGGCCAGGGCTTCCCGCTGATTAACCGTTACACCGCCCCCAAGGGTCTGTGAGGCCAGGACGACAGCCGCCTGACCGGAGAGCCGGTGCTTGATACAAGCCGTATTATATGAGGAAAGCTTAAACGGAGCGGCGTCTCCGTCCTGATTCTTTACACAGACGGCAAATGGTCTGACCTGCTCCAGGGCTGCCATCCATGCCAGGGCGGAGAGAATTTTCCCTTCACCGAACCCGGCAAACGCAGGATCGGCAAGGAGCGTGGCCAACGTCAGGGCATTGCCGGCAAGGGCATCTGCAATCTTCTGAAATAACGGACCGTCCAGATTTATAGTCGGGAAACCGGGAATGTTGAAGGAAAATGCGAACCGCTCCCGGGAAACATGGGAACCGAAGACCATCTCCATCGGCAGAGACGGCCGGCAATCCGGAGCGGGCGGTGTGGAACGGATAAATACGTCCCGGCGGAAAAACGGCAGGCGTACCATATCCTTCCACGCTTCGCAGAATCGCAGCCCCCGTATGCCGGAAAATCTCTCCTGCATATTTACCGGCACACTCAACTGGGTATAGTTCGCCGCCAGAGGAAGACTTCCCGCATAGTGCAAACCTATTCCTTCCATAGCACGGCATACCTCGTCGAAATAGTGCGGCTGAGGCGGCGTCCGGAGCAGCGCCATGTCGAGAGTCTGGGGATCGAAACGGCGTAAGCTGTCCACAATTGCCCCGGTCATAGGGGAAAGCTGAAAAAAAGCGCCGCCTTGTTCGCGGAGGAACTGTAGTTCCGCAAAACCGCTTTGGATGTTCTCCAGGCGGTCCCCATCCTTATCAGCGGCGGCACGAAGAAATGCAACAATGGGCTCCATGAGCAAAGTTGCATGAGGAGTTTGATAAGAAGCCATCACCACACCGTTCTTCTTCAGGCATCGGGCGGTAAAAGCGAGGATCTCCCGCCGGCTGTCGTAGTCAACCCGCGAGAGCGTGCCGGGCATGGCGAGATAGTCCAGAACCGGGATATTCAGGGACGGGAGTTCTCCCATGGAACAGATGAGGAAGGAGACGTTCTTGAGACCAGAGTCCGCCTTCAAGGCCTCGGCATCGGCAAGGAAACCCGGATCGGGTTGCACCCCGAAAAAAAGGCCGTCCGGATTCGCCGCCGCCAATGTCAAAAGTTCACTTCCGTCCCGGCAATCTATTTCACAGTAGTTAAACCTGCCTCCCAAGTTCGGCACGGGATGGCCGTTTATGGCACAAACATAATTGAGCAGCCAGGGGTTTGTCTGCTCGTGGAAAAGACTCGAATCCAGTTCGGGAATACTACTCCGGTGGGAATAAGAGTTTGCGGAATTAGCGGAAGTATCTGCCATCGGTTGCTTTCCCAAATTGCAGCGGGCAGGTCATGTAACTGCTACATTACATCTTTTACCTATCCCGCTTTGATTTTACTTTTAAAAGATGGATTTAAAGGGCGTCATTGCAGAATTTTTTATAAGTTAGCCATATCACCTTGTCAACGGTTTTCTCTCCTACCGGTCAAGAACAGCCGCGGCAGTTGCTCTGGTTGCACGCGAACATCGTGAATAATTACATTAGGGGGGCAGCAGGCTATACTCGTGCCGGTTCAAGTCCGGCTTTTGGCGCCATTAATAAGCGAGAGGGGGTTAGCTCAGACATGGGTTAACCCTCTTATTCTATCGTACCAGATCATCTGAACAGCATCTTCACACAGACGACGCCGAAGTAAAGTGCCGACAGCCCAAGTATTGACCCGCAAAAAAGATCAGCCCACTTCTCGCCTTTCAGGATCTGCCGATTCCAATCAGTGCCTGCAATGAGATGCTTGATTTTCTTGCTCACATCGATTTTTCCCGGTGTGATCTTGGAAAGCTGATCACCAACATAAATCAGCATCGTCAGTTCGTGCGCTCTCAATATTTTTACTGTCATATTTGAGCCTTTCTTCTGAATTTATTCGCCTTACAGTTTAAATCGGTAAAAGATGTCGTTAACTTTAAAAGTAGCTTCCTTACAGATGATATTTCCTGATCACAGCAGTCACAACACCCCCTATCCGGAGTTCCGCTTTGGCTATGATGTCAGGATACTTCGGATTTGCTGCTTCCAGGACAATCTGTTTCCCCTTCTTTTGGAAATATTTCATTGTCCAATCGCCATCCACTTCAGCTATGACAACATCGCCGTTCCTGGGATTTCTTCCCTTTTCGATGATCACAAGATCCCCCTCCTTGATGCCTTCCCCAATCATCGAATCACCGCTGACCTTCAGAATAAAAGATGATTCAGGTTTTTTTATCAGGTATTCATCCATTGACATGACGTCACAGAGAGCTTCTTCCTCCGGGGATGGAAAACCGGCCTGAACTGAACCAACCATGGGGATTGCAAACGATTGCCTTGTCAGCGTCAGATGACTTTTTTCATCTCTTTCGAGGAAGCCGCCGGCAACGAGCTTATTGATCCAGAAATGGACAACACTTTTTGATCTCACCCCCAGAAGATCAAGCATCTCCTGATATGAGGGCATCCTTTTCTGCTGCCGGAAGAAGCTGACGATGATTCTCTGAACTGATTGGAGTGATCTTTTTTCTTTCATGGTTTCCGTATATAGAACATTCGTTCTATTGTCAAGAATTTTTTTCAAGCGAAAAAGATTTTTGAGCTATGGCAAAGCCTTTTTCCAAGGTCTCATTTCTACATTGAAATCCCGTGATTGACTTTTCCATGGAAATATTGATAGCAATAACCATATTTTATATCTTGATCCGAAAGGTTGCAACATGAACAGGTTGGAATCACTGGCTTTCACCCGTATCAGCGCCTGCTTTACCCTCAGTTCCCTGGCGGGAAGCGATACCTCCGCCGCTGTCGTTGCCCTGGCAGAGTTGGATGACATGATCGACGACTTCTATTCCGAGTACAAGGAACTCGTTTCTCCCGAGGAATATGAAGGGGCGAAGAAAAATCCCGAAGCCTTCATCGCCCTCATTGACCGGGCCCATCGTCATTACGCCAAGCTTGAGAGCGGCGGAGAATAGCCTTCCCGGACCGTCACGGAAAGTGACCGGTGAACACGCAAAAAAGCGAAATTTAGCCATAATCGACGGCTTAGTAAAAAGATCCGCAGGCAAGGCGCGCCAATCCTGAGGAATGAGGCGTACTTGGCGTACGCCGCAGTGACGAAGGGTGCAGCGCAACGCCGCATCCGGACTTTTTACGAAGCCGTCAAAGCGGGGGGAGGCTTAATCAGCCTCATTATGTTGCCGCTGACAACCTTTGCGAAGTCTTCGCCAGGCAGGTTCAGGTCACGGACCTTGCGCAGTTCGCTGTAAGGAATGCCGAAGGGAAAATCGCTCCCGAAAATAAGCTTGTCAACACCGTATTTATCGAGGAACATCGTCATCTCACTCCTTGTGGCCAGGGCGGTATCGGCAAAGACATTATCCTGTTCCCAGATCCCGGAATGAAAGAGGGCGTAAAAGCCGCCATTCAGCCCCCCGAGGTGAGGGATGATCACCGGGGTCTGCCCGCCGATTCTCTGGATCATGGACAGGGTGTTTCCATAGGATTCCTCGAGGACAATGGGCAACTGCAACCGGTAAACCTCCTTCAAGAATGATTCGCAGCGCGGATCGTCATAATGGTACTCTGGCTCGGAATCGTGGCGGTGCCACTTGACCCCCCGGTATCCCTTTTTCAGTTCCTCTTTCCGGAAATCATTCCAGACAAAATAGTAGGCATAAATGCTTTCTTCACTATTCTGGATATCGAGAAGGCACTGGTTTGCCCGCTGCCGGCAGGCGACCCAGTGAGAGCTGTCCTGAAAGTGATAATTGTAGCGATCGTAAATGTCTTCTACGGGGGCATACAGGCAGGCTCCTTCAATCCCGCCCTGGTTGAGATAGCCTTTGATCATGTTGAGGGGCTGATCCACATTCTGAATACCGCAGTGCATGTGAGCGTCGATTATTTTTATTGCCATATTATACCTTCCTTTTCCGGCCATATTTCGATCTCCATCCGGTCACAGATATCAAGGATGGATTCTTCGTAGGTATAGGGATAACCAAGGGACATAAATAGCTTCTTCATCTTGTCGTTCCGGGAATCAAGGAGGATTTCGATCCGGGAGACGCCATATCGATGCATAACCATCACCACCTTTTTAGCCATTATCTTGCCAATCCCCCTGCCCTGCCAATCGTCGCGGAGGACAATTGTCAGCTCCGCCCGGCTCTGATCCGATGAGGCAATCGCCCGGCATACACCAACGATTCGCTCCTCCCTTCCCTCCTCGATCACCGCTGCCAGGGCAAACTCGGTAACATAATCAATATGGACAAGATGATACAACTGCTCCGGCTTCAATTTGTCTATGTGGCTAAGAAATCGATAGAATATCGACTGTGGCGACAGTCTGCTGAAGAGATCGAAAATAAGTGGACCGTCGGTCGGCTTGACGGGGCGGAGAAACACCCGCCCCTGAGCTATGGTGAGCCATTCTTCGTACTGGGCCGGGTAATGGTTATAGTAATCAAGGGAGACCATAGGGACATTATACGATCAACCCATAGACTGTCAAATGCTTTACCACACCTTTTCCTCTATTGGTATTGTCAACAAACAGAAACATCCTGTTAGAGTTGATTAGCGATTCAAATAGTACCGTTGACCAGTCCTGTCGACTCAGTTGACATTGTCGTTAAGTTGTCTTATATTATAACCAAATACCGTGTTCTCATCGGACGTCGACCGGTAAACCAAATCAAACAACCCTTAACCTGACAGGCAAAGCAGATATATGACGAGACATCCTCATAAGGTGCCCATATAACGCCTCCGGGGGGCCTTGCTCCTCCGGAGGATGATACCGGATCATTGCGGACAGGGTAAGTCAAATCCTTATGACCCGCAAGGAGGTGAGCATGATGTATTTCATGATGATCTGTACCTGGGACCCCAAAGACGAAAGAGAAGTGAGGACCAGAAGGGCAACATGGGAATGGCCTGAGGATGTGGAAGTCATCTCTGAGTTTTACGATCTGCAGGGATGCCGGACCATCTATGTTGTAAAATCAGACGCCAAAGGCCTCATCGCCGCCCGGGCGGCATGGATAGATGTACTTTACTTCGAGATCTTCCCGGTTTATCCAGTCGGCGACACCAAGGAGAGGCTGATGAAATAAGTTATGGCGTGGCCTTCACAGCGTATATCAGGAAAGGAGGGAAACCATGTCAACACTTGATCTGACCCGCGAAGAAGAGAGACATCTTCTGGAGATTATGGAAAGGTACTACCCGTCTCTGCGAATTGAGGTCGTCAATACGGATGACCGCGAATTCCGACGGGCGCTGAAACAGAGGGAAACATTCATGAAAGATCTTATTGCCCGTCTAAAGGCGGCCTTGGCTGCCTGAATACGGGAAACCCGAAAAAGGCAGGTTGAGAACCTGCCTTTTTTTTATCTGCCGACATGATCACTAATTCATTGAATAAATTGTTATTTTGCTCTATTAAAAGGACAGATATGGAAGTTTTCCAAGAATAATGCTGGCAGTGAATAAGGTTGATGTCGCCCGGTCGCAAAGGGAAGCCAATAATGTCATATTCAATTTTGTTAAAGAATTCGGAGGCAAGGCACATATGGCAGACAAGAACATTTTTTCAAACATGAAGAATTCCGGGCATCCCTGGAAATTCTTCCGTGCCGGCGGCTTCGATCAGGTCCGCATAGGATCCGGCCAGGACCTGACCGCCCTCCATCAACTCGATCAGAAGCTCTGGATTGCCTTGAGCTGCCCCGTTACGGGCCTGGAATTCGATCAGAAGACCCTGGAACTTATCGACAGTGATGGGGACGGCCGCATTCGCGTACCTGAAATCATCGCGGCGGTTGAATGGGAGAACGGGTGTTTGAAAAATCCCGACGACCTCCTGAAGGGGTCCCCCGAACTTCCCCTGGCGGCCATTAATGACCAATCACCGGAAGGGAGCAAACTTCTGAGTTCGGCAAAACATATCCTGGCCAACCTGGGGAAGGAAGACGCCTCCTCTATTTCTCTCGCCGATACAACGGATACGGCCAGAATCTTCGCCCAGACAAGATTCAATGGCGACGGCGTCATCCCCCCTGATTCCGCCGACGATCCTGAAATACAAAAAATTATCGCCGATATCATGGAGTGTCTGGGCGGAAATTCTGATCGCAGCGAAAAGCAGGGGGTAACAAAGGAAAAAATCGATCAGTTCTTCGCAGATATCCAGGCTTACTCAGCCTGGTGGAACGAGGGGGAAACCCAAAGCGCCGCTATCAAGCCCTTCGGTTCAGCTACCGAATCCGCAGCAGCGGCCTTCAACGAAGTCCGGTCCAAGGTGGAAGATTATTTTGCCCGCTGTCGCCTGGCCGCCTTTGACGCTCGCGCCCTGAACGCCCTTAACCGCCAGGAAACAGATTACCTAGCCATTGCCGACAAGAGCCTCGCGTCGACAGTAGATGAAGTATCCTGCTTTCCCCTGGCCATGATCTCGATCGGCAGACCCCTGCCGCTTAAAGAGGGTATAAACCCGGCCTGGATAGCCCCCATGAATAATTTCGTGCGGGAGGTCGTCAAGCCCCTCATAGGAGACCGGGACAGTCTCTCCGAAATGGATTGGGAACTTGTTCGCTCCACCTTTGCCCCCTACCAGGAATGGCAGGCGAAAAAAGAGGGGGCCTCCATTGAAAAGATAGGAATAGACCGGGCTCGTGAAATCATCGCCGCCGATGCTAAGGGCGCCATCGACGAATTGCTGGCCAAAGACATGGCTCTGGCCCCCGAATTTGACGCCATCGCCTGCGTAGACCGGCTGGTGCGTTACCATCGCGATCTCTTCACCCTCCTGAACAACTTCGTTTCCTTTGCCAATTTTTACACCCGGAAAGAAAAGGCATTGTTTCAAGCGGGGACGCTTTATCTGGACGGTCGCAGTTGCGAATTATGCGTTCGCGTTGATGATATCGGCAAGCACGCATCCCTGGCCACCCTGAGCAGAACCTACCTGGCCTACTGCCGTTGCACCCGCCAAAGGGGTAACGGAACGACCGGGGAAATGAATATTGCCGCCGCCTTCACCGACGGCGACGCCGATTATCTGATGGCGGGTCGCAACGGCGTCTTCTATGACCGTCAGGGTCAGGATTGGGACGCTACGATCGTCAGGGTCATCGAACATCCCATCAGCATCCGTCAGGCCTTCTGGAGCCCCTATAAGCGAATCGCCAAGATGATCAACGAACAGATCGAAAAAATGGCGGCCTCCCGCGATAAAGCCGGCGCCGACAAAGCTTCGGCAGGGATTGCCGGCGGTGCGCAGAAGATTGAAGTGGGAATATCGACGGCCCCCGCCAAACCACCCTTCGACGTCGCCAAGTTTGCCGGCATTTTCGCCGCCATCGGCCTCGCTGTCGGCGCCATCGGCACTGCCCTCGCCGCCGTGATCACAGGATTCATGCAATTGGTCTGGTGGCAAATGCCCCTCGCTATTGCCGGCATCATGATGCTCATCTCCGGCCCTTCCATGGTCATCGCCTGGCTGAAGCTAAGGCAGCGGACCCTCGGTCCCATCCTCGATGCCAACGGCTGGGCGGTTAATGCACGGGCCAGAATAAACATACCTTTCGGCCGCTCCCTGACCAGGGTCGCAACCCTGCCCCCCGGCGCCGAGCGCTCTCTCGAAGACCCATTCGCCGATAAAAAGAGCAAATGGCCGCAGGTCCTCCTGGTAATTGCCATTCTTCTGCTGCTGTTCTACTTTCTCAACGGAAAGGCCCTGGTCCTGAAATTGCTGAATGATCTTTTCGGCATCTAAGTCCCCGGCATAGAACAATGATTTATGATCTCCAAGGGATACGAGATGTTGAAAGTTGTTCAGTCCTGGGATGATGGCCTGCTATCGGACATCCGGTTGACAGATATTTTTCGGTGCCGGCAAGCCAAAGCCGCCTTTTGTCTAAATCCGGGGCTACATCATGATGACAGATCATTTGGATGGAAACATGAAAACTATGAAATCTGGCGATTAAGCATCCACGAACTTCATCATGTCTATGAAGGATTCGAGATTTGCAGCCACTCCATGACTCATCCCTGCTTGACCGACATCTCATATGGCGAGCTTCAATGGGAAGTAAAAACAAGCAAGCAGGCTCTGGAAGATATCTTTCATAAACCGGTCCATGGTTTCTGTTATCCTTTCAACGCCTACAACGATTCCGTTAAAAATATAGTCCGCTCGTCAGGTTACAAATGGGCAAGGGGAAATCAGCATCATGAAGAGACTTACCCGCCTGCCGACCCTTTCGAGTTTCATCCAAGTTGTCATTTTCTGGATCATGATTTCTGGAACAAGTATGATCGGCGAAAGATCGTGAGTGGTGTTTTTTTCTTCTGGGGCCACAGCTGTGAGCTTGTCACAGAGAGTATGTGGCATGATATTGAGGCAAAGATAAAAGGTATTTCCCTGGATCCCGATGCTGAATGGTATTTCCCGAATGAGCTGTTTGCTTGAGCGATACGAGCATATCGGCTTACTGGTCAATCTCTCCCCGATAAAATGCTTTTAAAATCCATGAGAGACTCGCCGGTTAGCTTTTTGCGTATCTGATCGGGATTATGCAGGAGGTCGAAGATGATCTTCTTTACATCCTCCAGATTGTTTGTAAACCGCCGGTGTATGTGGTTTTTCAGTCTCCCGGAAAAGAGTTTCATCAGCGAGTCCGCCACCTTCGTGTCGCCTCTTAAATAAACCTCGAATTTGCCCTTGATATGCTGGCCGTCTCCTTGATAGCGAAACAGAAAGACGCCCTCGGCGCTGATAAACGATGGGACCGCCCAATGATCGATTGCACCGCGGCCATAAAAGGTCCTGCTGTTTGCGGTTGAGTCCGTCAAGGCAATTTCCCCATATATTCCGGATGGATCGACAATCTTCACTCCTCCTTTGGATTTCGTGACCTGATAGGCGGGTTGAAAATTATACAAATTCCATAATTTGCTTATCAATAAGGGATGATCCAAGATTTTGTTCCAGACATCGAGAGGCGAGTCAACCACGAAATCGGTCTGATAGATTATCGTCGCCTTTTCGATCAGATTCCTGGCTTGAACGATATTATCGGCGTTACACGGCTTTGGAACAAGCAAAAATATAACCAGACATACCAGTAGCAACAAGCCTCTCAATGTTTGACCTCAGGATAGTTATCAAACCATTCGATGACCTCGCCGCCGGCAATGCCCCTGCGCTTTACCGCCTGAGGAGAAAAAAGCATGAATATTCCTGTTGATCCTGCACAAATCGATACGACAACTTCACCCTGTAAATTTTGACTATTTAAGTTTTCCCAACTCTGCGATCAACGCTTCCAGGGACGGACGCTGGTTGATGTCGTGAACATCTATGTAACGGATGATCCCCTTCTTATCGATGACAAATATGGCCCGTTCGGAAACGCCGTCGGTCCGAAGAATACCGTATTGGTTCGCCACTTTTCCGTGGGGATAGAAATCCGACAGGACGGGAAACCAGAGTTTCCCCATCTGGTTGGTCCAGGAGAAGAGGGTCGGAACGCTATCCACGGTAATGCCTAAAAGTATGGCGTCGTGGGCGTCGAACATATCACGGACAATGTTGTACCCCGGCCATTGGTCGGAACAGACAGGGGTCCAGGCGGCAGGTACGAAGGAGAGGACGACATTTTTCCTACCCCGATACTGACTGAGGGCAACTTTGCCTCCTCCTACGGCGGGCAGGATGAAATCCGGGGCCTTCTGTCCCACTTTTACTTTCAGTCTGCTGTCTATAGGCTTTAGCACCCCTGGATTGTAAATATTTTCCTTGTAAGCATCGGAAACAGCCCCGGCAGCCGAGACTATCGCCAGGGTCACGATGAAGGAGCAGAAGGAAATCAGATATTTAGATATTGTCCGTTTTTTCATAGTCTTCCTCCAGGTATGGAAATAGGGTTTACTTTATCCCTGACAGACGGACCATCTCGGCCAGGAAGGCATCTGCGTCGCCGAATTCCCCCAGTTTTGAATAAAAGATACGGTGGGATCCGTCGGGGTTGATCTTCACCCCGATAAAGTAAGGCGTCCGCGGCTCGCCTAACTTCTTGTGGATTTTAAAATCCCCGTCGGAATAGAGGGGAAAAGTAACGCTGTATTTTTTTCTAAAGACATCCACTTCATAATTAGAATTCCCCACCCCGATACCAACGAGCCTCATCCTGTTCTTCAGGTTCGGGTTTGCCTGAATCTTATCATAAAACTTATTGACGTTGGGCGCCTCCTTCTGGCAGTAAGGGCAGTACATGCTGAATATTTCAATAATTACAACTCCGTCCTTTGGTTTCGGCAGACTGAAACCGGGGGTCAAATCGGGAAGGACACCCCCGACGGCCGGCAGTGAGGCGGCAGCCGTTGCGGCCACGCTTCCCATAGTCAGGACAAATAATAGCGCTATCACCATGATGCATATCGATTTATTCATCGTTTCGTCTCCCCTGTCGATTTTTTTTTAATATAACCTTGAGATTAAGGATTGTCCATAAAAAAACGCTTAAAAAAACGCAAGAAGAGAGGTTCGTACGTATAGCTTCCTGAAATGTTGTGAGACACTGAACATGAGGAATCCATGCAACAAGGCGCTGCTCAGAAAATCATATCGAACACTAAAACAGATATCGCGCAAGATTCTCGAACGGGAAACGGTGGATGAGATGAGATATAATATAAAAAGTAAATGTCCGTATTTCGCCCCATGATCTCCGGAGATACTCGGCCACTTATGCAAGCAGAAACGGTGTACCCCTGGAAGTCGTATCGAAGGTTATCCTGAGGCACCAGGATTTAAAAACAACGCAGGGCTATCTCGGCAAGATCAGCGATTCCGAGGCAATCCGATGGATGGACATCCTGCATGGAAAGTAGTGTGAAACATAGATCCACAGGTGAGGCTTTTGGGGTTCCCTGTACTGGCAATGATACTATGGCATAAACGTTGATTTAATTTTGGACTTGCCAAATATAATTATCTAAGCTAAAAATCTTACTAGTAAGAATATTTTCCAAGGAGGATTGAAATGGCAAGTTTGGCAACTACAAAAATGACCTCCAGGGGGCAAGTCGTCATCCCTGAGGATATACGCAAACGACTCAACTTAAAAGTTGGCGCTCAATTTGTCGTTGTGGGTGAAAAAGATGTGGTGATATTCAAGTCGATCTCCCAACCATCTATGGAAGATTTTGACAAACTGATTGCCGAAGCTCGCAAGCAGGCGAAAGAAGCCGGGCTGAAACGGTCTGACGTACATGCCACTATCGCAAAGGTGCGAGGCCACAAGTGAAGGTTATTCTCGATACGAATGTCTTTATTTCCGGCGTTTTCTTCAGTGGTCCACCGCATCAAATACTCAATGCATGGCGTGACGGCGTAATTAAATTGGTAATTTCTCAAGATATATTGAGTGAATACCGGCAGGTGGGGGAAGAGTTTGCCGATGAGTTCCCTTCAATTGACTTGCGGCCGATTCTTGATCTGGTAACCATTGAGGCAGAGTTATGTGTTGCTAAAGATCTACCCGAACCTCTGTGTAGTGATCCCGATGATGATAAATTTGTTTCCTGCGCTATGGCCAGTGGAAGCAGGATTATCGTAAGTGGCAATAAGCATTTACTTAAAGTTTCTGGATACCATGATATCGAAATTCTAAAGCCTCGAGAATTTATAAACAAACATTTACATAAGAGTTAAAAGCTGCTCCATATCAGCCCTACGTATGTCAAATACAAAGCGAGAGGCCACGTTTGCTGAGAGTTTATTGAATCCGGTTTGAAAGGTGCGAAGTATTGACAATGCACACCCGATTACCTAAAAGATGCTAAAGAAAATGGCATGAGAACTTAAGATTACGCGCCCAAGGGTACACAGTCACGGAATAACCCGCACGTCGCAAAAAGATAGATTCAAACCGGCTAACCTGCTGGTGACTGCAAAAAAATACTTTCTGGATGGGTTAACGATGGGCATGCCAATATATGTTGCGACCACACATACAGTCAAACCGGGGCAAGAGCAAGATTTCGAAAATGCGGCTTTTACATTTTTTTCTGCTGCGTTGGGAGATACGGCAACAGACGGTGCCTTGCTTATTCGACCTCTACCGGGGGCTGAGAACCGTACCTATGGAATCCTTAGGTCTTTTGCGAGTGAGCAAGACCGTAAGAACTTCTACGAGTCGGATAAGTTTGCCCAGTTACAGCAGGCAATTAATCCATATGTGGAAGAAGATTGTTCACGTCGCGAACTCCACGGACTGGAGGCATTCTTTTACGACCCCTCAATCATTAATCAACCTCCTCGCTGGAAAATGGCAATTGTTACTTGGTTTGGCGTTTGGCCGACGGTTTATGTTGTATCCAATTTGGCCAGGAGCCATGTTTCCGGCTGGCCTTCCTTCTTGGCCACGGGCTTCGTGACCTTTCTTGTTGTTCTGGCACTGGCCTGGGGAGTCATGCCTACGCTTACACGTTTGCTGAGGCCGTGGCTGTTGGAGTCAGCAGATATTCCGCGAAGGGACTGAAGAATTGATAAGGTGGCGGCGATAACCTGCATACTTCGCATTTTCCCTGATCGTATCTGAGCAGTACCAGGTGGAAACATAGTACTGTCTGTCGGTTAATTTTCAGTAAACGTAGAATTCGGATGTCCTTCCTTGTAATCCACACAGCACAATCGTTACAAAACATTCAAGATAACAGATGGATTTGCTGTTAGATTTGAAGTAATATGGAAGTTGGAAAGTGTTTCGATATCCATGTGGGGAAAAGCAAGTGCAATATATTTATAACAAAAATGGTCCTGATGTGGTTTGCCATTCGGTAACAATGGACCAAAGGCAATCACGCCTTTGTTCAGCGGCAGGTTTCACACTTGTGGAAATGGTCGTCGTGATCGCCATCATAGCGGTGCTCTTGAGTATCGCCGCACCCCAACTTGCCGCCTATCTGGAACAGGGTCGCAAAGCGAAGTGCCTTTCCAACCGGTACAACATCGAGCAGGACGAACGGACTTACTATTTAAACAACAACAGCCCTTCTCTTGCCATTGACAGCCGTTACCAATGTCCGTCCGGGGGCGTGTATGTTTGGATGGTCGGGGATCCTGCGGATACTTCATACCCCCAGGTCACCTGTTCCCTTCATTATGCAGAGTCAACATCATCATCGAAGTCTGCCATCGAGGGCCTGGTGGCGGCCTGGAATATGGCTGAAGGTCAGGGAAACACCATTGGCGCCGGAGCAACCATCGGGACCGTTAACGGCGCCCAGTGGGGCAACGACCCTCAGCGAGGCGCGATCTTGAACCTTGACGGCAAGAATGATTATGTGGCGATTCAGGGTGATGGGGTGCTGAAAATGCCATATGAGCAGATAACATACAGCGCCTGGTTCAAGTCGGAAGAAGATTTCACTGATGGGATAGCTCCCCAGGGTCAAAAGCTCATTGCCAAAAATTCCAACTTCCACCTGAGTCTGGGGCCAAGCGGAGATGGCCTTGTGCCTGGAGCCGACATATATTTGGGTGGTAAATATGTTTCCACTTCCGGGACATATGCTGAGGGGAAAAGTTATTCCGATCTTGTCATCAAGGATAATGAGTGGCATAATCTTACGGCTACCTACGATGGTTCCACCATGAGTCTATATAAAGACGGCGCCCTTATTTTGGTGAAAACCGGGTTAAGCGGAACTGTTGGTAGTCCCGCCGGAACGAGTAACAGTAAATTGCCTGTTTATCTTGGTGCGGAAAATGGAAGTTCGAGCTTTTTTAAAGGATCACTTAATGAAGTTAACGTCTTTGATCGCGCTCTGACGAGCAAGGAAATCATGGACCTTTCGGCGGGAAAATGATTTGGATGCAAATAACAGCATAAGGCTTTCGTCTTGATCGAAGTCTTGGTAGTCGAGGACGTGTTCGTCTTGGGTAGCGTCCTCATGGGCTTCCGTCATGTCTGCGCCCACTGAGTGTATGCTCTTGCGGTCATCCAAACAGTGAAAGCGAATCATCGAAAGGAATGCCACCGATGAAACGCCCTTTTCTTTTATTATTTCTGCTTCTCTTGTTTTTACCCAACTTTACAATCGCTGAAACAAAAATCTTCATCAAGGAATATACTTATCAGGCGAGTGATGAAGACAGCAAAAACTCTAGCAGAACTGTTGCCCTGCGGGAAGTTAAAAGGCTTATTCTGGAAGAAATGGGAACTTACCTTGAAAGCATAACAGAAGTAAAAAACCTTCAACTCACAAAAGACGAGATTACCACACTTACGGCAGGTATCGTTCAAACAGAACTACCGAATGTCAAGTAGACAAGCAGTATTTTGGATAGTATGTAAATGAATCTGTAAATTTATCGCGTGAAAGTTGAGATTATTTGCAAACCGTTCAAAGGTTGATGACGACACTCTCTGCCAACACTGACCTGCCCAGCATGACGTCGTCCGCTATAGCGGACTTCTATCTCTGTTGCTCTTGCCTAATTTCCTAAAATGAAAATTCCAAGCCCGCTGTGCCTCCGTGAAAAAGCGCGTGGGAACCTGAATCCACGCCGAGGGCGGACACAGTGGTTGGAGAACTTGTAGAATAGGTCTCATGTATCTGTCCAGGCGCCCAAGCGACGCCTGCGATCCAGAGCGCCTCATAGCCAAGCTTCAGCGCAATCCTGCTGGTAACTTGATATTTGCATTGCAAGCCAACTTCGCTAACGAAGGCGGGATGGTCGGTCGAAGCGCCCGCGTTGTACACGACCTTTGCGATGCTCACCTCCGTTGACACTGATGCATGGTTCCAATACCCCCCGACCTTTATCAGTCCGTTGAGGGAAAAGCGGCCACGCTCTAATAATTTCCCTTCCACACCGATCTGGAAACCATAGAGATTGTTTGTAGTACTTGTATTCCAGAAGGGGGGATATTCCGGAGCCGGGGTGCCGGTCGTAATCTGCGCAACATCGTTAAGAGTGGACTCCGGATCTGTATTCTTCCATGTGGGTTTAAAACGATCTGCGGGCGGGATATTGCCTTGAAGGTTTTCATGCAGCTGGAGCCAACGAAATCCGGCGAGTATAGTTATCCGGTTGGAGAATTTCTTCTGCACGTTGATTTCCGCATTGTAAAGTTCCGTGGAGTAGTCCCATGTCATTGACTGGTATGCAAAATCCTGAGTCTGAAAAAAGCCTCCGGGAGACCGCATTACCAGCCAGTTTAGCGGATTATCCGGCCCAATGGACTGGGTGGAGTTCCAGTTGCCGATGTAAAAAAAAGATGCTGATAGATCGTGGCGTGCATCGACATGGTAAGCCGCGCCCAGCCTGAATCCGGGAGCAAAGCCCTGCTTAAGATCGGCGCTGTTAAGAGCCGGAGCACCGGGCGTGGCTGGGACGTCTGGGAGGAAACGCACGGTGCCCGGTACTCGTTCAACAAGCACGAAATTGGCCGTACCGACACGTTCAAAAACGAGCGCTTCCACAGAGACGGTCCATCGCGAAGGTTTGGACGACCGGGATGGATCCGTATCATTCCCCTGCTGGTTTAATTGCTGCTGAGCGCCTTTAAGCGCTCCTCCAAGAGCACCCGCTTGTGTATCTGCTCCGCCGATACCGGCAGCATAGGAAAACAAAGGCAGGAATAAAATACTAATTAAAACGGACAATATTATCTTTTTCATAAATAAAATAGACCCTCTTTGCAATATATCATCTCAAAAAGGGATAGGAAAGCAAACACCCCTTTCGCATTGACCTGCGGACAGCGTCCGTGTAATCGAAACATACAGATTGTGCTTTCCGCACTTTCAGGAGTGAATAAGCCAGATAACCCCCAAAAATGAGGACAACCACCAGTATGATTATCGTTATCCTGGTTATAGTCATAGGATTAATCAACTTTTGTTGGATTATAGCCAGTTTTATTGAAAATGAATATTGAAATGTTTTCAGCCAGAAATTAAGATGATTTCTTACAGAGACCAGCTTTATTCCAAATACAAAGCGAGAGGTCACGTTTGCTGAGAGCTTATTGAATCCTGAATGAAAGAGGTAAAAGTACGCATCAGCCGGACGAACAAAAAATGAGACCTGCTCGCAGCGTACGAGCAGGTCTCATGAGGTTTCAGTTGTCGGCGGAGATCAGTGATGGCCACCCTTGGCGGGCTTTTCCTCACCGTAGACAATCAGCGTCCCTTCGTGCTCCATCTCCTTGAGCCACTTGGGATGCTGCTTCTTCAACCAGGCACGGGTCACCCAGCCGGTCAGCATCGCGTCCAATGAACCGGGGGAACCAACTGTTCCCAGGTAAAGATGGACGAAGAAGAAGGCGAAGATCACCATAAATCCTAAGGCGTGAAGGACATACATCAACCGTACGATCGTCGGGGGGAAACTCAGGGGAAACCACATCACCAGACCCGTCAGGAACATGATGACGCCAAACCCCGCTACGGCCAGGAAAAACATCTTCTGGCCCGGATTGTATTTACCTACCTCGGGCACCTTATCCACATGCCAGACATAGCCCCCGGCGCACCTGATCCACTCCAGATCCTCGGGCATGGAAAATATCCCCGCCTCCTTCCACCACATGCGGATGGTAAAGTACAAGGCCACGCCGAAGAAGACCCCTGTAAAATTATGAACGTACTTCAAGGACTTGAGGCCTCCCATCATATCGCCGATAAAATTCAGGGACTGATACATCATCCCCAGACCGGTAATGCACAAAGCGATGCACGACAGGGCCAGGCTCCAGTGGACAATCCTCTCAAAACCGTCTGTTGCTTGAATTAATCCCTTTCTCATGGCTTATTCACCTCCCTTTTCTTCTTTGCCGGGCTCATCGGGCAGCTTTGGTCCATGCAGGATATAGTGTAGGAACGACCCGGCCAGCACGCCGCCGGCCGCCAGCAAACTTAACGGCTTCAGCATGTCTTTCCAGACGATGACCGAGAACGGCACGCTGGGCTTGTCGGGCAGGGCGTCATAAACTCTTGGTTTTTCTGTAAGCACATAAATAACATGGGTCCCGCCGACAAATTTATCGCCATAGACACTGGCATCGCCCCCCAACTCCTTGGCCCGGGCGTATGCCTTTTTGATCATGGCGTTCTTGTCGCCGAAGGTAATGGCCCCCGTCGGGCAGGCCTTGGCGCAGGCGGGCGTTAAATCCGCCTCGAGCCGGCTCAGGCAAAGATCGCACTTATAGATCTTGTCCGTAACCCGGTCATACCTCGGAATGTTAAAGGGACACGCGGAAACGCATTCCTTGCAGCCGATACAGAGACTGTTGGTGACAGCAACCGTTCCGAAGTCCGTATAATGAAGGGCGCCGCTGGGGCAGACCTTCACACAGGCCGCATCTGTACAGTGCATACAGCCGTCTTTTCGGAAGAGCCACTTTACTTTATCTTTCTCGGCAATTTCCTGGAACCGGATCAGGGTCCATGTGTTCGACTGCAGGTCGGGGGGATTCTGATAGGTTCCATAATTCTCAGTCTGTTTTGCCGGTTGCTGATTCCACTGTTTACAGGCCAATTGGCAGCCCCGGCAACCGGTACATTTCGAAACATCAATTAGTTTTGTTTTTTCAGCCATAATCTTTCACCCCCTCACTTCTTGATCACATTGACCATGAAGGCCTTGCTCTCAGGAATCATGGTATTGGCGTCGCCAATGGTTGACGTCAGCAGGTTGGCTGCATCACCGTAGGTAAAGACCTCGGCCTTCTTGTCGCCCGGGCTGTATTTCCGGTCTTTTGTCGTGATCCAGCCGAAGTGCCAGGGAATGCCCACTTCGTGAATGGTGTTGCCGTCGATATTAAAGGGTTTGAACCGGGAGGTCACAATGGCCGTGCATTCGACCTGCCCCCGCGGTGACTTGACGATAGTCTTGTCGCCGTTCCGGATGCCCTTTTCTCTGGCCAACTCGACGCTCATTTCTACAAACATCCCCGGCTGCATTTCCGACAGCCACGGACACCAGCGGGTAAGAACGCCTGTCTGCCAGTGTTCGCTTACCCGGTAGGTGGAACAGATGAAGGGGAAGCGGGGATCGCAACTTGCCACCCCTGAGTATAGATCCATATCTGATCCGACTCCCGCCTTGTCAAAGCGCTTGATCGCCGGGTTGTTCTTCTGGGGAGACATGAGGTTCTTCTCCACGGGACACTCGAGAGGTTCGTAGTGCTCCGGGAAAGGACCGTCGGCCAGACCGGGTCCGAAGAGGCTGGCCACGCCATCTGGCTTCATGATGAAAGGCGGCCGGCCCGAACCGGGATCTCCTGCGCCATCAGGCACATCGCCGACCCATTTCGTTCCATCCCAAGTAATAACGGCCCTTTTGGGATCCCAGGGCTTTCCATTGGGATCAACAGAGGCGCCGTTGTAAATGATCCGGCGGTTCACCGGCCAGGACCAGGCCCATTCGGGATAGAGGCCGAGGCCGGTAGGATCGCCCTTGCCGCGACGGGCGGTCAGGTTCGCCGCCCCGTAGGAGCCGCAATATACCCAGCAGCCCGAAGACGTGGAACCGTCATCCTGGAGCCAGGCAAAGGTGGGCACGGGATCGCCCTTCTTGAATTCCTTGAACTCCCCCTTCTTGTTGGGGACTTCCACCTTTTTGTCCTCCAGGAAGAAACCGTTGATCTCCTTGGCCACCATTTGAGGATCATAGTGGAAATGACCGGCAACTGTCTTTTTCCCGTAAGGCCAGGTGAGTTTCATGATGGGATCCTTGAAGGCGCCGGGCTGTTTTGCACAGAGCTCTTTGACCTTGAAGAAGATCTCGCTCATGATGTCGCCGTCGGGGAGGGCCACACCCGGAGGATTGATGGCCTTGTAGCGCCACTGCTGCAACCGGCCGCTGTTGGCCAGACTCCCTTCCTTCTCGATGGAGGAGGCGCAGGGGAGCATGAAGACCTCCGTTTTGATCTTCGTGGGATCCATGCCGGGACCTCTCCAGAAGGAACCGGTCTCGTTATCGAAGAGATTGACGTTGACCATCCAGTCAACTTTGCCTAATGCCGCCCGGACCTTGTTGGAATGGGCGCCGCTGCATGCCGGGTTCATTCCCCAGGCAAAGAAGCCGCTGAACTTGCCCTTGTACATCTGGTCAAAGATCTGGAGCCATGAGCAGTTCATCCCGTCGTCCAACTTAGGCATCAGGGCATATGCTTCTTCCAGCGAGGCGTTCGTCCCGAACATGGACCGGAGGAAGCTTGCCGAATATTTGGGGAAGTTTTTCCACCAGTTAAGGCTGTTTTTTTCTTTTGTCGTGGGGGTCCGCTTTTCGTTATACTCTTTCAGGGTTTTGATGGAAGCCGTGGGGGTTCCCAGATAGCCCGGCCAGATATGGAAAAGCAGGCCGTGATCCGTGGAGCCCTGGACATTTGATTCACCGCGCATAGCCGCGACGCCGCCGCCGGCGATGCCCATGTTGCCGAGGAGGAGCTGAATGATGCACATCGTCCGGATATTCTGGACGCCCACCGTATGCTGGGTCCAGCCCATGGCGTAAAGTTCGACGCCGGCCTTGTCGGGCTTACCTGTCGATGCATACAACTGGTAAATCTCAATCAGTTTGTCCTTCGGCGTCCCGGTGATCCTGGTAACGAGCTCCGGGGTGTAGCGGGAATAATGCTTTTTAAGGAGCTGGAAAACGCAGTTGGGGTCCTGGAGGGTCGGGTCTTTGAGGATGACCCCATCCTTACCCGTCTGGTATGACCAGGTGTCCTTATTGTATTTGCTGCCTTCCAGCCCCGAGAAGACGCCGTTGTTATCGCCGGGGAGTTTGAGAGCGGGGTTTACCAGGAAGGAGGCATTCGTGTAACTCTTCACATATTCATCGAAATATAGATTGTTGTCTAAAATGTACTTGATCATCCCGCCGAGGAAGGCGATATCCGTCCCTGACCTCAGGGGTGCATAGACATGGGATTTAGCCGCCGACTGGGTGAACCGTGGGTCCACACAGATTAGTTTTGCCCCTCTTTTGTCTATGGCTTCCTGAATCCACTTGAAGGAAACAGGGTGATTGGAAGCGGGGTTGCTTCCCATGATGAGGATCACATCCGCATTGCGGAAATCGACCCAGTGATTCGTCATTGCGCCGCGTCCGAACGACTCTGCCAGAGCCGGTACAGTTGGGCTGTGTCAGATACGGGCCTGATGTTCAATGTAGACCAGGCCCAACCCCCTTAGAAATTTTTGGTACGTGAAGCATTCTTCA